>Ga0209136_1000154_pt1 | contig 50962 bp, 69 predicted proteins | sample SaaInl0LU_22_DNA_FD_184640 | JGI IMG/M metagenome (GOLD analysis project Ga0209136, IMG submission 184640) | Marine microbial communities from expanding oxygen minimum zones in the Saanich Inlet - ESP_90LU_22_DNA (SPAdes) (version 2) | ecosystem: Environmental > Aquatic > Marine > Intertidal... | reverse complement strand
TTATGGTAAACGGCACTGAACCCGCGTACTCAGCCTGTTCATCCAAAGTTTTTCTGTACACTTGTTTCAAATTACTGATGAGTTTACGACTTAATCTGACCGACAAATACCTGTCGTTCATACTCGTTATCGTACCGAGATTAAATGAGTTCCGTGGAATGTTGAGTCGTTTAATTTGACGGGAAAGTTGATTAATCATAGTTTCCCGTCTACGAGTATCAATCAACAATTGTTTGTTTAATTTTTGTCTGGTTATAGATTCAGCGCGTCGTTTCTCCACCGTCTTCGTAGATGTCTTTTTAATTGGTGTCCTCTTTGGAGGCATCTTACTTTACATAAAGAAGAAAATTGAAGAATGTCTAATGAACATCGAGGCATTCGCTCGAGAGATATATTCTCAACTGGGTCCTGGCTACAGTGAGAGAGTATACCACAATGCGATGGAGGTTTTATTGAGGGAGAGAGGTATTCCATATGAATCGGAACGTATCATCACGATTCCATTCAAGGGACATGTGATTGGTAATTTGAGGGCAGACATTATTATTGATAATGAGATTGTTCTAGAATTTAAAACTATTCGAACTCTGAATGACGCGGCGGAGTTGCAGGGTAGTAACTATCTTCGTCTGACAGGTCTGAAGACGGCGTATCTGGTGAATTACCCCCCTCATCCGGGACGGGAGGTGGAGGTGCGACGGATTCAAGCAGTACCATCAGAGGGAGAATCCGAGCCAGATTGTGATAGAACCTCCGGGATTCCGTATAGTGTGTCTGCGGATCTATTACAGCCAATTGAAGAATTTCTTGAGCCCTTTGGAGCAGAGTCCGAGCTTCTTCTAGACAGTGGTGTACCGCTGGGTCGTCTTGACTGATTGTCTCCAGGTGGGGGAGAACTTTGGTTTCCAACTCATAAAGGGCGAGGAGGGCTGGTTCATCATTCATTTAGAATCGTGTCATTTAATCGTACACTTAAGCGCGAAAAATATAATCCAAGCCATGAGAACGTCAATGCTATAATGCGCTCTCGTGGAAATGGTCACGAGAGATGAAATCATCGGGTACACCGGGAATAACCCCTTGTTTAAAAAGTAAGATGTCACGATGTTGAATGTTGTGTGTCCCGAGAACATGTAATCGTTACAGTTCGAAAGTGGGTTATTCTGGTTGCATGGTTTACTTTTCGCTCTTGGAAATTGAGTCACCATATTTGAGAGTGCCCTCATGAAATACATGATGGTCAGAAACGATACGTACCTGTCGCGGTTTATACTCTTCCAGTTGAGTACCAGTAAACCGAAAGGTACGATTAAGGTGAGGTCATGTAACAACTCATAATTGCTCAAATCCGGTAAAACATCAAAGCCAATATCCCGTATCTTACCACCGAACCCCTCACCTCGTGGTTTTGATATTAATCTTCCGACGAGTGTATTCAATAAAAGTGCGATTACGAGAAGGATCCACATTATTAATACGCGATATTTTAATGTACACAGGTGTTCCACCACTTGGTGGTTTCCTACAAAAATTCTTACATGCACAACAATCTCGTGGGTTCATGAGTTGTCTCTTATTCGCATAACACATGTAAGGTAGGTAAATGTCTTTTTTGAGTATTCTGATAATTCGGTCTATCAAAATCATCTTATAATAGTTTCTCTTTCACCCAATCTCTATCTTGTTTAAAAATTTTAGAGAGTTTGCGATCTTTATTCTTAAAAAGAATCATGAGTGCGTTGAGGCGGCGAAATAGACCGAGGGGTGGTTCGCCTGAGCGAATAACACGCATCAACGCACGGTGACGCGCCAGTACACTCTTGTCCTTTACGTCTTCATATCCATGTTCACTGAGATACTTAGAATTACTTATTGGGATTTTAACCATATAGACAATAGCCATTTATTGTACCTCTATATTATTTTCAGTCCTTACATAATGGGCATGTATCAAAGTTGTCAAAACATTTCAGACACGCAAAGTGTGAACATTTTCGCATTTTCACACAATCCATCTCTCGGATACATATCTGACATTTATCACGTTTAAATTCCAAAGGTGTATTTTTAAATCTCCAAAAACATCTACTACATACTTTCAATCCTTCTCGCATCATCTTACGACACACTAAAAAATTGGGACATTCTTCATTCGTCATTTAATTATACTGTCGGAATAAATTCCCATTTAAGATCTTCACAGATCTTTTTCCATATCATATCTTGCTGATATAGCTTCTCTTTGGATTTCAAAAGTGGAAAGTATTGGAGGTACTGATCTTCACTCAGTAGTTCACAAAATTTATAGAGTACGTATGAATATGAAAGAAAGTTCTTTCTCTCCGACGGACAGTTGTCGTCAAATGGTTTTTGAATATCTTTGAACATTATGCGAAGACACTCTTCAAGTTCTTGGGGCATATTTGGTGGTTTGATACCATTTAGAATATTGGTTATGTAGGGTACGTGTTCATAGTATTTATTTAGTCTCAGTTTTTTTAGGAGACCTCTAATTTTTGCATGTGTAATGTCTTCGAGATTTTTGATTTTCATCTTTCGTAGTTCCGCTCTCAATTGTTCCATGACTTCGTTTGGTATTGTAGTGGTCTCTTGTGCCTGAAACTGGGAGAGCCATTCATTGAAATGATTTTCTCGTTTGTATGAATAGTTTATGACTTTTTCGGATGTTTCTTGTTCTTCTCGGTAGGTGAGTTCTTGGTTTATATGTGCGGCGACAACTACACCACACCCGTCACATATCAAATCACTTGTGTCTTGGACGTGAACAATATTACTATCTACACATGTCTCACATATATCTAGCGCTCTCTCAGAGTGTCTGTATATGTTTTGTTTTTCTACGTCTATGAGGTAATCTGTAAATATATCTTTTCGTGCTAGTCCAACAGTCTCCTTCACGTTGAAGATATTATCGGTGTGTATTTTGTCGTCTCCCTGACTCAGATGGCGTTCGATGAAAGGCATACACTTAATAATGTATTGAGACATCTCGGACTCATATTTAGATTTGTTATGTGGCTCCCGACTAATAAGGTCTGACCATTCTTCGATCTTATTATTATATCTACTTAAAAAGTTACCTTCCATTCTTTATATAATGTTGTTTAAACTTTTAAGTAATGTTTACATCTTATATAAAAAACTTACCACACCAAGAGACTATCAGATCATTTCCGAAGAGATCGAGTACAAAATAAATTATGATCTGAAATATCACATCGAAGATGACTTTTGGAAAAGTGAGAGTAAGGATTGGGATGGTATACTTGAAGAATTTTACATCGATGCAACTGGTTGCGATTTTAGAACCACCTTCATACCAGAAAACGTCGAAAACATCATCTTGCGAATCAAGTATTATTTCAATGGTAAGGTGTACACTGCAATCTCAAATGATCTTACTTTCACGGTTGAAAACAAAGATGAAGAACCATCTATGAATTTTGTTATCCCTTTGAGTACTGCTTGGATAGTCGATCATGATGATAAACCGATTAAGAACATTACTGAAAAGGTGAAAAGGTATTCGGGTCCAAGACACGATTTTCATGGACAGAAGGTTTCACTTCGAGATTTTCTATACTATGAGCCACATTATCTCGACACGAGATTCCCAAAGATTATGTTGAAGAATTCCATGGGTATGAAAAAGACAGTGTCGACTTTGGAGGGGTACACTACAGATCTTCGGATACCTTAGTAGCTAGGTAAAACTTAAGCTCACCCAAATTAGCGACATTGTACTTTAAAATTAAAAAACGGTTACCATTTTCTTGTATAATTTGCACAGACGCACACATACTCGTCGCCTTTGTAAAGATATTTAGGTACTTCAAACTGTACAGTCCTATTATTTTGGGGCTGTGCTCCGGGCACTCTATGGATGTTTCCTGGTTCGCGAAATCACCTTCACACTTCAAATGAATCAGGTTCCCTTCACGTCTAATTTCAATCTCCGATCCCAAATTGGACATATCACGGCAGAGTCTCTGGAAATCGGCGGATGGTAAAGTTGTAATAGTGGACATTTCAACATCTGGTACTTCGATATGATTCTCATTGATGTCGAGGAGTTTAAGTTGGAACTTGGTGCTTGTCTTCTTAGTCTCACTCGTGATTTCGATGTTCATGAACTCCTTCGAATTGATTTCAATCTTAATCACATCGTTATTTGTGATTGTTTTCATGATTTTGAAGGTATTCGATATGTTTATACCCGCGATGATCTCTTCCTGGTCACACTCATATTCTTCAAAATTATCAGCCGCCAAAAAAAGGTCGATGAGAGAAGTTCTCGCCGTATCCAACGTGACTATGTACATCCCTTGTGGTCTGAAATATATATTTACATCGTTTAAGATATCCTTTAGAACTTCAAATATCGATTTAAATGCAGTAGCTTGTATCGAAACTAATTTCATATCTAATGGGAGAATCGACTTACATCTTTAAATCCTTATACACTTCACCCTTACTCACATCCCTGTTAATCTTTTCCTCAAGCTCCTTGGTCATCGCGGGTTGAAGAGATTGACCGTAGTTGTCGAGGTAAAAAAGACCTGAATCTTTATCACTTCCATCTATCGCGGTCATGGAAGATATTGTGCTCCCAAACCCTCCATGTTCAATATCCTTTTTAGGTAAGAGTGACTCTAGCCAGTTTTTTATTTCGTTACCCACGAGAATCTTCCCATTCTTGGTCAGCATGGTCGGTACACGGTTAATCTTATTGGTATATTCTCTCGGTATACCCTGTGTATTGACATTGTGATAATGTATCAGCTGTTTCAATTGTTTGTTATCATTGATGTATTCAACTAAACTCATGGAATGTTTGCATCTTGGACTATAAATCAACAACGACATCTAATATGTATAGGGTATTTTGTAAAAAAAAATTAACGCATTATAATAAAAGATGGATACACTCAAGATTGTAATCGGGGTTATACTCGTCGTGGCTGTCCTGGCGATGTTCAGGCGTGAGACATATTCCGAATCATTTGGATTTTCAGGGTACAAGAAACCAATCAACTACGTAAAACTCAATGACCCCAGACCAGACTACTCAGGGTACTCACTGGTAGAAAGTAATGTCGATCACGACACGATGGAGAAGTTCGTGATGGAAACGAACAAGGAGTTGCTCAAACGCCTTGGGTTTTCTGTGTACATAATAGAGACACAGTCGGTCAAGACGTATGAGGGTGTTGCGGATAGGATGTATGAATGCATGTTCATGGTCGTGAAGAATGACGGCTTCTCGTTTGGTTTCACCGTGATCGCGTCGTTCATCGAAAAGGGTGGAAAGATTCGTATTCAATCTCTCCGTTCCCAACCCCTCCGTGACCAGGCACCAGATGATATCAGCATCTACACAAAAGATTCTGTTGGTAAGGAATTTGTAAAATATAAACTCATCAAGGAGAGTGCTATGCCGAACCTCGATGGGTTAGAATCCGCAAAAAATAAATTAAGCTAATTGTAATGATCAGCATCAATGATATCATACGAATTGATGACAAGAAGAAAAAGATCAAAAAGGAAATATACACCAAGATTTATGAACAGTTTTCATCGAAGATTAGAAAATCAGTAGAACTTGGTCATAAACAGGTGTTTCTCACAGTACCGGTGTTTCTCGTAGGCTACCCAGTGTACGACAGGGGGGCTGCAGCCAGATACGTGATGAGACAGTTTCAACATGGTGGATTCGAAGTTCATCTATTGAGTGATTTCGATATATACGTGTCTTGGAACACCTCAAAAAAGAAGAGAGAAACACACAGTGAAGTCGAAGATGACACCGATTTCCCAAATCTCATGAACCTGAAGAAGATAGCCAACCAGTACAGGAGAAACGGTGCGTAGTAAATTTTGATTTTAAAACCCAATTAATCATAAATGGATAATTTGAATATATTAGTCGAGGCGAAGAAGGAGTATCTCGGACAAATGTGTACGATTATGTGTCCACCTATGATCGATGTTTTTAGTGATATGTATGATGAAGCGACCAAACTTTCCAAGGGGAGGAAGGTTTTGATTATGTTTCAGAAATTACTGAAGGAAGTCCCAAACTGGTCGAACGCCATGTCTAAACAGCACACGGATAATATCGCGAATCGATGCGCGTGGTTTAATGATCTCTTGGCTGCCGTTTTCGTCGCGTGTACGAAAATTCTTTCCGCGGTTCGACTCAAGGCGGATAATAAGAAAATTTCTCTCAAACTCCCAACGAACGAGGTTTTCGTTCAAACGTGTTATAACAACATCGCGAAGGATCTCTACCGCGACCCCTACATTTTCCACGAGGAACAGAGTGTTTATAACCGAGATGAAAAATTAACCAGTCGTTTCTGTTTGTGCATCGAGAATTCCGTAAAGGAACTCATCCCCGTTCAGCAGATTTTGCAGACATACATGTCCCAGGAGTCCAGAGATATCGATCTTGACGGTGAAGTTCAGGATAGTGAGGACCCCGATATCTTTGATGAACATAATCCCGAGCCGATGATGGAACCCGAGCCGGAACCCGAGCCAGCTCCTATGATGGAACCCGAACCCGAACTCGAACCGGCTCCTATGATGGAACCCGAGTCCCAGGAGTTCAAAACGATTCCATCCGTCCAGTACGACGAACCAGAGCCAGAGCCAGAGCCAGAACCCCAGCAGCCAGATGATGACGATGTACTTTTCGGGGACGCACCAGAGACTCGTACAAAAAAAGTTGGCTATTATTAAATGGAACTCTCCGACTATCTACGTGACCCAGTATACGCCGCTCTCATAGCGGGTGCTACCACAGCCGGGTACATCCATCTCAAGGCGTATTTAAATAATGAAGGAAAATTGGAATTAAACCAATACGTGAAGCCAGCGGTTCTTGTCGCCATTCTCGTGTATATGATCATACTCAATGGTCTCGGTAAAAAAGAGACTATTTCCAATGAACCTTTCTAAACTTAAAGATTACAGGTATTTAATAAGAAAATGGCGTCCGTATCTGCGTTTAATGATATGATGGGACAATTTCTTGTGGAATTGCACAAGTCCTTTCCAGATGAAAAGAGTGTTAAGAAAATGCTGACGTCGTTTGATCTTATTAGAACGACTTCCCCCAAGCTCATCGTCGATGGTTTCATGACTAGTGTCACTCCCCACGCCGACCGGATTTCTGCGAAGGATGAGGATTTCATTCTCGTTCACTCCCCAGAGATTGAATTTCTCAAGGAGATCGATCTCGTTGGGTTGTGGAGTCGCATGAACGAAGGCACCAAGGCTGCCGTGTGGCAATATCTCCAGACCCTGTACATCCTTGGTACGACTATCCAGTCCGTTCCCGAGGAAACACTCGGCATGATTGAGACACTCGCGAAGGAGTGTGCCGATAAGATGCAGAACGGCGACGGTCAAATTAATCAGGATGCCCTCATGAAGATGATGTCCGGTTTGATGGGTGGTCTACCAAAAAAATAAACCTCGACTATATTAAATGAAAGTTTGGTTCGAGGATCCTACACAACTTGTCAATACTAAAAAAATATTAGACTTCTGGCCTAATAGTAAACAAACACCAGAGGATAGAATTAATGCCGCATCACGGTTTGTTATTTACGCTTCATGTGTATTATTCCTCATTCGTCGTGATCTCCGTATGTTTATTTTGGGTATGACTGTCTTATCGATCATCTTCGTGATGTATAAGATGAACGTCATCAAGGAACCATATGGAGATGTACAGAGCGCACCTACGTGCCAGAAGCCGACGATGGAGAATCCCCTTGGAAACGTTTTGATAACAGATTACACCGATGCCCCGAACAGGTTGCAAGCCTGCTATTATGCATCTGAGAAGACACTCATGGATAAATTCAGTGGTGATCAGGTTTCGTATGATTCGGGACGTTCCCGTACTACACTCCCCAAGCACCAACGTAATGCCTACGAACGACAGTTCGTGACGACTGCCGTGTCGAAGATTCCAGGGGATCAGACGGCGTTCGCGGAATGGTTGTACGGACCCAAGAATAAACCGATGTGTAAGAGTGATGCGAGAACATGCAGTCCCGATATGCGTGGTGCCCAGTTGGAAGCCTTTGGTGGTCTTCACAGAAGCGGGGATAGGCGTTAATGTGGATTAATATTCTCATGTAATAATAAATGGCGTATCAGCTTCAACCTGGTCTTTCTATTGTCGAAAATAAAGGTGCTCTCCCATCAGTGAGGGCGACCGATGAAGTGTTTGTTTACCCTCAGCCCAGTCACCTGAACTATGGATCTCGTCCCAATACAATGTTGTACGGTACCGCCCCCTATATGGCAGGTAAAGGTGCCCCAGCGAGATTTATTGAAACGAGTGATCAGCTCAGACCCCAGTCTACGTCTCGGTTCAATAAGAATATCGTTCAGACCTATGAGCGTAACCTATTCCCTCTCTCCAACATGGAGTGCAAGACCCCTCTTCGCACCATGCGTTATGAGCCATCGAGTACCCGTGCTGAACTCCAAAACGGACTTTTCCAGAAAAGATACGTCAATAAAAATATCGTTAAGAAGTAAGAATGGCTGATCCTATTTCCGTATTAGCTATAGCTGGTCTAATTTATGCTGGGCGGTCACTTAGTACCAAGTCTAGAACTGAGATGTATAGTCCTGGGGTACAGGTAATTGCACCTGGTCCTGGTCCTTCTCCTCCCCCTCAACCGGAATTCAAGGAGAACGATTTCGTGTCCAGGGTAGCCGCCCCCGCGAAAAGAGAGATGGAGAGCTTCGCAGATATTAGTCGTCAGCAGAGAAGTGGTGGTCAAGAAGTTCTCAACATGCGTAACCGCATGTATGATCAAGGGCGTATGAACAACCTATCCCCTATCGAGAAACAATTGGTGGGTCCAGGTCTTGGTGTAGGAGCTGATACCCCAGCTGTGGGTGGTTATCAACAGATGTTCAGGATTAACCCGATTAACGTAGGTGAATACAGGCTCACAACTCTCCCAGGGCGATCTGGTCCCGCCATGGACGTTACAGGTGGACGATCGGCGAAGGTTGGAGAACTCACCCACAATAAACCCGAGACGACAGCCTATCTTCCTTCTCGGTTACCTGTTATGGCTGGTCGTGCCCAGGGAATGACCGGTGTCGTACCCCGTAGTGAACATGAGATGACTAAGCGTACCACCAATCGGTCCGAAACTGGTCTACGTGATGATGGTTTGGGTTTCAGTGGTGCCAAGCGTTTGGTCTCTGCACAGACACTCGCCCAGGACCCGACTCGTTTCAAGGGTGATCGCAACGATGAACACTACGCGTACGTGAACCACCCAACCCCAGGTATCCACAGTTTCCATGGTGCGTACACGAACAGTGCTGCTGCTCAAGTGACTGCGAAGACGAATGAGGAGCTCATGAAGTTTGGGTTCCGCCCAGAGGATCGTCGTGGTAAGGCTAACCGTATGGGTAACGCCGGTCGCATGAATGTTCGTGAGAGTGCCCTTAAGCAGGGTGGGCAGATCACAGCGGTTAGAAGTGATACCTCCCGGATCGATGGTCGCATGAACGCTGCGAATGGTGGTTGGACCCAGCAGTACCAGAACAATACATTCCATCAACTCAATCCTTATAAGGGTAACGAAAACCCCAACTCGAGAACACTTGATGTCGCGACGAGGCAGTTAAAGAACAACCCCTTCTCCCATTCACTTTACAGTTAAATGAAAAGTCATCCGATTGATGAAAAACAGTCATTAAAATAGTATACATCTATTTTAATGAAGGTTCATAACCTCAGCGTAGATAGTAGTCAGCACACCGTCATCGTAGATGAGTTTTCTAACACGTTCTCGAAACCACATAATTATACTGTTCACCTGAAAAATCCAATCTATGATGTCTCCCAAATTAAACTCGTTTCCGCCCGGATCCCCACACCACAACTCCTTACGTGTTTGACGAATAACACATTCAGTGTGAACGGTACAAGCATCACACTAAACGAATCTAATTATTCTAATGGACATGTTTTGGCTGAAGATCTTGAAACTGTTTTGGCGCCTCCATCTTCAAATGTGAGTCTCGTCGTGTACGATGAGGATACGAATTCGATTAGCTTTTCAAACGTGGGAGTATCTAATGCATTCACGTTCGAATTTTTTGATGGAACAAATGGATTCTTACAAACGTCGTCTTCCTTAACGACACCACACCAACTCATTGGGTTTAGTTCTAATAATCAAACGTCAACCAACGGGATACTCAAGTCAGGTGCGATAAATCTTAATGGACCTAACTCTCTCATACTCAAACTCACAACTGGGTCCGATGAATTTACACAATCTGTGTATAGCTCAACACCCTTCTATACAGGGCATATTCTCCTGAACGGTTCCGACTTTATCAACATACATGGTGGTGATGATCCACTTATACATCATTTTCATTCTGGACCCCAAAAAATCATAAAGGATTTGAAAATTGAATTCTTTTACATGAGTCATGGGCGTCTCATTCCATATGATTTTAGAAACCAAGATCACATCCTAAAATTTGAAATCACCTGTTCCACTGATAAGTTAGAGGGTTTACCTAAGGTTCCAATTACCACCGCGGATATTAAGAAGAGTGAGGTTGAAGTAATAAAGAAACCTGAGGCGAAGGTTCTTTATAACCAGGAAGTATACATCTACATCGGTCTTATCATTTTCTTTGGGGGTATGTTAATCCTCCTCACAAACCGTAAGCCCTTACCGCCACCACCCTCGGTTTAACGAGAGATCGCGTACACGGGCTGAGCGGGCTTAGAGACGCGGGTCGACACAGTCGAGATCGACATGTAGACCGCGATCGAGAGGAGAGTGGTGAGCACCGCGGTGAGCGCGTACTGTGCACCACCGTTCTTGGGCACCTTGATCACCTGGTTGATGATGAAGCGAACGACATCCATCCAGGACATAGCCGCCGCAAACGAGAAACCAGCGACGATCGCGTTCAACGATTGGGTTTCGAGTTCCTGGGTAACGAGAGTGACAGTCTTAATAGCATCCTTCATTGTGAGTAATATATTATACCCTACGAAAATTATTTATTCTGGTAATAGTTCCTCCTTGTCTAATTTTTTGTATTTCGTTTTGACCTTTTTTAGGAGTTGATCATCTCCTGATATTTCAGCACACGAACTACTGTTGCTATCTGAATCATCATCCTCATATACATGCAGTTTTACTCCAGAGTCTGAAAAGTTCCAACCATCAGGCTCCCATGTGAACATTACTATTAATAGTATTTTTTAACATCTCTTCTGTCGGATTTTGGGGCACCCAATCATCCCATTGATCGTACGCCTCGTTTATCGAGATAAACTTGGGGTCTTCCCCTGAATAGCGAACAAATTCGGGGCATTCCTCTTCGGATACGATATCCATATCTTCGTCTGAGTCTTCATCGTCTTCATAAATCTCCGGGAACATGGTTCCAATCGAGAGACCGACTGTGTGCATAGCGCAATATTTCATCGCATACTCTACATCCTCTGGTAGAAGAACGTCTCTCCCACAGGCTTTAGAATATTCAGCTGCGAGAATAGTCGCTCGTTCCATAACCGGTGTTAGGATGTTCGTCATCGTTTCGATGTATTGTTCCATCATTGTATCCATGGTTGATGATTTCTCCCATGAAAACGAAGACTTAGGTGAAGTATATGAGTAAAATTGTAACAAATAAAACGGAAGACTATAATAGAATGAATCTTCAGTTGAAGAAGTTCAAGCCCGAGACGATAGCGGATGATCGAGTATGTGTATTCATTGGGAAGCGTAATACTGGTAAATCAACTCTGGTGAAAGATATCATGTTCCACAAGAGACATCTCCCAGCTGGAATCGTGTTGTCTGGTACAGAAGAAGGGAATCACTTTTATTCGGATTTTATCCCGGACCTCTTCATTTACGGTGACTACGATAGAGAAGCTATAGAGAGGGTGATGTCCCGACAACGAAAATTGGTAGGTGATGGTCGGGATAACTGTGGCGCCTTTATGCTTTTAGATGATTGTATGTACGATTCAAAGTTTCTGAAGGACACATGTATTCGACAATGTTTCATGAACGGTCGACACTGGAAGATTTTCTTCATGTTGACGATGCAGTATGTGATGGACCTCCCTCCGGCACTTCGAGCGAATGTTGATTATGTGTTTATCCTCAGGGAAAATATCATTCAGAATAGAGAAAAGTTGTACAAGTCATTCTTTGGTATCTTCCCATCCTTCGATATGTTCTGTAAAGTGATGGATGCATGTACAGAAAATTACGAGTGTCTTGTGTTAGACAACACCGTGAAGTCTAACAAGATCCAGGATTGTGTCTTCTGGTACAAAGCGACTGTTCGAAAGAATTTCAGGGTCGGGAGTCCACAACTGTGGCAGATGCATAAAAAAATGTACAACCCCAAACATCTCACACAGACAGACGAAGATGCGAAGAAGGCGACAAAGAAAACCAAACTCACGATCACGAAAAAAAAGTAAACTGCGTCACTTAACACTTCAAGAAAACATACGAATATACTAAATGGCTACTGACCAAGTAAACACCATGAATTTATTTGACGACGGTGATGGAATGGTTCCTCTACAAGATAAACCATCGACAGCGTTTAAAACAAATGAAAAAAATGTGAGTAAAGATAAAGACGAGATGGATTCTACACCTATAAATGATATCATGATGGAGCAGCCCCCTATGATGGACGACCCCAGGGTACAACCCCAAATGGCTCAGCCTCAGGCTCAGCAAGGTGTGTACCCCGCTGCCGCTCCCCCCCAACAGACTGATTCCACCCCCGAAAGCAAAAACCCCCTCAACCTCACGGATGATCAGCTCACAGCGCTCATCGTAGCTGTGGGTGCCGCGGTCGCTGTTAGCAAACCTGTTCAGGATCGTCTCGCGACCTCTATCCCCAAGTTCCTTAACGAACAAGGGGGTAGAAGTGTTGTCGGTCTCGCGACCACCGGTGTGGTGGCTGCGATCATTTTCTACATCACTAAGACATATATTATCAAGGTTTAAGCGTTTGGCTGCATCATGTTGTTGTAGATGGAGTTATCTATACCAGAGGAATAAATGACTACGGCACCGAGAACGAAAGCACCGGCGAGAATAGCCGCCAACTCAAGACGCTTCTTTCGATCGCTCCTATGAAAATTCTTGACGGTATCCTTCGACCGCTTCCACCATTCGTTCACAGCGAACACGATGATGAGCGCGAGGAGGGTAGCCATAGCAAAGAAGGATCGATCAACTGCGAGCTCAGGTTGTTCACCCACGATATAACGAGCAGCGTTGGGGATAACAACGGTCAGGAATACCAGATTCACGTAATAGTTATCGACGTGAACTGGAACCTGGGTGATTCCAAAGAACACTAGCCAGTAAAAGAGCGCCAGCAACATCTGTGTAATAGGGGTTTGCATTTATAGTATCTCGAGATTATTATTTATCCTGAATATGCTGACCACAAAATTTAGTTCTCTCAGGCATCCTCTTATAAATCCCAATGGATTCACAAATACCCCTCAATTCTACGAAATTTTTCCAAAAGTTCTTAGAATGCGAAAACTCTGTGACTGTACTGTGTGCGAGTTCATGAATGAGGACGTGGAAAATCTTGTTCGAATCACCATCGAGACATATAGTTATGTCTGCACCCTTGTTGACGTTGTATCCGACAGTCCCATTCATTCGCTTCAGACCTGTTATGGGAATGGGGTGGATGAGCATTTTGAATTTTTCATTTTCTGTCGTTTTTAGGTGATCACGGAGAATCTGGTACTTCTCCTTTACATCGACGAGTTCCTGGGGTTGCCGTGTCGTGAAGAGAATAACTAAATTAATCAAAAGTAATATACTGAAAAGATTCATCTATCATATACAAAGATAAATTTGCTATACAACTCTGAGATTGGATTTCCACACAGTCCCTCCCAAAGTTGTAATCTAAATCCAAGATGTTCTAAATGCGTCACAAGCTGATCTTTATACGCCACAGGTTCGGATTTAGGTCCATCTGCGTAATAAGGGGTATCCGTCAGGTGTACAAACAACTTTTCACCAAAATCCCCATTCCCATGTTCCTTCAGTTTGAAAAAGTTTCCCATATCATCGATGAGTGGTGTTTTAAATATAATCTTTTCTGAATCCGGGATGATACCCACAAGATAACTCCCGTGTTTTACACGCTTCTTAATTTCCCTGAGAGAACTCATAAAAAAGTCCCTCGATGCGAATATATAGTGAAGTGAAAAGTTAAAACACACAACATCAAACTTCCGGTGAGGGCACTGATGGATATCACCCTCATAGAAATTGACTCGTATGCGCATATTCTTCGCACGTGAACGAGCTTCTTCGAGTGCAGATGGTTCAGGGTCGCACATATTGATGTTCACTCCACAGTTGTGCCATTTTTGGAGATCTCCACCAAAACCACACCCAACATCGAGGATGTGCTGTCCCTCTCGAGCCACCGACCGAATCAAAACCCTCTTCGCCTCGTTATGATTCTTACGAATCTCCTCCATGATGATACATGTTTACATCTTTTTAATGTGGTTACTTAGGTTAAAGTTTATCAATGTATATCTTCCAATGGAATATATCATTGGGGATTGTTTAGAAAAACTCGATCTCGTAAAGGACGGGTCAATCGCCATGATTTATCTCGACCCACCGTTCGATAGTGGTCGTGATTATACGATGTCACACGAGAACTCCACAGGGTTTTCAGATACCTGGAAGGGTGGTGATTATAAAGACTTTATAGAGCGGGTAATAGATAAATGTATCCCAAAATTGAAGAAAGATGGGTCCCTCTTTTTCCACATCTCAGCTGAAAAAATGTTTACACCTGAACAGATCCTAAGGGAAAAGTTTAAATATGTTCAACCAATTTTTTGGAAGAAATGTCGATCAAAGAATAACGTGAAACATAAACTCGGTGCGACGATCGACATCATTTTTAGATGCAGTATATCGAAGAATCCCAAATTTAATCTCGTGTATCAATCCAGGGATGAGATGTACGTGAAGAATTCATTCAATAACAAAGACGATAGAGGAAACTATTCCCTTGGGCATGTGGTCACAGAGAATACAAAAAAGGGGTACATGTATACGTTTGAATTCGGGGATCGGGTGTATAACCCATCATCCGGGTGGCGAATTAAACAGGAAGAACTCGAGCGCCTTAGAGATGATAACAGACTTCACACACCAAAGACGAAGAACTCGAAACTATACAAGAAGATATACCTTCATGAGACTGAGGGTAAACCATGTACAGATCTATGGGATGATATTCACTCTATCAGCCAAGGTTCTGAGTTACGAACGTATCCCACGGCGAAGCCTGTTAAACTCATCGAACGAATCATTTTAATATCCACGGATGAAGGGGATACCGTACTCGACCCTATGTGTGGCTCGGGGACGACTGGGAAAGCAGCAAAAAACTTAAAAAGATCTTCGATTCTCATTGATAAAAACGATAATACGGCTATAATCAGTACGCGCACACAATAGAGTTCTTGAGATGAGCCAGGAGCTTCCGGGGCTGATCCTGTTGGATTTTCACACAGATACTAGAGCCTCGACCAAGCAGGGCGCGGATGCCATTATTCAGACATACACGCATGCGAAGGTTGGGTGTTCCCTCAATCTTCCCACTTGCGCACCCGTTTCGAACCATACAACCCCCTGGGTTATTCCACAAGTCGACGAGCTCGTCGCGATGAAAAAGAACCATTTCTCTCGACTTCTTGAAATGTAACAGAATCCAGTCAGATTCATGCCCGTCGAGGACGCGCTTGAGCATCGAACTTGGGTCGAGAGACTTTGAGATGACGTTAAGCAGTCTCTTGTACATACCTCTAACGGTTTTCTCTTCCTCTGGATATCTTTTGTAGTATTGAGTGATGTCTTTGTGGAGAGCACCAAATTCTTCATCGACGAAAGACATATTCTTCCAGTCGAAGCTCCCGGATTCAGACTCCTTGTTTTTTAGTGAAACTTTCACCCCGGTTTCGAGACACTCGGCGTCAGGGTTCTGTTGGGTCCCGCCTCGGTGGACAAGGAAACCGAGCTTTTCACGGATTGGTGCAAGCTTGGGGTTGTGGTTAATCATGTAAATCGTGTAATGCTCATTGGCGATGCCGTCATAGTGGGGTGTGCCGTCATTGAGAAACATGAGAATTGTCTTAATTTTCAGTGTTTTATTTTAACACTTAGGCTTTGAAATATGGCTTAAAGTTTATAAACCTAAATAAGATATAATGTCTCTTCAAACCGACTACACCACTGTTCCTGGGCAGGTCTTTGCGTGTATCTCTATTGTTGGACCCGAGTGTCCTCAGAAGACCGATAAATTTGGTATCAAGCTTCGTGGTGCTTTTGCCACCCGTGACGAGGCTGCGAACCATGCGAAGCGCCTTCAGAAGGAGGATCCCACATTCGACATCTATGTCGTGGAGCAGTACAAGTGGCTTCTGATCCCTCCCGATCCCACCAAGATTGAGGATGTTCATTATACCAACGATAAGCTCGAGGAGATCATGACGGGTTATAAGGAGAACCAGGCTCAGGCTGCTCGTATGTTCCAGGAACGCAAGCAGGGTATGATGGATACCAAGGTTTCGTACAACCCTGGCGATGATAACTCCAAGTTTTACACCAAGCCTGACGAGGCTCCGATTTCCCACCCCTCGGAGGTTCTGGAGCGTCTTAAGAAGGAGAAGCCGGACACCCCCATGGAGGACCTGGTCAAGGAGGCTGACGCCATCGTCGCTGCCGAGGTTGAGGAGCGTCAGAAACAGCGCGAAGCTGCGGCTAAACTCGAGGAGGTCAAGGAGGAGGAAGAATAATATTCATATATAGTAATAAATGATTCCCATACTCGTCGCAGTCATATTGACGGGTATGTTCTTTGTTTTGTTTTTTGGATCGTCTTGGAATTCAAAAAACAAAAGGGAAAAGAAAAGAAAAATAATACAACTCGAACCCAGTACCACCCGTGGGTTTATCGAGGATACACGAGACGCCTTCATCATACCTATGTATCCAACTCAGCTCATGAAAAGGGATAGTAACGGAAAGACGATAACAATCGGTGGCAAGACAAGGTATTTCGCACCGTACTCAAGTATACCTGAGAATCACTGGCTGCATGGTTTTCCCCATAAAAAAACCAAGTAAAAACACGGCGAATGCTATAATCCATGTAGACTTATCGACATTCTTGAACAGATCAAACGACTCTTGTGTTTGAGGTTGTGACGGCTGATACATGGGTTGCTGTGGGTAATTAGACACTTCGGATGGATGAAAATAATACTCCTCTTCTTTATTTTCATCTTCTTTCTCTTCACTCACAGTGGGATTATATTCAATGGGGTTACCAATGTCTGTTTCCATTTTTTAATATATAACGTGTTTTTTTTAAGCGTCTTCTTCCTCACTTTCACTCTCATCTTCTACCACAAAATCCTTGAGATTCCCATTTTCATCGGCGTCTTCTTCGTCTTCTTCATCATCTGAAAAATCTTCCTCATCTTCTGTGTCGATTTCGGAATCAAAGTCTGTATCATGGTCATCATCACAGTAATCATCCTCAAGGACATCTTCAGAGGGCTTAAAAAAATCAGGTTTCTTTATATTCCTTCCTAGACGGGTACGAGTGGAAACCATTTATAATGTAGATGATATTATTGTTTAAGTAGTTTTACGAGGTCATTATCAATAAGTGTGTATGTTCTCGCCATGTTTTTCTTCCCTTTGCATTTAGGGCACGCCTGTGTAATCTTATTCCCTTTTATCTTATAGGACATCACACAGTCCTCGTGGTTACCCTTGATGGATTCACAATACGTTGATGTAGTGAGAGCTATGTAGTTCGTCTTATTTTTCGAGATTTCTACGACTGTCGTATTCTCCTGACCCACTACAAACTTCTGAATGAACGCCTGTATCTTGGGTTTAGCGTCACGTTTATTAAACTGAGGTTTAACTACACGCTTCGTTAATTCCGGACACTTTTGGATCTCCTGTTTATCTGGATACAAATCATTTAGGATAATGGGTGAAAGTTTATGTTTACGCCCACAGAAATCTTTACAAAAACCATCTCTCCTCGACCTGATCGTTTCACAGCGACAAAAACATTTTTGGGCGATGAATTGACCACTAATGATGAACCACACGTGATTTGAACCATGCTCCCTTTTCAGGTTTTCACAGTATTTTGATGTAGTTGCGGCTAAATATGTATTTTTGAATTTAAATAGCTTCGTGATATAAGACCCACCCTGACCTTCCATGTTGTTCTGAACAAAACTCTCAAGTCTAGATTTAACAATATCATTCTGAATCTCATCCTTGATCTCATCACTCGTGAACGTCCCCTCACGAACAGCAGCCACGGATGGTGGTTCAATGAATGCGTTTTGGGGGGCATCTGTGCGAATCGCAGACATTTTCAGGATTTCGACGTCCGGGGTTGAATCAATTCGAATGATCGTACTCAAAGGTTCTGTAGTGTACCTAAACACTGGGAGATACGATAACTGATCTATTTTACCACCCTCACATGCATCACATCCCCGACCATCACATAAATCATGTTTCGCCTTTTTGTATGACCACGGCATCCTGAAACCACTCCCCTTGGTTTTCCTGTGTAAGTCACCATAAACGGCTGCATCGATGATCTCATTCCAGTCAATCGAACTCTTCGCCTTTGAGAGTGCGACGAGAATATGTTCCCTGAGAGCGACCGCTGAAGCCTGGTCAACGACGTACCCATACCAGTTCAGATGTACACCAGTTTTTATCAAAGATCCACATGATTTTGGTGGTGATACGGAAATGATACACTCTTTACCACCATGTCGTTTCACCTTATCACATATGATTTTACATATTGACTTAATCTCATCTACAGAGAGTGACGTCGTATCCTTGTAGTCTATATCCACGAAGAAATTGTACACTGGTGTCTTCTGTTCCACGACGAACAATTTTTCACCAGATACGATCGCTTCTATGTACTTTTCGTAAAAGTCGTTCAATTTATCAAATGGCACGGAAAGGACGCCACCGTCCATGAGCACATGTGATAGATTGGTCGCGCCATTGATTTTTTGGGATACGCACCAATTTTTAAACATATATATTTATTGATCATTTTCTCTAAACCAGTTCATACAGGAGATGTCTTGGAAAATCTTTTTTTCAGCCAATTCCTTTTTGATCACAAGGAGTTCACAAACCGTTGTTTCCTTGTGTTCTTCCATCCACTGTTCAATCTCCTCCTCACACAACCCCCTGTTCGTATCAAGGAGTTCCTTAATCTGCATCAACACATACGCCTTGGACTTCATTATTTAATAGAGAAGGTTTTTCTATTCAAAGAAGTCATACACGAATAGAATTCTGGATTCTTAATCACATTATCCACTATCAACTTCCATCGTTTCCGTGTGTTGAACTCCTCAAGAGTATCAAAACTCATGAAATCATTCTCATCAAATGTCCTTTTGTAGGGCTGATGTAAAGCCTTCTTCACATTTGTTTTCTGCTTCTCTTCGAAAAATTTCTTGGTGAACTCATACTGCTGTGGACGTGTATAGTTGACGAAGAATATGAAGACATTATATTCCAAATCTACAGTTGGGCTCTCTTTGTGTATAAACTTAAACTCTGTATACTCACCATTCTTCAAGGATATCACACCCCTCGTCTCTTCCTCTAATTCCCGTAGAGCACAACGAATCGGGTTGAATATTTCCCTCCTTCGACACCCTCCCGTGACAAATATCCACTCCTTGAACCGATAATCCCTAACCGTGAGAAATCTCGGTTTACCATCCGCAAAACTAACTGGTATAGCAATCGCTTTGTATTTTTTCATTGCGCATTCGCAAGTTATAATAAGCGGATATGTTTATTCCTTCTCTTCGACGACGGCAGCGGTGGGTGTTTCTTCTTCTTCAAAATCCTCCTCCTGGATAGAATTCAGCTTATCCATGACATCTTCCGAAAAATCCCTAATTTCGTAGAGTTCCTCCTTGGTCTTCTTAAGCTCACGGAGTAGGAAAATAACACCGACGACACACACGATCGTCGCGATCAGCATCACATTATCACGGTTAAGTGCAATCATATACTTTTGTAGGGCTTTTTCTTTTTAAGTATTCTACATCACGGCACCCATCTTGGTTTTACCTGGTGGAGGACACTGGTAGGCAGTCTGCCCAAATTGAACGGCTTCGTAATGCGTAGGCTGACAAGACTTCTCGGTAGAGGGTGTCGGTTGCCCGATAAACTTTTCGAGTGTCCTGGATTTAGGATCGTACGTCAATACAAAAGCGATGGCGAGAAAAAAAAGGATTGTGAGATACATCTTTAGTATTTAGTTAGAATATAATAGACCACCCATACCGTTCTCAATGCGGAGGACGTTGTAGTTCACACCATAGATATCATCCGTGTTAACTAGAGTGTCGTTAACGATACGAGCCGAATCGAGGCGCGAGAAGTTGAGCGAACCGGTGGGCTGAAGCTTACCAGTCTCGAGGCAGAAAGGGTATGTGAACAACTTAGCACCTGGGGCGGAGTTGCCGTGGGAGGTGTGGTAGTAGAGGGGAACCGTGGTGTAGTTAGGGTTCGCGAACTTGAAGTCGGAAACATCAGTACCGTTGATCTGGAGCTTGATCTTGTTCGTGTCGAGGCACATGTTCACGGCGGTCACGTTGGAGGCGGCGATGTACTTGATGGGGTGGTTGAAGTTGAGCTCCTGTGTCTTGGATCCGGAGGAGATAGCCTTCTGGACCTGGGTGATGAGCATGTTTTGGGGCTTGGAAGCGAACATCTCACGCTCTTGGGTATCGAGGTACGCATAGTTCGCGTAGACCTCCCACTTGTAGGTATCCGCGGCAGCACCCCAAGTGATGCGAAGCTCAACATCGTGATACTGGAGGGAGATGAGGGGGAGGGCGGTCTGCCAGTTCTCACAGAAGGCGAAGCGGAGGGGGTAGAACCGCTCATTGGTCGAGCCACCGTAAAGGTCACCGGCGACGGACTTGGACGAAGAGGTCGCAGAGAGGGTGGGGGCGATGAGGGTGGAGTAGACCGAGTCTTGTTCGTCAATCACCTGACCACCGATGAGAAGCTCCACCTTGGAGATGGCGGTGGTCCAATCGGGGACGACGTTCGATTGGGTACCATCAGACTTGATGGGCATGAGGTAGACGTAGTTGAGCATGTCACCCTTGCGCTCGAAGCGGATGGTGGACATACCGTTGTTCGAGACGTTGCCCTGAATGACCTGACGCTCGACAGTTTGGGAGAAGTTCGTGTGACGCTTGTAAGTAGAACGGAAAAAGCTGACTTCGGGCTGACCGACGAGGTGCACATCCTGGGCACCGACAGCGACGAGTTGGGCAATACCACCAGACATTTTATATTATATGGAGAGTTTATTTTTAAGCTTAGGCGAATCTGTAAGATTCTTAGAAGGTTAGATACGAGGGAAGTCCTACGGACTTCGATCGGGATGGAGACTTACAAACTGGGACACAATTTGTAAGAAGGGTGGGGGAAGGGGGCAAGTCCGTAGGACTTGGAACGAGTGACTGCGTCACTCGGGACTTAGATCGCATCGGTACAGCTCTTCGTGGTTTTGAGTTTTTTGTAGAGTGTATCATACACATTCCCTGTGAAAGGGGTATCAGATTCGACACTGACGCGAATACCACCGATATCACCCTTATTACCATTACGCATGGCTATGTTCACCCACATGGTGAAGCGACCACGGAGGTTGTACTTGGTCGTGGTCGTCACAGTTTCCACTTTAGTTTCTGAGTCGTAGTTCCTCACCTCATCCACCCTCTTTTCTATCTCGATACTGTTAGTGGCTAGGGATGCATATGGATTCACAGCAGTGAGTCCGTTGGAAAGTGTAATCGTTTCATTGAGGGTGACCCCCATTGTTTATTATAAGGTGAGTTTTTTTAAATAAGTTTGCAAGAGACTAGGGCAGCCTTATAGGTTCCATGATCGACGAGGGTATATACGGGCTCAGTTTCACCTGTTTCTTCCCATACAATTTGACCATTTTCGTCGAGGACATCAACAAGTTCTTCGATGATGACTTGTTCATCGTGTTGAGGTATTTGTGTTTTTGATTTGGAAAATTTTATAGTTTTATATTTTTTACTTGTACCTGTGGAATATGTAGCCTTATCTTCTATGCTGAGAGCATCATAATCCTCAACACTAATTTCACTCAGGTATTTAATACTTCTAACATCCTCTGGGAGTGTATTGTATTTCATCTCACTCACTTCTGTTTCACCTTCATAGTATCTCGTTTCATTGTGAAATTCACTATTCTTTACAACCTCTTTAAAGTATATGGGTGTTTCATCGACACGCGTTGTGAATGACGACCTCCTTTCGTAGTCATAAAGTCCAATCTCGTATGATTCATCATGGACGTAATACGTTACATTCGAAAGCTCCTTTTTAGGAATTTTAATAGATATCTGTAATGGTTCTGTAAAGTCACAATCTTGGGTCACCTTGGCGACTGTGTAATTCATTAAGGCACCACCCTCCTGTTTTTGTGCATAACCTGGAGCTACATTAGATGTGGTCAAGAGATCTCCTGATTCGAGAGTACCACCCAAATCCGTGACCCAAATCCGTGTATCACCCTTGATATCCACGAGTGTATCATAATCTATAGAGTTAGTTTTCTCATTGGAAACAACACCATACCACGATTTATCCATATAGACATTACTAAGATTTACCACAGGAATTGTGTTTGTTTTATGTTTGTTGGTGTTCGCACTCACGACAAGACCAGTGATATTTTGACCCCAAGTGTCTAATACTGTAGTTTTCGAACGGGGGAGTTCGGATACAATTTCCTGAACCCCCTTGACGAGGTAAGGGACCATCTGCATATAATCAACTGTTGCAATTCCATTCCCCCACACAGAGTAATCTGGGTCTTGGGTGGGGTCATCACTAGGAGGTGGTGTATACTTTTCAATGTCACCTGCTTCGGGTGGTACTCCGACTATGTGTCTAAGTTCTGGTGCAGTATAATATACCTCTTGTGCCATGAGACCTGACTCAAGATACCAGTTTTGTCCTGGAGCGTATGGGTCTAATTTCGTCCGCTTGTAGTAGTTTTGTGGTCTCAGCTTCAACAATGTCTTGACTGCTCCTGTAATAAAGGTTTCACCATCTTTTACACGATCGTCTGATGAGGTATAGGAGACTTCACCCGTGCTAATGTTATATCTCATGTAGTAAGTTCCACCTTGGTTTCTTACGCAGCTGGTACCCAGATAGAAAGAGCCCGCAGGCTGACTGGTCTGACCCGCTCCGAGTCCGATGGCGATGGCGTTGACCCCCTGGTTCTGATACCCCGCTACGTGCCCTATGGCGACGGCGTTGACCCCCTGACTGGTCACAGCCGATGCCTGTCCTATGGCGACGGCTTGAGCTCCCTGATTGGTCTGACCCGCATTGGCCCCCACGGCGACGGAGTTGTTTCCCTGATTGTACTGAGCCGCTACGTCCCCCACGGCGACGGAGTTGACCCCCTGAGAGGTCTGACCCGCCGCATACCCCACGGCGACGGCGTCATTTCCCTGATTGATATAACCTGATATGTACCCCACGGCGACGCAGCCAGTTCCCTGACTACTCTCACCCGCACCCACACCCAAGGCAGTGGAAACGGTTCCCTGATTGAATTTACCTGAATTGTACCCAACGGTCACAGAATTAGACCCCTGATTGCAAAACCCTGCTTGGTACCCAACGGCGACGCTGAAGCATCCTTGATTCGAATAAGCAGAATCTACGCCGACGCCAACGCCGAAGGCTTTTTGATCATTACGACCCGCAGTGTTCCCAATCGCGATGGTGTAGTTTCCCTGATTGATATAACCCGACGCATTCCCTATGGCGACGGCACCTACTGACTGATTCGTCTCACCCGCGCCGGAACCCACGGCGACGGCGTTTTGTCCCTGATTGTGCCGACCCGAAGCGACCCCGAGAGCTGTTGAGTATAACCCTTGATTGCTATACCCTGCAAAGTATCCTATGGCAACACCCTCAACTTTCTGACTTCTCTCACCAGCATATGTCCCTATGGCGACGGTATTGGTCTGTTGGGAGAGACCACCCGCTTGGTACCCCACGGCGATGGCGTTGGCTGCCTGATTGAACTCACCCGCGCGCGCCCCCACGCTGATGCCGTACTGTCCCTGACGAATATTACCTGCAGCCTCCCCAACGGCGACAGCGGCACTCCCCTGGTTACTCCAAGCCGCATTGAGACCTACGGCGACGGCGGTTTGTCCCTGGCTTACTCCACCAGCAAAGCGTCCAACAGCGGTGGCATTCTCCCGCTGATCGGTCTGACCCGCATAATAACCGACGGCGGTGCAGTAGTTTCCCTGATTGTACTGACCCGCTATGTTCCCTATGGCGGTGGCTTGGGTTCCCTGAGAGGTCATGCCTGCACCGTACCCAACGGCGACGCTTTGGTCTCCCTGAAAATCTCGACCAGAATTCGGACCTATGGCGGTGGAGTTGGCTCCCTGAGACGTCTGACCCGCAGTGTACCCCACAGCGGTGGAGTAGAGTCCCTGAGAGGTCTGACCCGCTACATGCCCCACGGCGGTGGCGCTATTCCCTTGATTGGACTGACCCGCTTGAATCCCCACGGCGGTGGAGTAGAGTCCCTGAGAGGTCTGACCCGCTACATGCCCCACGGCGACGGCGTAGGTTCCCTGACTGGTCTGACCCGCCGCGCCCCCCACAGCAGTGGCGTAAAGTCCCTGACTGGTATTACCCGCTTGGTACCCCACGGCGACGGCGCGTGCACCTTGTTGTGACCGACCCGCTGATTGTCCCATGGCAACAGAGTTGTCTCCTTGACTACTCTCGCCCGCAAAGTACCCAATGGCGACGGAGTTGTCACGCTGATCTAAACTACCCGCATGGTTCCCCATGGCGACGGCGCTAGGTCCCTGACCCGTCTCACCCGCCTCGGTCCCGATGGCGAGATTGTTCGTATTACTGTTCGCCTTGATGAACGTGGTTCCGCGGATTTGAACGTCACCCGAAAAATCTTGAATGTTCGTCGACATATAGTATTATAGACTAAATTTATTACGGCTTAAGGACGAGGGGCGCTTTGTTTGGAGTATGAAGATTTTCTTTATGTCCACCCACTGTAATCAAGGGACTGGGTACGCTCGTGTCGCGAATAAACTCGTGAACCACCTGGCGTCCCTCCCGGGTGTTGAAGTTGTCTACTACGCCTTCCAGAACTATAAGGGACAAGACATTAAGGACCGTTTTATCGACCCTAGAATCAAGTTCTATGATGCGATAGAACTCGACCCCGCGGCTGTGGGTGGATTTGGAGATGCTGGTATAGTTCCAAGTATCATCAAGGAGAAGCCAGATGTTCTGTTCCACTATAACGATATGAATGTCGTTCGTGCTATCATGCGCCTCATCCCCCCTGAGCACATGCCCCCAAAGAAGTATCTCTACCTTGACATTGTCTACCCCTGGCAAAACATCGACACCTTTGAGATCCTGAAGGAGTACAACTTTGACCACATATGGACATTCCTGGATTGCTGGAGAGACCATATGGTTAATGACCTGAAGTTTGATCCGTCGAAGGTGAGTACGATGGTCCATGGTATCGATTTCGATCGTTTCGTTGATATCCCCAAGGAGGAGGCAAAAGTTTCGTGTGGTTTCAAACCAGATGACTTTTTGGTGGTGAATATGAACCGCAACTCCGGGCGTAAGATGTGGGAAACCACCATCAAAGCGTTCCTCGAACTCCTGGAGCGTGAGAATATGAATCCCCGCATCAAACTCTTCTGTGGTGGCTTATCGTTCCATAAAGATGGTGTTGATATTGGAATGACTGTGAGGTCCGAGTGTTTGCGTAGAGGTATGGATGTGGACAAGGTTTGTTTTCACCATGTCTTGCGTAATCTCAAACCCCTTCACTTGACAGACGCCGAAGTGAATGAAATATACAACGCCGGTGATGTTGGTATAAATACGACACGAGGTGAAGGTTTTGGTCTAACCCCAGTGGAGCATATGTACCTCAATCGCCCACAAGTTGTCACAGGTATCCCAGCCCTCAAAGAGACTATGGGTCCCTATGCCCATTTCGTGGAGCCAAAGATATGGGTTCGCATCGGACAAGCTGAACCCCATGATGGGGAAGTAGCTTACTGCGATTACAAAGACTTTGCAGATCGTCTCCAACACTGTTTCAAAAACCCCGATGAGCTCCCCAACGCTCGAGAGTACCTACGTGAAAAGTATTCATGGGAACATTTATATAAAGCTTTGGATAAAGAGTTTAACAAATGAACCCCTATGTCTTAGAAATTCCTGGTATCGTACCACTCGAAGTATGTGCCTCGATCATTCAAAGATTTGAAAATGACGACAGAAAGGTTGAAGGTTTTTTTACGTACCCCATGGGTGACCAGATTGTCACACGTAAAAAGAACAATTTCGAACTGTCATCTACAACCCTTCAAGATTGGGAAGATGTGAACAAACTATTCATTGACTATACATCTAAGGTATATGAAAAGTATATGAATCATTTGAAGAATTCCTTTAGTGGGTACGGTGACCCACGATACCCTGTGTATGATCGAGATCTTGTTCAAAACCGAGTTATTTGTACGGGGTTTCCGATACAAAGATTGGGAAAAGGGGATCTGTACGATTGGCATCATGATGGTGATGTCTCCAAACCATATTTCATTCAAATCATATTCTATCTAAACACACTTCAAGAAAATCAGGGAGGTTGTACTGAATTTATTGACGGTAGGAAGGTGAGACCCGAAGCTGGGAAAGTTCTTGTGTATCCATGTTCATGGACCTTTCCACACAAAGGTGGTGAAGTTTTGGATGGATACAAATATATTTGTACCACTACTATTAGTATCCAAATGTGATCACATCCGTCGACCCCTCTGTGATTTTTGTCACCGTACCAGAACTACTCTGGGAAATGTATTCGATGAACACATTATAGTGACCCGCCACAGCCATGTCCGTCGTTGGTTTGAAACTTACTTCGGTTGTGGTTGTCGTGATCGCCGAGGACCATGGGTTTGTACTCGCACTACCGAATATACTCACCGGACCTTTTGCGATGGCGAGAGGTGTCCCACCCGTCCAATGACCACCACCACACTCCATCGAGAGTGTACTGACTTCATCATCCGATTCTACGAGGTGTGCCACGATCTTCGCATAGAAGACGTGTGCGCTGAAAGTAATTTTAATTGTGGAGTCGGCGATTGTTTGGGCAGCACCCAAATCACCCGAGAAACTGTAGGTCTTCTTCGTGACCCCACCAGTATTGGTCACAAGACCCCCAGCGACATATGCACGCTCGCCGACGTACACATCCTTCGCTATACCGACACCACCAGCTGCCTTGAGAGCACCTGTAGTTGATGATGTCGACTCCGTTGCATCGGTTAGGGTCACCACACCATCAAAGGTGGCTGTAGAACCAAAGAGCGCCCCAGAAATACCCACACCACCCGTGACTACGAGGGCACCATCAGTCTTACTCGTGGCTGCAGTGGCGTTTGTTACAGAAGTTACACCATCAAAAGTGGCTGTAGAACCAAAGAGTGCCCCGGAAACCCCAACACCACCTGTGACGACTAGGGCACCATCGGTCTTACCCGTAGCCGCAGTAGCATCGGTGACTGTGACACTATCCGCCTCTACATCTTCGAGGTTTGCGTGTGTAGCGTGGATGTCCCCAGTTACACCTAGACCACCCCCTAAAATGAGGGAACCGGTTGTCTTTGAAGTGGCATTCGTCGCGTTTGTGAGGGTCGTGATACCCGCGGGAGTCATGGTAAGTCTCGCATTTGTTCCCACGTCTGATGCATGGTTCGAGATGTTGAATGTGTCGTTGACGGAGTTGTCGATACCCACCGAGAAGGACTCACCTCCATTGACAGTGAAGGACGTCACCGGGTCTGCTGTAGCTCCAGTGGCTTCGAGGGCTACCCGAGCATCGTTGCCGTCACCATTGATGTACACACCACCAGTGGAGGTCGCCATGACGTGTACAGGTCTGGTGGTCGTCACAGTACCCACACCCACATGAGAGGCTGCGTAGACATTTGTGGAGTGGATGTTTGAAGCCACCCCCAAACCACCCAAAACCACGAGGGCGCCTCCACTCGTGGAAGCTGTATCTGTGGTATCTTGTATCCTTGCGTCACCATTGACATCGAGGTTTCGTAAGGGTGTCCCCTCGTTGATACCCACCCTCGAGGTACTGACATCCACGAAGAGATTGGAGACGGCACCCACAGTGAGATCGTCCGCGAAGGTCACAGTACCAGTGACATCCAGGGTTTCTCCGATGGTCACGTTGTTTTGGATGAGAACATTTCCTCGAAGATCGATGAGCATTTGGTGCGTCTCATCCTCGTAGTGAAGGATGTGGTCATCTGTGAATGTATTTTGTGTGTAACTGATTGATAACCTATGTTCATCTGCGTGATAAATGAGGGCGACGTTGGCATACTCAAGTGGATCACCTTCTTGGTGTTCAATCATGAAACCACTATCCAATCCACTCACGGAGTTGTTCGCGGCGACACCAAAAATCCGATCCGAAATCGTCACGGATTCCGAATTGAGAATGGTCGTGTTACCACTCAATGTAAGATTACCCAAAAATTCAGCTTCGGCGGCGGATACGACGTATGTACCCCCGGGTGTGAAATAAATGGGGGACTTTTCCAAGAATCCATCTGTACCCACCATGGGTACGTGTTTATTAACGGCATCGATGAGACCAGCCACAGAAATGTTGGACCCCACCTCGACATTCGCCACAGTCACGAGACCTGTAGTGACATCAGTGAATTGAATAGTGTTTGAAGTCGTGTTCCCTGTATCTGTGACTTGTTGTAATGTTTGGAGTTGGGTCAAGAGATTGGATGGTTCAATCTTCTGAAAGTCGTTATTTTGGTCGCTCACATAAACCCAATTGATATCCCCCTCGTCAAGAACAATTTGGGCGTTGGGAACATCATTGGCACGACCGATACCCGTGACGAAGATAGTGCCATTATTTTCGCCAACTTTAACCACCACTCCCACATTTTGAATACTATCTGGAACTGAGTCGGTGTAAAAAGGTTTCACATTTGACAGCCCACCTGCGACGGTATTACTCACATACAAAGTTTCACCTTCTATGAAACCTAGTGTATTTACACTTTGTGCTCTACCATACGCCACAGCGACACCCTGACCACCTTGTGTGATAGTAGCATCATTGACTACACCAATTGCAGGCATCGTAGATGGACTATCAGCTCTCGCAAGTCCAACATTTACAACGTTTTGATTATGGGCACCCGTGACATATACCACATCTCCCCTTGAAAGGTCGGTACCAGCGTCATTACGAATACGTATATATGTATGCATGGGGTACTCATTTATCCAATCCTCCCCGCTATAGACGAGTAACTGATCAGCGACGGGTGTATTGATGCTCACGTTCGTCATTTGATTCAGCTTCACTTCGACGTTCGAAGTGAGGTCCGTGATGAGCGCCGTTGTGGGATGGTTTAGGGTGAGAGTGCCATCAGTGGTTAGATTGGAAGAGACATAAGCGTTACCAACAACGTGAAGATTTGAGGTTGGGTTCTTGGTCTCGATACCAACGGACTTGGTCGTCGCATCCACATGGAAGGTGTCTTCATCCACAGTCAAGTTCGAAGAGACATAGACATTTCCAACAACGTGAAGATTAGCTTTGGGGTTCTTGGTCTCAATACCGACGGAATTGGTCGTCGCATCCACATGGAGGGTGTATTCATCCACAGTCAAGTTCGAAGAGACATAGACATTTCCAACAACGTGAAGATTAGCTTTGGGGTTCTTGGTCTCGATACCAACGGAATTGGTCGTCGCATCCACATGGAGGGTATCATCATCCACGGTTAAGTTCGAGGACACATAGACATTACCCACAACGTGAAGATTGGCTTTGGGAAACTTAGTCTCAATACCAATGGAATTGGTTGTCGCATCCACATGGAGGGTGTCTTCGTCCACGGTTAAGTTCGAGGACACGTAGACATTTCCAACAACGTGGAGATTAGCTTGGGGGTTCTTGGTCTCAATACCGACGGAATTGGTCGTCGCGTCCACATGGAGGGTATCTTCATCCACAGTGAGGTTTGAGGACACGTAGACATTTCCAACAACGTGAAGTTCAGCATCCGGTGTTTTTGTTTTTATACCCACTCGTTCAATCGTCGCATCCACATGGAATGTATCCGTGGCGACTGTTAGATCGTCAGATATATATGTGTTACCAACGACATGAAGGTTGGCTTGGGGGTTCTTGGTCTCAATACCAACGGAATTGGTCGTCGCATCCACATGGAAGGTATCCTCATCAATGGTGAGATTCGAGGAGACATAGACATTACCCACAACGTGGAGATTGGCGGAGGGGTTCTTGGTCTCGACTCCGACACTATGTGTCGTCGTGTCCACGTGGAAAGTATCTTCATCAACGGTGAGATTTGAAGACACATACACATTACCAACAACATGGAGGTTAGCTTGAGGGTTCTTGGTCTCGACTCCGACACTATGTGTCGTCGCGTCCACATGGAGGGTGTCTTCATCCACAGTCAAGTTCGACGAGACATAGACATTTCCAACAACGTGGAGATTAGCTTGGGGGTTCTTGGTCTCAATACCAACGGAATTGGTCATCGCATCCACGTGAAGGGTATTCTCATCCACCGTTAAGTTCGAGGACACGTAGACATTTCCAATAACGTGGAGGTTAGCGTCGGGAGTCACTGTCCCAAGTCCTATGGACTTGCCTCCCACATCCACGTGGAAGGTATCCTCATCCACCGTGAGGTCACCACTAATACTCGTGTTTCCGGAGACGACTAAAACATTCGAACCATATTCATCTACGAAAAGATTGGATCCCACATCTAATGTGTGAATGGGGCTCGTGTTTATGATCCCAATATTAGACTCAGTGAGAACGCGACCGTACACATGTACGTCCAATGTCTCGGATGTTAATGGGGTGATCGTCTTACTTTCCGCACTCGTTTCCGTGTACGCCAGAGCAAGTTCACTCGAACCCTCTAAAAATCCAACCGTGACGTTAGAACCCGGGCGGTTCATGACGATTCCGAGGTCGAGTGTCGTATCTCCAACCGTGTTGTTTCTTCCCAATTCTATGATAGCATCTGTGATTGTGAGATTTTCAGTGTTAATCACAGTGAGGACACCATCTATCTGAGCGTTTCCTTGGACAACGATATCCCCCTTAATGTTTGTGTTTCCGTTCACGACGAGAACATTAGAACCGGTATCGTGAACGTAGAGATTTGAGCCCACATCTAGGGTGTGGAGTGGTGAAGAATTTGCGATACCGACGTTGGACACGGTCACGAAACCCGTTTCTGTATTATTAAACTCGAGTGTGTTTGTTGTCGTATTTCCAAGGTTTGTGGTGGCTTGAAAATTTGGTTGTAAAACGTCTACGGCAGCCACACCCGAATCCGTGATCTCTTTTGATATTCGGTTATACGTAAGAATCTTGATTTGACGATCAGAAACATCAAGCACTTGACGTAAAGGACTGATGTACACCGACCCCGATTGCGTCGTGTCGATCTGGGTATTACTGGCGTTGAACACGATCGTATTCTCACCCTGGTCCTCTGTCGCGTTTTTACCGAACCTAATTTTTGTAGATCGTTCGACCGTCGGCAAGTTCTTGACCATTTAATATAGATTAGCATTTTAATTCGCGTAGAGGAGTCCTGCCATACCGTTCTCGATACGGAGGATATTGTAGTTGACCGCGTATATCGGGTCGTTGATAGGCATTGATTCACTCATGATCTTAGCAGACTCTAAACGACTGAAATTGAGGGTACCTGTAGGTTGAAGTGAGCTTGTGGAGAGGCAGAAACAATAGAGAAAGAAATCTGGAGACGTCACAAAGCTTGTATGATAGTAACTCATCACATCAATAAAATGTGGTTTTCCCCATTTATAATTACTCATATCCGTACCATTGATGTTTAACTTAATTTTGTTAATGGGTGAAGTGAGCGCACCGTCGGTGGTCGTATCTGATGAGGCAAGATACTTCACGGGGTGATTAAACGTGAGATCCTGGACGAGTGTGCGAGATGGGATGTTTTTCTGTACTTGGGTGATGAGAAGGTCATGCTTCCTCAATGCGATGTTACCACGCTCCTCGTTATCGAGATAATAGTAGTTCGCATAGCACTCTACGTTATAGTTCGCAGCCGCACTAGCCCAATGGATACGGATCTCTACGTTATGATAGTTGAGTGCGACTAAGGGGATAGCATACTGTGGACCCTCACAGAAGAAGAAGCGAAGGGGATAAAAGTAAGAGCGAGCGCTCACACCTGGGTGTGTACCATTCGCACTTCTGGAAACGTTTTGGGCGAAGGTATCGATGGCAATTTTTTCGGTAAATATGGAGTCTTGGGTATCGATGACCGAACCACCAATAAGAAGTTCCACTTTATCTATGATGGTATCCCACCTCTGAATATCAAGGGCGGACGTGAGATTATCTATTGTGAAATAAACATAACCGAGAAGGTCACCAGAACGTTCGAATTGAACACTGGACATTGAACTGTTTTTCACCGCTCCATGGATCGTTTGCTTTTCGATGGATTGTGAAAAATTAGCATGTCTTTTAAACGTTGAACTAAAGAACGATATTTCGGGGTCACCCATGATATATTCATCCTGGGCTCCGATAGCGATCAATTGAACAATGCCTGCAGACATGGTATACTATAGTAAAAGGAGAAAATTACAGATTGGGTTTTCTACACACAAAGCGAATTACTAAGAAATTTTTGCTGCTCGCACCAGGGAGAATGGGTACACCACTTTGGTTTCTGAGAGTCACACTAAATCGATCAATCGTACGAATAGGATCAATATATTGTGTGACGATCGGATAATCATCCTTGAACCCAATAACACCCGTACCATCGCTTACGATACTAGCGAATGAGTTACGAACAACACTCTCACTCGCTTGACCATTTGGTACATCAGAAGCTCGATCGGAAAAGATCGTATCCAACTCTTTGATAGAAACATAACAGTGTTCCGTAGCCACAGTGGTATTGATTCGTGCAGCTAACAACCTCGCCTGAACGACATTCTTTAATGGTTGTTGAAGATAACATGTGAAAACATTGGCGCTAGTCTGCCCAATTGTATCTATCGTCACGGTGTGATATTCATGTTGAAGATCTGGAATCGCCTCAGTGATAGTTGTAATGAGAGCCATTTATATTAGCTTAGATTAAAGATCCACCAATTCCGTCGGTAATCTCATATCCAGCGTGCGCACTCACGAGTTCCTGAGCACCACAGACACCACCTGGTGTGAGACCCTTGGAGTAGGGGCTATCCTTTTTCCCGGACCCAGCGGTACATTCCAAGCTGACGGGGAGGTCGAAAATGGAAGCGTCACTGACCGTCTTGACAGTGATTGGCTTGGGCTGGTATTTGCTGGTAGTGTTGGTCCTGAAAGCGGCGAGAGCCGAGATGACCACGAGAAGGATGACAATCATCGAGAGCGCATTACGACTGGTACGATTAAGGGTAAACATTTATAATGTACAAATATTTTTTTAAACTGCGTTAAAGGTATTTTTTTTAGTTTCTACATAAAGAGTAGATGGACGAAGAAATCGTACTCGACCGAGGAAATACCAACATTATGAAATTGGATGCGGATGAACAGGCTATCATGGATGAGATTGAAATCTCTGCCCCGCAACCCCAGCGTGTTCCTAGACCAACCCGACCCGCTCCAAACCCACCACCCATGACCCAACAACAGGAAAGTATGGATGCTTTTGTGAATCCCAACAAACAGTCCGCTCCTGTGCAATACCAACAAGATGAAGAAATCGATTATGGGGAGGATGAGATGTATGACGACCAAGATATGGATATGGATATGGGTCCTGGTCCCAGTCAGCAGGGGGAACAACCGACGAAGGGGTACACCTCCATTGACGAGGAGAAGGCGGATCTCATTAACAAATTGAGTCGCCTCGAAAAGAAGGGGTTCGCTGTGAACAAGAGGCTCAACGCGTACTCGAATATTGAAGAGCTCAGGTCAGAGGTTAAGCGAATCACGTATAGCATCGATGTGGAACAGTCTGTTCGTTTCTCTCGGCGAATGCTTGTGGCGTGTGTGACTGGTCTGGAGTTTCTTAACAAGAGGTACAATCCTTTCGAGATTCAGCTCGAGGGTTGGTCCGAGTCCGTTATGGAGAATGTCGATGACTATGATGGTGTCTTTGAAGAGCTCTACGTGAAGTACCGCTCGAAGGTCAGCGTTGCCCCCGAAATCAAGTTGATCATGATGTTGGGTGGTTCGGCGATGATGTTCCACTTGACCAATAGCATGTTTAAGTCAGTAATGCCCAACATGAACGATGTGATGAAGCAGAACCCCGACCTCGTGAAGAACATGATGGCGGCTGTTCAAAACACCACCCGTTCCCCAGAGGGTCCTGCGACCGATGCCCCAGTCGGTGGTTCCGGTGAATACCAGATGCAGGGTCCTGGTATCGATATCTCGAGTTTGATGGGTGGGATCATGATGCCCCCCGCCCCCCCCATGAACACGACGAAAATCGCTCCTCCCGAACCCCAGGATGAGGAGGACGACATCTCCGACATCATCTCCATCTCCGGTGATTCCACTGGAGGTGAGGTCAAAGAAGTCAACGTCGCCACCACCAAGGGTAAGCGTACCACCAGACAGAGGAAGGCGAAAAAGGAAATTAATCTCTAAATATATATAAATGATAGCGTACTATCCATTGGAGGAACTGGAACCTCCCAAACAGTTGGTGGTGGATCCACCTGCTGTCACCCCCCTGAATGTTCAGGTTGGTTTAGAGGAGAGTGAATTAAATTACGTCGTGATAGCTTTCATCTTAGGCGTAGTTGCTTTAGCCATATCAGATGCCATCAGGGCATAAATGTATATTGAATCTACCGCGGGGTCTTCCTCCGTAGTACGTTTAATTCCCGAATAATACACCACCCAACCCATTTTTGATCCTAAGCACATTGTAATTAACTGCATAGATGTATAGGGGTTGACCAGGGACTCTTCCTGCACCAACGGATGCACCCCTTAAGATCATTTTAGCGTTGTCTAGACGACTAAAATTACACGAACCCGAGGGACTGTACTCCGACGCGTTCATACAGAAGTGATAGGCGAAATACCTCGTGTATACCATGACGTTTCGGGTTGAATCAAATTCAGAAACACCGTATTGAGATTTATAATAATTTTGCACGGTATGGAAATAATTGGGTTTCATGTTTTCAAATAAATACGTACCATTGATTTGCAAATCAGCACCAGTAAACGTAAAGTAGTCGATTTTATAATCACTCTGGGTTGCATCGAAGCCAAAAAACAATGATTTAACTGGATGGTTGAACGGGCTTAAGTCAAGTGCATTGTATCCATCGAATGTGTTAAGTTTGTATTCTACCCGTTGTACCTGTGTGATCACGAGATCCAACTGTCGTTGAATGATAGCTTCTCTTTCATCTTTATCCAAAAAAATGTAATTACCGTACACTTCAATCTTTTTATCTTCATCCGTCAATCCAGCGAGACTTGTTTGGTCATAGTTAATCTTTATTTCGACTTGGTGATTCTGGAGGGCAACGAGAGGTAAAAATGCTTTGTGGTCACAAAAGAAAAAGTGTAATGGTATGAACCCTGGATTTTCATTGGAGGATTTGCTGTTCAAATCTCGTGATTTAGTGCAGGTGTCCGCGAGATAATTTGACCATATATCGGTGTAATAATCGAAATGGTGTGAATCGACCTTCTGACCCCCTATATACAGGTCAATCGTAGAATTGTAAAACATCGTGAGGGTATTGGAAGAACCTTCGAACCACACGGCGTTAATGAGGTCACCGAGAACTGGGATCGTGATCGAGGTATCGTTATCATTTATCGTTTTAATCAGTTTAGGGGCCTGCGAAAAATTCGTATGTCTCGTAAACTTCGTACGAAAGAAGGAATGTCCCTCGCCACTTATGAGGTATGCGTCTTGTACACCTTTGGAGACAAGTTGTATTAATGCACCAGACATTTAATAGATGCCCAGATTATAAAAACAGACACTTTCCCTGAGGGAAATCACTCTTGGGTTCTTCTGTAAATTTGCCTTGAATGTTGAAACCACCTTGTCTATACACCTTCATTCTTTTGTAATACATGGCTGTGAAGATCGACCATGGATCATGTACATCATAGATGTGAGGTTCGTTCTTTTTCCCTTTTGTTTCTCTCATGATTCTCCCAATACTTTGAGTAATATCAGACTTGGGACTGGCTAATATAACTGTATCGAGTGTTGGGATATCCAGACCTTCGTGGGCTTGACTGAACGTCGCGAAAATGATCTTCTTCTTTGAGGATTCCTGGAGCGCCGCCTCCTTCATACCACCCATGTAGAGACCAGATGTCTTGGGAAAACATTGATGAAGAAACTCACAGTGTTGTCTACGGTCACTGAGAACGAGAAGCTGTCTCGTACCAGCTGAAGCCTTTTTGACAAGTTCAACCAACATCTGATTTCTCTGGCGGTCCTCAACAATTTGGGTAATCATGTTGGGCATGGAAATCTTCCCGTTTCTCATGGATGGTGGTGGGTTCCTATAATTTGGTGAGTCAAATGTTATGGGGAAAACCTCCACCTGTTCCTGGTTTTTTCGTTCAACGGCGAAGAATGTGGGTCCCATGAACCAGTGGAGAACCTTGGTGAGCCCATCCTTCCTTTCTGGGGTTGCTGAGAGTCCGTAAATGTGCTTGGGACACATCTTGAAGAGACTTTGACTGAAAACTTTCGCACAGATATGGTGTGCCTCATCAACGATGAGCGTCCCTATACTCTCAAAGTCTGAGAAGCTGTATTCTTTGAGGGAGAGGGACTGAAGCATCGCGATTACAAAGTCACACTCCACCTCTTTCTTATCCTGTTGTACGACCCCGATGGTAGCTCCCGGGCAAAACTGTTGGATACGTTCACGCCACTGATCCGCGAGAAACTGTTTATGGACGATGATCATCGTTCTGTATCCCAACTTACACGCTATTGCTAGGGAAACCGTCGTTTTCCCATAACCACATGGTAGAGAAAGGACACCGTGACCTGCTTTAATCGCTGCTGCGAGGGCATCATTTTGGTGTGTTGCGTCCCTGAGCTGTCCGACAAACTTGGTTCGGATCCGGGTGGGCTCAGGTCTCCTGTCTTCCTTGGGTTCTCCAAGCTTATCAGTTCCATAGAATCTTGGAATGCAGACTCCATTCTTAGTTGGTCTAAAAACCTTGAAAGGCGGGGGAGGAAATCCATAGTCTCCATTGACGATGGGTCTTACGGTAAGTTCCTTTTTAATTTCTTGAATTGGTCCCTCACTCACCAGGTATCCTGTTCTCGTAAGAACGGTCATACTTATTTAAAGGGTACAAACTTTAAATAGGTACAATGCCTACCGTCGACGTTGAAGAGAATATTAAGAAGCTTCGTACGACCATTGAGCAGATGACCCAGGAAATATTCCGCCTCCAGGGGATGCTCCAAACCTTCGAGGGGTTCAAGAAGGGTGGTCTCACGACCATTGATATGCCCAATGACCCCAATCACTCGGTCGAGCCCACCGAGGAGCTCGAGAGTACCCAAGAAAAGCCTGAGTGATCTCCTACGTTCCAAATACCCTTGAAATCTACTTCGATTTCAACTTCATCACCCCGTATAAGAGACTGCAAGGGTCGCCCCTTAACTTCACACATCACTCTCCTATATCGGAATGGAACCTTTACTTTTAGAACCTGACCTTCGAGTGGATTACTCACACTCTTATTCGTGAGTAGGTGTTCCCTATTCGCGTGCATTCGCTCTATCAATTCAGAAACTTTTTGGGGAATCGTGAAGCGGATGTACTTTTTTTCATTGTGTTCGTACATGGGTTCGTACACTTTAGCTGAGAACTTCATATACGATATACTAATAGTAAAACTATAAGTACTACAAAGACAAATAACATGACTTGAGAGAGTAAGATGGGTTTCATGGGTTGTCTCGTTCCAAAACAGAGATGACTCAGAGACCTGGAAACTTCAGTCGCAGCTTCAACACTCGAATATGGCGTGTCTCGTGGCGACATCATACCACACATGGCAACCTTGGAGCACTTCCCAAAAAATGGGAGTTGTCCATGAAGACTGAGAACACCCGATGACTGTGTAAAGACCCATTTGTCGTCTTTCCATTCTGCACCCCACCCGATCCGTATAGACTTTGGTGTGGGGACACCGAGTTGTCTCACGACCCCAGCCTTTAGAGTTTCTGGATCAGTTTTGAGAATTTCTGGTGTGAGATCACAAATGACACATGATATGGTTTTACAATCGGAGAGAACTTTAGGTTGTAAATTCCATTCCGTGGTGGTTGAGATTTCAATATCCGTCTTTATCTTGATTGGGGTATCGTAATCGAGAAGAACATTTATGGCGCCGTATGTACTTTCACTCACTTTCTTGAATGCATCTGGTCCCCAGTTGTCCCCCAGCAACTTGAGAGCTGGACTATTGTCTAAACATAAAAATAGAACTCCATCCTTAATAACTCTTTCATCCGAAAACGTCGCGACGAAATCATTTTCACCATACTCAACACTCGACAACTCTGTCCCAAAGACAAAGTTTGCACCGGCATCCATAACTGCCTTTTCCATAGCGTCACACATCACTTTACCTGAAACCCTTTGTGTATAAATACCAGAAAGTCCTACGTGATCAAAACTTTTCACAAATTCGTAGGCGGACATTACATTCCATGTAACTCCATCCATGATGAGGGGCATGTGTTCGACATATTTCGAACCCTTTTTACTCAGTGGTCCGAGGGCATCCTTAAGAGGTGTACGTTTGTATTTTTCAGGGAAAGCATATACTTTCGTGAACAGAAGTGCAAGGGTGATGTAATCTCCAGGGCTCAGGGAGCGAATCATGAAGCCAAAGTATTTCTTTTTGTCGACGGGTAAGAAAAGGTCATGCCAGTTTATACCCATCTCGGTGATAAGAGACTTGAAGTTGATGAATGCACGATCAAATAGAATTCTATGTGCGTGAAGATCTCTCTTCTCGCCCTCTGGCTCCCACCAAGAACCACCTCCTGAGACTTTCCTATCGTAAATTGTAACTTCATGATTTCCTGATTGTAGAATTTCCCATGCTAGGGACAGACCAGTTGGACCGGCTCCTACGATATGAACCTTCATTCTACAATTATATTACAAAATAATTACTTATAGATTATTATATAGCTTTATTGTAGGATGCTATGTATAGCCTCATATAAGGCGACATTACCTAGTAGAAAGGTGAAAACATGGAAATTTGCTGCTAAATTTCTCTGGAAGAATGCCACTGTACAAAATAAATCTGAATTGGGTCGTTGGACGAAGGAGGAACTCCTCGAACTTGGACCAACCTTTGTAAAATTAGGTCAAATCGCTTCGACGAGAGGGGATCTCTATCCACCAGAATTTACAAAAGAGTTGGAATCATTGCAAGATGAAGTCCCTCCCGTGGAATTCGATACCATTGTAAATTATGATATTTTCAAAGAATTCGACCCTGTACCATTTAAATCTGCGAGTATCGGTCAAGTCCATATGGCTGTACTCCAAAACGGTCAAAAAGTTGTTGTAAAATTAAAGCGTCCAGGAATCCTGGATATCATGAAGGAAGATACCGACAACATACGCGACATTGTACATTTTCTAGAGCGCGTGGGTATCGACACGGGAAATAGTTCTGGTTCAGTTCTCGATGAGTCCATCGAGTACCTATTAGGTGAGGCTGATTACAAACAGGAAATTAACAACGCTATAAAGTTCAAGAAGAGTATGAAAGATGTTGATTGGGTGAAAGTTCCTAAAGTGTACAAGAAGTATTCAAACGATGAGATGATTGTCATGGAATATGTTCCATCTACAAAATTGACTGAAATCACAGATCCCAAGGTGAATAAGAAGAAGATCTGTGAAGCCCTGATTAACTCGTATGTCATTCAAACTATGGACAATGGTCTCTTTCACGCCGACCCACACCCCGGGAACTTGGGATTTTCATCAAAAGGGAAACTTGTATTTTATGATTTTGGGTTACTCGTACCACTCTCGGAAGAATTGAGAGATGGATTTACAAAACTGTTTGGGTTTATCATCATGCGAGACACGGCTGGTATAGTCGATACACTCGTCAAGTTGGGTGTGATTGTCCCAACATCTTCAGATGTCTCGGATATTGAACTCTTTTTTGAAACCATTTTAGGATACCTGGAGACCCTCGATGGTTCTGGGATTGTAAATGATGACCTTGCCACACAACTCGCCGTGGAAAAACCATTCGTCGTACCAAGTAGTTTCGTGTACCTCGCAAAAGCTTTCTCCACTATAGAGGGTATATGTCTTAAACTAGACCCGGATTTCAACTACTTCACATACCTAGAACCTCTCATTCAACAACAAATCATAGAATCTGTGGATGTCGGGGACATATTCATGAAGACGACGGAGATACCTGGTACGATTGGTAAGATAAATACAGCTGTCTCAGGACTTCAAAAGTCTAGGGGATCTATGAAACGATCGATGGTCAAAACACAACAGGAAATTAGGCTCGTCCAGTACAGCGTGGTGTGCGCTCTACTGGCTGAGAGGTTTGGGGAGAATCCACCCCTGGCGACATTTTTTGTTTTGTGTACATTGTGGTTTACTTTTCGTAAAAGTCGATAGACTTCTTCCCACTCTTACTGGGCTTGTTATCCTTCTTAATCAACTTGTTATGTTCCTCAAAGTACCCCTTCAGGCGACGCTGTTCATCACGGAAAATATCAGAGAACTTCTCCTTGATCTTTTCCACATCGGTGTCACGTTCCTTTTGGATCTTCTTACTCAATTTCTTGAAACCTTTGTTCTTGTTGTCGGCGGCGAATACGGTCAGTGTGTTTGTAATGGCAAGCATTTACTTTGTATTAACATTTAAATTTTTAACTTCAAACGTTTCAACTTTTCTTGGAACTCACGGCGCTCCCCCGGAGATTCAATCTCCTTCCCAGTGGCGATCGCTTCAATCTCTGGACCTGTGAGCTGCATCGCATTCACCCTAAAGTCCATGAACGCCTCCATCGTGATGGGGACAAGGGGCTTCACCAACTCGAAAATAGCCGTCGCATAGTCACGAATCTCCTTCTGGGCGTGGTCATCCATTCGAAGATGGAGGTAATGGAGGAGATTATGAAGGTTGATCTTCCAGTAAAACTCTGTATATGTCGACTGGGGTAGTGTACCGCGAGCCTGTTCACGGCAGCACCCATTCTCTAGGAGTTCCTCATAGACATCAAAGGAATGACTCAGATGGTCGGACACTTTGTTGTCTAGGTCACCTTTGAGTTCCACCACACCCTCTGAACCCTGGTGATTCACTTCGGACTGACCACGATACGTATCAGGTTCATAGTACTCCTTTGGAACCACTGAGTATCGAGCAGACAACTCATTCACACTTGCGGTGCGGTGTCGAAGATGTTGTCGGGCAATGTAGATGGGCATTTTGATGTGAAATTTGAAGTCGACCATTTCAAAAGGGGTTGTGTGCCAATGACGTAGGAGGTAACGAATGAGACCACGGTCTCCACGAGAGGTTTTCGTGCCGTCTCCATACGAGACGCGCGCTGACTGGACGATGGACGAATCCAGGTCTTGTTGAGGCATGTGATCCACGAGACGAACGAAACCATGATCGAGGACTTTTTGCATTATACACATCTATCCGTTCAAATCTTTAATAGTTACACTCGTCATCAAAAGGAACCTCTCCACAAAAATCGTACAACTTGTATAGCTTTTCTTGAGCCTTTTCAATTTCTGCTTTAGTCTCATTCATTGCGTCCATTGCATCATCCACGAGTTCGAGGAATGTGTCGAGTTCATCAAGGGCGATACGATGTGTATTCCTGTTCGGTTTCCTAGTGTGAAAAGCAGACTTGAGACGTTTGTTATTCTTGATGACCTTGTCGATGTGGGGCTTGTTCACAGATGACATGCGGATGGTGAGACTCATTTGATTACACATGGCTTCATATCTTTAACAACTTAAAAACAGTACCATAAAAATATCTATATGGACTTAAAGTACGAAGTTGTCGAAGGTATTGCCTTCACATATGCTAATGATGTAAAAGGTACTCTCAATTATTATGATACACAGGCTTTACTCTATGAGATGGAAGCTTTAGAACCGGATTCTAAATATGTAGAGATTGGTAGTTATTTGGGTTGTAGTGGTGTTATAGCGGGTTTAACTATGAAAGGAAATCCCCAAGTATATTGTCACGACATGTGGATGGAAGACATGACACAGTTACCGGTTGATGGTGGTCCTCCACCTAAAGTTGAAAATCATTTATATGAATTTTACGACAATGTTAAGAAAAATAAACTTGACCGTGTTATTATTCCTATACGAGGCGATAGTTCGTATACAATTGGTATTCATGATGATAACAGTATCGACTTAGCGTTTGTTGATGGAGATCATTCGTATGATGGTGTAACAAAAGATCTTGAAGCCATATTACCAAAAATGAAATCCAAAAGTGTTATTTTATGTCATGATTGCCATGGTGAAAACGAAGTTACAAAAGCTGTTCGAGACTTTTGTATAAAAAATCAAGAAACTGCAACAGCCTATCGTGTGTGTAATGGAAGGTCGTCTATAGTTAAGATAACTCTAGAGCCTTCTTCAACTCCTCAATGTCCCGATAATACCTCTTCAGATCCTTCATGAACCTCTTGTTGTTTTCAAGAACTTCACATTCGGGTTTATTCAAATAAATCCAAGCTAAATTGGGTTTGGAATACTTTGTCATCTTTTGATTCTCGTTGGGTTTGCGTGCTACCAGTTTGGTTGTTTTCTTCTTTTTAGATGCTGGTGTGACTTCGACTCTGTTTACGAAACTGAGAGCCTGCATAACAGTGTCCGCGAGGTCATCCTTCTTCTTTGATTTTATGAATGTATCCAACCAGTGTGCGTTGGTGGTACCGTCACGGATGAAGGCTTCACATCTTTCGATAGACACCTTTTTCCTCTTATTGTATTGTGCCTTACCAGGTCCGGCAACATCGGGAATCTTGTGACGAGCATCATATAGGATTGTCTCAGCTTGAGGGCATTTAATGATAAAGTAGGCGTGAAGGAAGTGCATCACCGAAACCATCCTCTTGTTGCGGTCGGGTTGTTTTTCGATGAGAATCACATCCGCTGTGAGTACCCATGGTCTTTCATCTAGGTGTTTTCGAAGAGATACATAGACACCATCCGCGTGTTGAGGAGGAATTCCATCGACATCCCACTCCCTGACGAGATTTCCAGATTTATCGTCAAGGAGACATAGCGCTAAATTCTTTGTACCAACGTCGATTGATAGAATCATTAGTATAAAGGATTAATATCTCTTTAAGTTAACATGAAGTATATGGCACACAGGGGGTACTCCCTAAAGTTCAGGGATAACAGTATCGACGCGATTCGTGAGGCAATTCTACGCAGATACGATGGGGTTGAGATCGATGTGCAATTGTGTGGAACCGGGGAATTGGTACTTCATCATGATGTGTATTTGGATGATGATTTTATAGAGAACATGTCTTTGGAAAGATTGAGAAAACTTGGTGTATGTACACTCAAGGATATTTATGATCATGTTCCAGACATACGAAAAACAACTTTGCTCATAGACATCAAGGGAAAAGACAACTCTGTGATTGGGGCATTAATGGAATTCTACAAGACTGAACCCACGAAAGATATCTTTTTCTGTAGTTTCAATAGGAAAATTTTATACAACCTTCCTTATGGTTTCAGAAAAGGTTCCACATTTGAGACAACATTCCGAGATGTTGAATACGAAACAATCACAGATCGTCTTGACGCCGTCGTTCTCCATTGGACATGTTTAGATCCTTCTTTCATAAAGTATTGTAAAATGAAAAACATAACCATCTTCACCTACACACACAAGGAAGATATGGAATTGCAATACATGAACAAGTTTAATATTGATTATATTATTACTAATGGAACAAGTTAAAGAGTTTATTTTTCTAAAGACTATGTGGTGTTGGTGGTGCTGCCATTCATTTGATGGTGAGCCTTTAAGTATGCCTCATAAATATGATGATAGGCGTAATTCTTTTCAAACATCTGGAAACTTCTGTTCATGGAGTTGTATGAAATCCTATGCGATAGATAAGTATGGGATCAGTCGAGGTGGTATCATTTGCGGAAACATTATAATGATGCGTAAAAAGATGTACAACAAATTGGGGAGTGTAAAGCTTGCCCCGAATCGTTATAAGTTAAATGTGTTTGGTGGTGACATGACTATAGAACAGTTTAGACAAAATCACACAATAGATGTGTCTGAACCCAAAAAAATAGATACGAAACCAGTTGTTGATAACATGATACCCTTTGTGTCAAGCACCAAAAAGATGGATGAAATAAAGAATGCGACAACGAACAACAACGCTTTGAAACTCAAGAGAAATAAACCTCTCAAACGGGATTACAACAATCTAGAATCAGCTTTAGGTCTCATTATTACTCCCAAACCCCAATAATCTTTTTTGTTTGGGGGTGGGTGTAGACTGTGGTAATTGTTCAGTTTTTTTACTATGAACCCATTGCATACCATCATAAGCCATCCAGCAAATATCATACCTCTCTATCATTTTCCTGCATAAAACACATGGTAATGATATAGCGTCTCCGTGAATATTCCGGCGGTACACAATAAGTTGTCCATACTTCCTGTGTAACCATTCAGTAAATTGGTGAGATTTACAACCCTTTTTCAAACACTCTCTATATAAACGTCTGATAAGTTGTCGTTCGGCACACATATGATTATTACTAACAACCTCCGGTCCTTTCGACATAGAACTTCTGACTGTACAGTATTTCATACTTCACAATTAAGACATACTTTACCCGAATATACAAAATCACAATGATTACACTCACTTAGGCTTACTATTTTCTTTTTTGAAACGAGACCCTTCGAGAATCTCTCGAGTTCCTTCACTGTGTAAATCCCGTATGTTATCATAGTTTCTAAAGTTGGAAATCTCATCCTATTATGTAATCGTATATAACCCTTATGTTAGTTTAGACAAGCGAAGCACTTTTTAAGACTGTCTTTTGTTTTGATCATACCAGCAAACGCATCAACCATAGGTGGTACTAATGTTTTTAGGATTGTTTCAAACTCTGTATCCTTATCACCCTTATCGATCTGTTCGATGAGATGATTGAGAATGCTGATTACCAACTTTTTCTTTTGTGGTCCAGGAAGTTTCTTGAATTTCGATGTTTCCATCATGAGACGACCAAGAATCGGTGGAATGTCTTCCTTTGTAAATCCATCGTCAACGTATTCCGACTTAATTTCTTCGATAGTCTTCATCAGGGACTGAGCATCAATCTTTCCAGAAAATCTTTGTAATATGAGATCCATTTTATATATTTCTATACTATAAGAATAGAAATGAAATTCAATGACATCATCGCATACACTGCGATCGCCACTGGTATTGTCAAGATGTATATGGATTTTGAAAATTCTAACAATATCGATATAAAATTCAAAAACTCTATTATATTCGGTATAATCGTCACGACGACGTGGCTGATTTATTACACGAATCAATATGGTTTCGGTGTATTTACGGTGTATACGGTCCTAAGTTTATTATTACAACTTCATGTCTTGAAGAACATCATGGTTAAAGAGAAGAATCTCAAGTAAATCAGAAATGAGTACTCTTATTCGTGCTTCCGTCAAGCCATCCTATTACAAGCGTTTTCAGACAAAGGCGTCGACTGAGCGTCCGCCACGTGTAGCCCCTAAGATCCCCAACAAGAAGGCTCGCTTCGCTGAGGTTGTCAATGGACGTGCGGCGATGCAGGGTGTTCTTTGGGGTTCTCTAGACTGGGCGATGTCCGGTGAGAATATCATTCAGCAGTTTGAGGATCCTATGTACGCCCTCGCCGCCACTGGTGTCGTGACGACACTGGCTGCGGCTTCGCTCATCACCGTCAAGGACTTCGACGACGAGGAGTTCTGGTCGTTCACACCCGACGCTGAGCTTAAGAATGGTAGGTTGGCTATGCTTGGGTTTACCGCCTTGTTGGGGTTGAGCGCCATGTAACTTAAAAATTCAATCATCTTCACCTTTTCTTCCACCGAAAATGTCCCTGCCCTACGCAACACGTAGGACAAGAACATGAGAAGCACGTATACGTTGATAACTATCGGCTTCATACTTAAAGATGTATTTATTTTAATACATATGAATATACTCGTACTTGGTTCTGAGGGTGTTATAGGAAGTGCCCTATGTAAACACCTCGAGGAGCTCGGTCATCGCGTCGTCCACTGGGATATCAAATTGACGACTGATCACGACTTGAGTAATTCCCTGAACATGTACAGACTCAAGCGTGAGATAGACGCGAGTGACTTCGTATTCTTCCTGGCGTACGATGTTGGTGGTGCGAGGTACATATGGGATGTTGGATTGGATTTCATCAATAGGAATAACATGATCATGTTAAACACATTCAATCTCCTCGAAGGTAAACGGTTCGTATTCGCTTCGAGTACGATGTTTAATATGGACAACGTGTATGGGACATTAAAGCATGTAGGAGAGTATTACACCCGAAAGCTGGGTGGTGTATCCACGCGTTTCTGGAATGTATATGGACCCGAAGAAGTTTCTGAAAAGTCACACGTCATCACAGATCTGATCCACAAGTTCAAGACGAAGGGGTACATAGACTTGATGACGGATGGGGAGGAGGAGAGGCAGTTCTTACACACAGATGATTGTGCAAAGTGTCTCGCGACAATCATGAGCAACTATGAGACGATTAAACAGAAAACAAATTCCGTGGATGTGACGAGTTTTGAATCCATCAAAATCAAAGATATTGCGAGATATATATGTGACGATGTGCGACCGTCGCATGCAGGGGTGAATACACATGATCGAATTAATGAACCAAGACCGTTTATTCTGGAGTATTGGAAACCTGAGATTCCTCTGAGGGAGGGAATAACATCTCTTGTACGAGACTATCGAAATCGTACTCCCTAGTCCACCCAATTTCTTCGATGTAATTCTTCCTACCCACCAATAGCGTATTATTATCGGGTCTATAAAACTCTGGTGATACCCGAATCATGGTTTCACCATCTATTTTACCAACTTCATCTGTACCCTCACCAGACCATTCAACCGTTTTGTTCAGTTTACTTGCGACAATTTCTATGAATTCACGGACAGAATGCGTTTCACCTGAAGCTATCACAAACTCCATCGCCCATCGCTGTTGTAGCATGAGCCACATAGCCTTTACATAATCTTTCGCATGACCCCAATCTCTCCTCGATTCAAGGTTTCCAATTTGAAAACACTCACCGGATTGTAAACCTTTGACTATTTTTTGCGTGACATACATGTCTGGTCTTCTCGGTGATTCATGGTTGTACAAAATACCCGAACACACATATAAACCCTCTGTGTCCCTATAGTGTTTAACTAGAGAGTCCGCAGTAACTTTAGATACCCCGTACATATTACGAGGTGCTCGTGGTGTATATACTGTTTGTGGGCTTTCGGGGTGATTCGCAAAGATCTCTGAACTCGAAGCTTGGAAAATTCTATACTTTGACTTCATTCCAGTATTTTTCACCGCTTCCATGATATTGAGAATACCCATGGTGTTCACTTGAAATGTATCGATAGGAGAAGACCCATGGACTTTCGCAGCTAGATTGTACACCTCGATGCGTTCAAAATCTATACACCCATGAATAGTGTCGTAGACTTCATCGTAGTTTCTCACATCTCCTTGAAATTTGATGAGATGGTACCCCTTTTCCGTGAGTAGCTCACAGAGATATGAACCATCCTGACCAGAAGCACCCGTGACTATAGCCGCGTTCATTTAAAGAATTAGATTCTCTTAACTTTAAATGCTTGTCGAGATCTCCAAGGCTGAGCTGATTGATAAGATTACAATCCTTGAAATCAAAGATGAACGCATACAAGATGAGACAAGACTCAAGAATGTTCGCCACGAATTGGGTATTCTAAGAAAGATTGAATTCAAGACACCCCTAAAGGATGAACTAAAGAGGGTGAATAACACAATTTGGGATCTTGAGGATGGTATCCGCAAACTTGAGGAAACCCGAGATTTTGGTGATGAATTTATAAACCTTGCGAGGAACATCTATAAATTCAACGATGAGAGAGCGAGAATTAAAAAGGTAATCAATTTGGAGGAGGGTTCAAATATTGTGGAGGAAAAGAGTTATTAAACGAAAGTCCACACTTCATCACTAAACACAGTCTTTACTGTCCTAGGTCCATAGTACTTATGAGCGATATCCAGATGAAAAAAATTCTTCTTTGGATCACCAATCTTCATAAGTTCTATCATCCAATTATACGAACTATTCATACAATGCACTTCATCCGCATTTTCAATCACTGAGATGTACTCGAAAATATTAGGTCTATCACATTTGAAGAATTCTTGATTCTTATCTATGACTTTAGAATCGGGTTTATAAATGAACTTATCAGTATTCACTTCGATAACCCTATCCCTCTCCGGGTCATCGTGTACGAAAATATAGTTTTTCTGATCAATTGTAAATTCTTTTGTTTTATCTCGAATAACCTTAAACTTGGAATACATGTACTTTGGGTTCACACCAGCTTGTACGTAGACACCATGTGCCCAATTGGTCATAATACTACCCTGACCCTGTGTCATAAACTCCCAACTCTTGTCATCCATTCCGTACGTGGCGAGTGGAATGACATCACCCTTAGCTTGAGACCATATTTCGCGAGGATTGGTCGTATCGACGAGTATGAGTTCAACCTTATCGGCAATATCCCTGTACATGAACCGAACACTATCTTCGTGACAACGCTTAACAAATATCCTCACGGTATCCGTCTCTGCGAAATGTCGGACCATACCATTCAACATGATCTGGTCACCGAGACCTAGATGATGAAGAATAGTCTTCACCATTTGTTTTTTATGGTTTCAAAAACTTTAACTATCATATCCTTAGTGACAAAATGGTTGTTGCCGATGTACACCCCATTATCATTAAGAAGATTTGCATTCGGAACATCCACCGAATCTTTCCATTTTTCAAGGAAAGGGTGAAGGAGTAAATTACCAGATACAATGGGGCGGTATTCTACACCAAGTTCTGTAAAGATAGTCTTGAGTTTAAGCATATCTTCCGGTTTTTTGCATACGAATGGGAATGCAAAACTGCTATTGCCCGGGTCGTTGTAAGGGATATAAAATAGTTCGGGGTCAAGGTGCTCCATGAAACACTTGAAATTATCACGTCTCGTTTCAATGTTTTCATCCAGACGTTTCAACTGCTCTATACCGAGAACAGCATTCAGTTCGGTGTTTCTAAAGTTATACCCATCTGTTAGGAACAAAAAGCTTGGGTCTATTTTGGGGTGTTTGTTAATAGCTTCTTCATAATACGGGGGTGAAAGAAGTCGAGCCATCCCATGACTTCTCTTAATTTTCATAAGTTCATAGAGAAGTTCATTGTCGGTAGAAATAATTCCACCTTCAATCGTCGTCATGTGATGACCATAATAGAAACTGAAAGTACTTCCCGTGCCAGAACTACCTCTCTTAGTTCCATCAGGAGCCCTAACACCATGAGATTCGCAGATATCTTCGAGGAAAATTGCATTTGGATACTTCTCTTTTAGTTTTTCAACTGGAGAATTAAGACCGAGAAGATGTGTGATGAATACTATCTTGATATCCTCATCTGGTAAGCTATTAATATCAAAGCTATACCTCTCTAGATCAACATCACAAAACACTGGTTCGAGACCAACTTGGAACACTGGTGCTACATTGGTGACCCATGTACACGCCGGTACCAGGACCTTCGAGCCGTTTGGGATATCATAGAGTTCTTTAACAGCAGCCATGAGAAGTAAATTCGCGGTACTTCCAGAGGTGACATAGAGCGAATACTTACACCCAAGCCATTCACTCCATGCATCTTCAAATTGTTTCACCATGTTCCCGCATGTGTACCTATCCGAGGACTGTATAAAATCGATCATAGCCTTTTTGTCCGTATCTGTAATGGCTGTTTGCATCAAAGGCCACCACATGTTTACCAAATTCTATCAAGTTTCTTTTAAGTTTGTGTAAAAGTCGTTTTGTTTATCCTGTCTTTGAACTGATTTAATGTGCCAGATAGCAAGTTGAGGATTTGCTTGAAGCTGTGCAACTTTGTCCGAACCCACAAGTCTCTCATGAAGTCCTAGACTCCATGTAATTTTACCGTTGTTTTTAAAGTATCGACCTTGATAATCTGGCCAATTGATCCAACCCATCTCATTTACAGAGAACTTCATCTTTTTACACCATTCTTCGGTGTATCCGGGTATAATGTTGATACGAGGTAGGGTTAGAATATCTCCATCAAATGTTTTTATGTTCTTGATTA
>Ga0209136_1000152_pt1 | contig 51537 bp, 46 predicted proteins | sample SaaInl0LU_22_DNA_FD_184640 | JGI IMG/M metagenome (GOLD analysis project Ga0209136, IMG submission 184640) | Marine microbial communities from expanding oxygen minimum zones in the Saanich Inlet - ESP_90LU_22_DNA (SPAdes) (version 2) | ecosystem: Environmental > Aquatic > Marine > Intertidal... | reverse complement strand
GAGAAGCATGTGCTCGTGTTCTGCAATCGCTTCAATCCCCACTTCATTGATAAAGTCCAAGGCCGCTCCAAAGCCGATCACACCCTCGATATGCGGGGTACCGGCTTCAAACTTGTGCGGGATATCAGCATACGTGCTTTCTTCCATGCTTACGGTTGCGATCATTTCACCACCACCTTGGTGCGGCGGTAATTCTTCGAGTCGCTCACGTCTTCCGTACAACACACCTAGTCCCGTAGGACCGTACATCTTGTGTGAGGAAAGGGTAAAGAAATCCACACCCCATTCTTGCACGTCTACTTTGGCATGCGGTCCGCTTTGGGCACCGTCTACGAGTGTCCAAGCACCGACCTGCTGTGCCTTGCGAAGCAGCTGATGCACGGGGTTGATCGTACCAAGCGCATTGCTGATGTGGTTAAACGCAACTAGCGCAGTGTTCTCGTCAATCAACGTATCGATCTGATCGAGTACAAGCTCGCCATTCTCGTTCATGGGGAAATAACGCAATTCAGCTCCAGTACGCTGACAGAGCATTTGCCAAGGCACGATGTTGCTGTGGTGCTCTAAGGCAGTGATCACAATGTTCTGACCTTTCTCAACGAGGGTAGTCATCCCTGATGCGACCATGTTTATACTGTCGGTGATGCCACGGGTGAAGATGACTTCAGCCACCTCACGTGCATTGATGTGCGCACGTACAGATTCCCGAACACCTTCCATGGCATCGGTGGCGCGCTGACTCAGCGTGTGCACACCGCGGTGTACGTTCGCATTGTAGCGTAAATAATAGTCTGAAATGGCTTCGATCACGCGCAGCGGTTTCTGTGCCGTTGCCGCATTGTCTAGATAGACGAGCGGTCTTCCGTGAATCTCTTGATTGAGAATGGGAAATTGGGCACGTATTTGCTGAACGTCGTAGGCCATATTACAGGGCAAATTCTAGGTTAATTCCTAATTTCTCAGCGATCACCGCATTCAAGCGCTTCTCCAGCTGAGGGATTTTTACATATTCTAGCGCATCCGAAGCAAAAGCATAGGTCATCAAACCTTCCGCCTCGCGTTTTGGAATACCTCTAGAACGCAAGTAAAAGAGTGCATTTTTATCGAGCTGGCCGATCGTACATCCGTGCGAACATTTCACGTCATCTGCGAAGATTTCGAGCTGCGGCTTGGTGTCCACTTTGGCTTTATCGCTGAGCAAAATATTGTCATTCTGCTGGAACGCATTCGTCTTTTGTGCTTTCTGACGCACCATCACTTTACCGTTGAATACGCCATGGCTTTTTCCAAGGTAAATTCCTTTGTAGAGCTCACGCGAATAACAGTTCGGCTCGATGTGATCCACGAGCGTATGATGATCCACTGTCTGGCCGTCACCGATGATGGTAATCCCGTCCATGTGGCTTTCACAGTGTTCTCCAGCTGAGTAGAAGTGTAGGTTGTTACGGACCAATTTTCCTCCGAAACTATACGTCCCTACGTGCACATTGCTCTGACGCGCTTGCTTAACATGCGTGTTGTCCACGAGTGAAGCATGCGTAGCGTCATTCTGTACTTTGTAGTACTGAACACGGGCGTCTTGAGCGGCAAATACTTCACTAACGAAATTGGTAAAGCTGGCTTGATCACCGATGTTCTGGTGGCGCTCCACAATCTGTACTTCCGCATTCTCCTCCACAATGATCAGGTTGCGCACTTGCGAGAACGCTGGCCCATTTTCATTGGTAGTGAGGTACAATACTTCGATCGGCTTGTCTACCGTTAATCCTTTTTTGATGCGGATGTACGCGCCGTCGTCTGCGAAGGCGGTATTGAGGTCGACAAAAGTTTCACCTTCTGGTGCGCTCTTACCGAGGTATTCTGCGATCACGTCCGGGTATTTGTTCAGCGCTGCAGCAAACGTACAGATGTCAAAATCACGGTGCGTGGTCTCGCTCAACCACGAGCTGTATTTACCGTTGATAAAGACGAGCTTGTAGGTATCGAGATCGCTCAGCAAATACTGCTTGATGTCTGCGAAGGATACCGCGTCATCTCCCTTGAGCAAAACCTTGTAGTCGTGCTTGAGTACCGGCTTTAAATTCGTGTATTTCCACTCTTCGTTACGTGTAGTAGGAAACCCTGTTGCTTCGAAGCGATCGAGAGCTTCCTTGCGCAAGGCTACTACACCTAGGTTTTTGCTGCCGTTGAGCTGTGGCTCGGCTACAACAAAAGAGGAAAGTAAATCTTGTGCTAAATCTATCATGCGTTTTCTGCCTTGATCCAATCGTACCCTTTTTCTTCGAGCTCGAGTGCTAATGATTTATCGCCGCTCTTGACAATCTTACCGTTATACAATACATGTACGAAATCTGGCTCGATGTAGTCCAAAAGACGCTGGTAGTGCGTAATCACAAGTACTGCATTGTCTTTTCTGCGGAGTTTATTCACCCCGTTCGCTACAATCCGTAATGCATCGATATCCAAACCAGAATCGGTCTCATCTAGGATGGCCAATTTCGGCTCCAACATCGCCATCTGGAAAATCTCATTACGCTTCTTCTCACCACCGGAGAACCCTTCGTTCATACTGCGGCTGAGGTAACTTTTGTCCATCTCGAGCAATGCGGTTTTCTCACGCATTTTTGCAAGCATTTCACGTGCTTCCATCGGCTCCTGACCACGGCCTTTACGGCTTTCGTTGATCGCAGTTTTGATGAAGTTGCTCACGGTGACCCCTGGAATCTCTACCGGGTACTGGAAGCTCAGGAAAATCCCTTTGTGTGCGCGCTCTTCCGGATCTAGGTCCATTAGATCCTCACCTTCAAAGTCGATTGCTCCGCCGGTCACTTCGTAATCTTCACGACCAGCAATCACGTTGCTGAGTGTAGATTTACCTGAACCGTTGGGTCCCATGATGGCGTGTACTTCGCCGGGTTTGATTTCTAGATTGATGCCCTTGAGGATTTCCTTTTCCTCTACTCTGGCTTGTAAGTCTTTGATTTTGATCATGGCTTATCCTACGGAACCCTCTAGCGAGACCTCCAATAGTTTTTGCGCTTCCACTGCGAATTCCATCGGAAGCTGGTTGAGTACTTCTTTACAATATCCGTTAACAATCAGTGCAATGGCCTCTTCGGTACCGATCCCGCGCTGGTTGCAATAGAACAATTGGTCTTCACCGATCTTCGAGGTAGTCGCCTCGTGCTCGATCTGAGCAGTAGGGTGCTGTGCCTCGATGTACGGGAAGGTATGTGCGCCACACTGATCGCCCATAAGTAGGGAATCACACTGGCTAAAGTTGCGGGCATTTTCTGCACGAGCACCTACGCGAACTAGGCCGCGGTAGCTGTTGTGGCTATGCCCAGCGCTGATCCCTTTTGAGATGATGGTACTCTTGGTGTTTTTGCCCAAGTGAATCATCTTCGTTCCAGTATCTGCTTGCTGGTATTTGTTGGTAACGGCAACACTGTAAAATTCACCGATGCTGTTGTCTCCCTTGAGAATACACGACGGGTATTTCCAAGTAACCGCAGAACCAGTCTCTACTTGCGTCCAGCTGATTTTCGCATTTCGCTCGCAAATACCGCGTTTGGTTACAAAGTTGAAGACACCACCTTTCCCTTGCGCATCGCCAGGGTACCAGTTTTGTACGGTGCTGTATTTGATCTCTGCATCGTCCATCGCAACGAGCTCTACCACTGCAGCGTGCAACTGGTTCTCATCGCGCTGAGGTGCGGTACAACCCTCTAGATAACTGACGTACGATCCTTCGTCTGCCACGAGTAGGGTACGTTCAAACTGACCCGTTCCTGCCTCGTTGATACGGAAATACGTGCTCAATTCCATCGGACATCTCACGCCCTTCGGAATGTAACAGAACGATCCGTCCGTAAAGACAGCGCTGTTTAACGCAGCATAGAAATTATCACGTTTTGGCACCACAGTTCCCAAATGCTTGCGCACAAGTTCTGGGTGCTCCTGAATGGCCTCACTCATCGAACAAAAGATGATTCCTTTCTCGGCCAAGGTCGCTTTAAAGGTCGTCGCTACAGATACAGAATCTACCACAACATCCATCGCTACCCCGCTCAGACGCTTCTGCTCGTCTAGGCTAATGCCTAGTTTCTCGAAGGTTTTCAAAAGCTCAGGATCTACTTCATCCAGGCTGTCTAAAGTTTTCTTTTGTTTCGGTGCGCTGTAGTAAGAAACCGCTTGGAAGTCCGGCTTTTCGTAGGTGACATTGTGCCATTCCGGCTCTGTCATCTCGAGCCAAGTGCGGAACGCGTCCAAACGCCACTCCAACATCCACTCCGGTTCGTTTTTCTTCGCACTAATCATACGAATCACGTCCTCGTTCAGTCCAGGCGGCACAGTATCGCTTTCGATATCTGTGGTAAACCCATACTTGTATTCGGATCCGGTGATTTCGTCTAGAATCTCGTCACTCATAGACTTTGTTTATACCGCGAAACTTTCACCGCACCCGCAGGTACGTGTCGCGTTGGGATTATTAAAATTGAACCCTTTACCGTTCAGACCACCGCTGTATTCAAGCGTCGTTCCGATCAGGTACAACAGGCTCTTTTTCTCCACAACGACTTTGACGCCATTGTCTTCATAGAGCTCTGCATTTTCGGGCATCTCGGAGGTAAACTCCATAGAGTAGGACAGTCCAGAGCATCCGCCGCTGGTGACTCCTACGCTGATATAGGTCGCTTCAAGTGCCTTGCCTTCCTCTGCGACGAGTGTGGCAAGTTTCTCCTTAGCTGTAGTAGATACTTTTACCATAATTATTTAGACTCATTCTAAAACCAGTCGCAAAGTTAATGATTATCGCGGTCTTTTGTTGTTATACATCGACTATAACGCAATAACTTTGCTCTATGTTTGAATCGAAAAATCCACAGCGCACTCCCATTTCGGATCTTGGAGAGTTTGGCCTTATTGACCAATTAACCAAAGACACCAAAATCAAGAACGCAAACACTACCCTAGGCATCGGCGATGACGCCGCACTCATCGACCAGGGTGACTACTATACCGCGATCTCCACCGACCTACTTGTTGAAGGAGTACACTTCGATCTAAGCTATGTACCCCTCAAGCATCTCGGGTACAAAAGCGTCGTAGTAAATCTCAGCGACATTTACGCCATGAACGGCGTTGCGGAGCACATCACGGTAGGCATCGCGGTCTCCAACCGATTCCCCGTCGAGGCCCTCGAAGAAATCTATTCAGGCATTCACCTCGCGTGTGAGCGCTATGGCGTAGACCTGATCGGTGGTGACACCACTGCATCTCAAAGCGGCCTGATGATTTCAATCACAGCAGTTGGCCGTGTTGAAAAAGGTGCAGAAGCTCGACGTTCTGGTGCACAAGAAAACGACCTGATCGTAGTTTCTGGAGACCTCGGAGGCGCTTACATGGGCTTGCAAATTCTCGAACGCGAAAAGCAAGTGTACTTAGAGAACCCGGATATGCAGCCTGAATTGAACGGGCATGAATACATTCTCGAGCGCCAGTTAAAACCAGAGGCGCGCAAGGACATCATCGAACTCCTCAAAGGACTCGACGTCAAACCGACCTCGATGATTGACGTGAGCGACGGACTCAGCTCTGAAATACTGCACTTGGCAAAATCTGCGAACATGCAGTTCAACGTCTACGAGAATAAAATTCCGATCGACCCATCCATTTTCACCCTATGTGAAGAGTTCAACATGAATACCACGACCATCTCTTTGAGCGGTGGTGAGGATTATGAATTACTCTTTACCATTCCGATCTCAGAACACGAAAAGATCAAAGCGAATCCCAACCTCACGGTGATCGGCTTCGTCAAGGAAGGGACCGGTGCGAATCTGATCACACGTGACGAAAAAGTCATTGAATTGAAGGCGCAAGGTTTCAAACACCACGAGTAAAAGGCGCGTCATTTACCTCAAAAGGCCCGTGAAAAGTCATTAATTGAACAAATGCAGACCCAATAGTCTCATTTAATACTAATTAATGAACACTAGTGCTAAGTGATTTATACTTGTTGTAGTTTTAAAGAACCAAACAATAACCAATCACCTAGTGCTATCATGGAAGACAAAATCATCAACAACCTGATCTACGGATTCCCGTTTTCATTTCCGTTCTGGAAAGGACCAATCGATCAGCAAATGACGCTGAACGAGGCTTTTTTAGCGGTAGAATGAAAGAATTAGCAGGCTTTGAGCAGCTGAGCGAGGATCAAATGGAACGTCTTATCAAAAACGCGAAGTACCTCTTTGCCATCTACGCTGCTGGGGACAATGCGCATCCAAAATGGAGCGAGGCAAAAAATGCCGTTCGTGCGTTCCCAAACAGTTACCAAGAAATCATGGGCATCACTGCTCCGGCTAAATCTTGGATGCCTAAACTAGTCTAACTCTAGCTCGGGGAATATACGCATCCAAGCTGCACTATCGAACCAGCCCCGACGTCCGTCGCCTAGTTCGATGTAGCTCCAATCGCCTTCGGTGCTCAGGACTTTTCCTGCGCTGCCTTCGGCGAGAAGAACGATACGTGTACTTTGGGTGGTGGGTTCACTGTATCCGTAACTGCTAGAGCTGACCACAATAGCAGTAGTGTTTTTCGGTGTACTAATCATTCCCGCCCCGAGCAGGCTTAGGCCTAGAATCGAAATGGCGAGTCGTATCCTCCATGAGCTACGAACAGTGCTGAAGCGGTGAAGCAGCAGCAACACGACGGCCAACCCAAGTACGGCCCAGCTCATCATGGCCCAGGTGGTCGACTCGGCTATTCCACGTAGCACAATGCTCATCCACTCCGTCAGTTCTTGACGCGGTTCTACCAATGCATCGGTGATGCGAAGATTTACCCAGTCTAGGTTGTAAGCAGCGTCTGCATTTGAAGGGTCAAACAATAGGGCGCGCTCAAAAAATACTTTGGCTTCACCGAGCTCACCGAGCCGGATATAGCAGTTTCCCATGTTGTGAAACAGCTCGCTATCTTTGACTTGAGCGGAAGCCACGCGCTCGTAGACATCGAGCGCTTGTGCATACGAACCTTGGTCGTACAAGGCCTTCGCAGAATCTGCGAGTTGGTTTAGATCTTGTCCCATAGCACGTCAAATCTTTTTACGAGTTCAGCATCATCGGCAGCAGTGCCTGGAGCATATTGCGCCATCTGACAACACTCTTTTATAAAGACATAATCCGCCGCAACATCTTCTCCTTTACGCTGCTGCAAGGCATGTTCATGATTTTGCTCTCGGCCTATTCCTTGCTCCAAAAGCAATTCCTCTAAGGCATTCAGCATAATTCCATGGCGATCGTTGCTCTTTTGCGCAAAAGCTTGCGTTACATCGCGTTTGAGCGCCTTGCGTTTGGAGCTCACCACAGCAGCGGTTTGTTTCCTCGGGATGGCATGAACGCCCCAAGCCAAGCCTAGCAGGAGCAATACCGCCCAAGACCACTTCTTCAGCTCAATCTCTACATACGGAGTGTTGGCTCCATCTTGCAAATAGCGAATGTCTTCATCGATCGTTTTTACTTCTCGTTTGGTGCTTTCATCGCCGAATCCTCCGGCAGGAGTCGCCGCGAGCTCATCGCTTTCCACAATCAAGGTGTCTGTAGGAGCGACGATGGTCTCATAGGCTCCTTTTTTCGTGTCGAAATAAGTGAACCGCATCTCAGGGAGTAGGAAGGATCCCTTGAACTGAGGCACCAGTAAATATTCGTATTCTTTGAATCCACGAACACCGCGCTCGGAGTAGCGAATACTTTCATTGTATTTCGGATCATAAACATCGAAGCCCTGCGGTTGCTGAAGATCAGGTACTGAAATGGTGTTGAAGTTCCCATTTCCCTCGATACGGACTTTTACTGTGATACTCTCGTCACCACCGATACGCGTTCGGCTAACGTCCCGGATAAATTTCAAAGAACCGACTGCTCCTGAGAAGTTTTCAGGCTTTGGGGTGGGGAGTGGTTTGATTTTAACCGCGGGAATGTTGGCCGTGGCCACCTCTTGGACGAACTTGGTCAGGGGCATGCCAAAGAAATCACGGCGCCCGGTCGGAACCTGTACTTTACCCGAGATTTTAAGCTCTTGTCCACCCAGTGTGCCTGGTTTATTTGGGAGAATTAGTCGCTTACTAAAGTCGAGTACTGTGGCCAATTTTCCTTCGACCATTTCCCCGCGTTGACTTTGCTCAAAATCCAACTCCTTTTGGAGTACGTTTTCGAAATTGGGTGCCTGTAAAATATTCAAATCCCGCACGGGCTCATACAAATAGGCCTGCATCAGTAGAACTACAGGCTCACCGACATACACCTCTTTCTTTGAGGTTAGAATCTGCACATCAAAACTCTCTTTGGCTTTTTGCGATAGGGCGTTCTTACGCTTGACCCCTTGCTTGACCTCGATGTTAAGCGTGTTGCTTTTGTACAATTTCCCCCCGTCCATCAGCGTCGCCGGAGCGATGGTAAAGCGCCCCTCTTTAGTCGCTACTACCTCGTAGGAAAGTTTACGGGTAAAACTCGCTGATCCATTAATAATCTGGGTTTGCGAGCTTTGATATGGCCCCGATACGATAATGAAGTCGTTCATTTTCGGGGGAGTGAGTTGTGTATTCCGTGCACTCCACGACCAAGTAATTCGAAACGGCTCATTCAACCCTACCGTCGTTCGTGAACTGCTCGCATTGATCTGAATGTCTTGCCCCCAAACTGTGCTACTCAGTAGCAGCAGGGCGGCCCACAATCCTATTATTCTACCAATCCTTTTCACCGCTTTTCTTTTTTCCTTTCGCCTTTTTCGCAGTGACTTTTTCGGCAGTCTTTTCTTCTGCACGCTGTATGGCCTCGAGCAATCCCTTGATTTCTTCGGGCGTCATTTTAGCTTTCGCCTCGCCGCCATCTTCGGGTTTGTTTTGCTCGGAATTGCCGTCCTGCTCCTCAGGCGATCCATTTTCATTCTCGCTCTTATCCTGGTTCTTTTCATCACCGTTTTCTCCGCTTTGATCCTGCTGATCTTGCTCTTGTTTTGAGTCGTTCTTCTCCGGATCTTGCTGCTGTGGATCGTCCTTTTTCTGCTCAGGTTCTTCCTTGTCCTCGGAATCTTTCTTGTCCTGTTGCTGGTCCTGATCTTGCTCTTGATTTTCTTGATCCTCTTGCTGTTTCTTCAACAGCGAAACGGCTTTGTTCAGATTGTATATCGCATCGGGCTGGTCGGGTTGCAAACGCAATGATTCTGAATAAGCACCTATGGCCGATTCATACTCTTCAGCCCCTAGAAATTGGTTCCCGAGGTTGTGCAATGCATTGCTGCGCTGCTCTTCAGTGGTCGCATGTTCGAGGGCTTTTTGCAAGGCGCCACGTGCCTCTTGCTGTGCGCCGATCTGGCCCAAGCTTTGCGCAAGATTATAATACGGCTCATAAGCACTAGGTTCGCGCTGTGCAGCTTCTAAAAATGCTCTTGCTGCGCTTTCGTGAAGTCCCGCTTGGGCATCTTCCACGCCGCGGCGCATCGCTTCGGCATACTCATATTTGCTGCCTTGGATCGGTTCAAACACTTGGGCGGTGGAGTCGATGTTTTGTCCCCATCCGTTCAGGCTGAACAGTACTGCTAGTGCAAGCGGTGCAGCTGTTTTATGGAACGGGTTTCCTACGCGAGACGGAAGCAAGAGATAGAGCAGTAAAAACAGCACACCTGGAAGCAAGAACCAGGAGAATTGGGCGTCATAATTGATCGCAATTTCTTCGGAGATATCCGCTTTGTCGCCACCTTCCACAAACGATTGGATTTGGGAGAGCGAGCGTTCGGTGCGGTTGCCGTCGACGTATTGAGCGCTTAATCGGTCACTGATCCTGCTGAGTTTTCCCTCGTCTCTTCGGGTGATCACCACTTCGCCATTCTGGTCCTTTTTAAAGGTGGTTCCCCTCGAAGTCCGAGACATGGGTATGGGGCCTCCGCCTTGTGTCCCAAGTCCTACAATCATGAGGTTCACAGGGAATTCGGGCAGTATGTTTTCGTCGATGCTCTCGTGATCTTCGCCATCGGTGAGCACGACAATAAAGCGTCCGGCTGGCGAAGCAGGGTTGAAATAGCCCAAAGCGTATTCGAGTGCAGCGCTGAGATTCGTTCCTTGCGATGGGGCGGCATCTGGAGTGGCAGCTTGTAAGGCCATTTTTGCCGCGGCATAATCTGTAGTGATAGGAAGGGCAGGGTAGGCGCTACCAGCATAGGCGATAATTCCCACGCGGTCTCCACCAAGCTCATCCAGCGTTTTTGAAATCAGCAACTTGGCTTTTTCTAATCGAGACGGGGCGATGTCTTCAGCGAGCATCGAGCGGCTAACGTCCAAGGCAAATACCACATCGGCACCTTTGCGATTGACCTTCTGTTTTTTACCGCCCATCTGAAGATTTGCCAAGCCAAAGCCGAAGCACAGAAGTGCTAGTGCGAGAAGGGTTTGACGTGTTAAATAACGCGCCGTTCCAAACGAGGAGCGCACTAGTTGCGTAGTTTCCTTGTTGAGCCCCAGGGACTTCCAAGCGCCTTTACGCCAGCGATGAAATGCCACGGAAGCAGCGATGACAAGCAAAAAAAGCGCCGGGCCAAGCCACAAATACTCCGGATGTTGCCATTTGAAATCCATATTAAAACGCCGTTTTTAACAAGACAAAATTGATCAAGAGCTCTAAGCCAACAAGGGCTAAGGCGATCCATACAAAGATGCTGTAATGTTCGGTATATCTGTAAAATTGAAAGCCTTCGATCTCACTCTTTTCTAATCCGTCGATGATGTCATAAATCTCGATCAGCGATTCTTTGTCCGTCGCCCGGAAATACAGTCCGTCCGTGATAGAGGCGATGCGTTTGAGCAGTTCTTCGTCGATGGTTACTTGACGCGGGCGGTACACAAATTTCCCACTAGGGTCTAGTGCCACGGGAGTTTGCGCAACACCATTTGTACCCAATCCGATCGTGTAGACTTTTACGTTTAAACTCGCTGCCAATTCAGCCGCTTGTATCGGATCCACTAAACCCGCATTGTTCTCTCCATCGGTTAGCAAGATCACCACCTTACTTTTCGCTGTGCTCTCAGCCAGCCTATTCACCGCCGTACTCAGTCCCATTCCTATGGCCGTTCCACCTTCTAATAAATCCCAGCGCAATTCGCGAATCTGCTTATTCAGCAAACTGTGATCGGTGGTCAGCGGTACAGGGCTATAGCTCTCGCCGGCATAAATCACCAAGCCCATCCGGTCCATGGCACGTTCGGTAACGAAATTCATCGCAACCTCTTTCAAAGCCTCTAGTCGGTTCGGCTCTAAATCTTTCGACATCATCGAGGCACTAATGTCTAAGGCCATCATCATGTCAATTCCCAAATTTTGACTCGGTTGCTGAATCACTTCGGAGCTTTGTGGACGCGCCAGCGCGGTACAAATCATACCAAAGGCCAACCAAGAAAGCAAAGAGCTGTTCGAGCGTAGTCGTGCCAGCGGGGACGAGCCCAAATGCTGCACGGAAGAATATTTATAGCTGTTAAATCGACCGCGTCTAAGGCGGTTGAGTCCGAAGATGGCAAACGGAATCAGCACCCAGCCGATCAGCCACAGCGGTTGGTCAAAATTCCACTCAGGCAGCATCTTCATTCAGTTTAAATTCAGCAATCAAGCGACCTGCGCGCTCCAAACAATCCAAATGCTCACTGACATCCATACTCCCGCGAGCGAACTTCACTATATCTGCACGCATCATGATGTAGCTGTATGCATCGAGCTGGTTTCCGGTCCAGCGACCGTGCAACATGGCCATACTCTCTGAAGTGGTTTGCTCTGACAACGGTAGGCCCGTACGTTGCGAAAGGTAGATGCGAACGAGATCGCCCAGGGCTACATAAAATGCTTTTTCATCCTGTTCCCAAAGCCGCTGTTCTTTGAGCTCCAGCAATCCATCTACAGCCTCTAAGTAATAATTACGCGGAGGTGCAACTGGGGCTTCTGCCACGGTGTTTTTCCGAGTTTTCAAATAGCGACGAAGCAGTAAGGCAAGGAGTAGTCCTGCGATCCCCGCTGCGAAGTACATCCAATAATGAATCATCCACCACCACAGCTTAAAGGGCACCTCTTCGAGAGGTCGGTCCGGAGCCACATCCTCTGAGTCGCTGCTCAAGAGCCCGACCTTAACCTGTTGCGGTTCCATGTCGTAACGCTGCCCTTGATACTCCGCAGTACAAATGGGTAGTGTAACAAGGCCGGTGTCTAGTAGCAAAAGGGTGCGTATCAAATGAATTCCAGGCTTCGAAGAGTCGCTTTTAACCGCAACTTCCACGGCACTGCTGATCGAATCATTCCAATGCAGCACAGATCCAGGTGCGGCGTAAATGTGCAAGTCCACAGTGCCGCCCAAAATCTGCGCGGTGGTGTCTACATACCCGCGAAATACGCCGCCATCGCGGACGACATTCTGTGCCCTCGCTGCAAAAACGGAGGCCATTAACAAAGCGAATACAACGATCGTTCTCATCCTATTTGCCTTTAGTTTTTAAATAATTCAAGAGCGGTGGTACAAAATCCTGGTCTTTTTCGAGCCGAATGTAACCTGCCCCAGAGCGTTTTGTGATCAGTGCGAGTTGTTCTTGATCCTTCTGATGGCGCTCCTCAAGGCGTTTTCGAAAACTTTTACTCGAGGTATTGATCCACTGAATGGTGCCCGATTCTGAATCGCTCACCGGCACCAACCCTACTTTCGGCAACACAATCTCTTTGCGGTCAAACGTATTGATTGCACACAGGTCATAGCGCTTCGCAGCGATGCGAAAATTCCGATCGACGCCTGCATCCATAAAGTCGCTCAACAAGAACACGTTGCTATGTCTTTTTTGCAGCTTCAGCAAATGTTCGATTGCCTTCTCGACATCAGTCCCGGTGCTTTTGGGCTCCCATTCTAAAATCGTACGAATGATCCGCATCACGTGCTTCTTTCCTTTTTTCGGGGGAATCACTTTCTCCACTTCACCAGCGAACAGAATCAAGCCAATTTTATCGTTGTTGCCCATCGCACTGAACGCCAGCGTTGCTGCAATCTCTGTTTGCAGATCTTGCTTCGAGCGTTCCACGGTTCCAAACTTCGTTGAACTGCTGATATCAATCACCAGAAATAGAGTCAACTCGCGCTCTTCTTCAAACACCTTGATGTACGGGCTGCGCTTTCGCGCGGTAACGTTCCAGTCGATCGCACGAACGTCATCACCGCTTTGGTAGGGACGCACCTCGGCAAAGCTCATGCCGCGGCCTTTGAATGAACTGCTGTACTCACCGGAGAACAATTGGTCACTCAAACGGCGCGTCTTGATTTCAATGCGACGTACTTTTTTTAAGAGCTCTAATGCATCCACAGGTTAGGGGACCATTAAGGTGTTCAAAATCTCTGTTAGAATGGTTTCAGGGGTGATTTCTTCAGCCTCCGCTTCGTAGGTCAGTCCGATCCTATGACGCAGTACTGATGGCGCTACGGCACGAACATCTTCTGGTGTTACAAAGCCACGGTGGCGCAAGAACGCATGACATTTCGCAGCTTTTGCTAAGGCGATACTACCGCGTGGTGAAGCACCGAAGCTTATCTTATTTTTAAGTCCAATGATGTTGTATTCTTCGGGGTAGCGCGTGGCGAAAACGATATCCAGAATATAGCTTTCGATCTTCTCGTCCATGTAGATACGGTCCACAGAGGTGCGGGCTTTCAAAACATTTTCCATGCTGACTACAGCGTTGAGCTTTTCAAAAGCGCCCGCCATTTGTCTGCGCATGACTTCGCGTTCCTCTTCTTTCTTCGGGTAGCTGAGCGTGATTTTTAATAGAAAACGGTCCATCTGCGCTTCAGGCAGCGGATACGTTCCTTCTTGCTCTACTGGGTTTTGTGTGGCCATGACCAGGAATGGTACAGGAAGCTTAAAGCTTTGTTCTCCGATGGTCACCTGGCGTTCCTGCATGGCTTCAAGCAGTGCACTTTGCACTTTGGCGGGGGCACGGTTGATCTCATCCGCTAATACAAAATTGCTGAAAATAGGTCCGGTTTTGGTTTCGAAGGCATGCTCGCGCATGTTGTAAATCTGGGTACCGACGACATCCGAAGGCAAGAGGTCAGGAGTGAATTGGACCCGAGAGAAACTTCCCCCAATAGTTTGACTGATGCTGTTAATCGCCAAGGTTTTCGCAAGTCCAGGCACCCCTTCTAAAAGGATGTGTCCGTCAGCGAGCAGGCCGATCAGTAAACCTTCGACCATGCCTTTTTGTCCGACAATGACTTTGCTTAATTCGTTCTGAATCAGATCGATAAACGCACTGTTGTTCTTGATCTCTTCATTTAGGGTAATCAAATCTTGTGCACCTTCCATGTTTACTAGGTTTTTGACAAGTCAAAAGAATAAAAAATGACCTGATGTGGCCGTTAAAAGACGGTTAAAATAGCCCTATTTTGGCCAACTACCTAAGTTGAAAATACTATTTTCAAGAATGCCGAAGTATTGACCGTTTTCTTTCAACGGATAGTTACCCGTAAGCGCTCCAAAAGCGGGCAATACCGCGAGGTGTTCACCGATAAAAAAGGCTTTGACGCGAGCACGTGAACGCCCTTTTCCTCGAAGTGTCGCACCCGGGTGCAGATGACCACAGAGCAGTATGGCTGAGTCCCCCGAATTCGGGTATTCGCTTTGGATTAGATGTAGGTCGAATGGGCGGTCCGTAGAAAAGTCGCTGCCCGGAGGCTCGTGAAGGCAGATGAAAGGGCCGATCACAAGTTCCTCGTGGATTTGAAGCTGCGCCCAGTCCGGTAGGTCGAAGTCGTGATTTCCTTTGACCAGATCAAACTGGACGGCTGAAAACTGTTCAAACAGTGCCTTGAGGTCGTTCGTTTCGTTGTTTTGGCGGCCTTCGAATAGATCCCCTAAAAACACAATACGTGTAGCTCCGTCTCTTGAAATTGCTCGTTCCAGATGCGCCATGGCAAGACGGTGAATCGCTTTGGGAGCGGGGATGCCTTCTTTTCGGAATTGGCCTGTTTTACCCACATGAACATCGGCGATAAAAAGCGTTCGCAAAGCAGGAACATACATCGTACCATCACCGTGCAGTTCACAGGTCAAGCCACAAAGTTCATGCGAGATTTTCGGCAGCATTATTTAAAAACGCCGCGTTGAAAGACAAATAGAATACCCACGCCGGTCGAGATTGCGACGTCAGCGATGTTGAAAATGGGTCTAAAAAAAGTGAAATAATCGCCGCCCCAGATCGGAATCCAAGAAGGCAATTCCCCAGCATATAGGGGGAAGTAGAGCATGTCGACCACTTTTCCTTGAAGTACGGGTGCATAGCCACCGTTTGCAGGTAAGAATTCAGCAACACGACCAAGTGAATCGCTAAAAAGTAGACCGTAGTACAGACTGTCGAGCACATTTCCTATGGCCCCGGCTAGGATGAGGCTGATGCCCCAAACAGCGATGTTGCTCGCGCCTTTTTTCAGGATGCCTCGAAGCCAATAGACGATGCCGCCGATTGCGAGGATGCGGAAAATAGTGAGCGCCAGTTTACCGGCCACACCTCCGAGCTCTAAACCGAAGGCCATTCCGGGGTTTTCAGTGAAGTGGATGTAAAACCATGAAGTAATCTTCTGACTTTGCCCCAGGTACATAGTGCTCTTGACCCAGAGCTTGAGTGCTTGGTCTAAAAAAAGCGTTCCTAAAACGATCAGCAGTGCTTTTCTCAACGCTGCTTCATTTTAGCTTCCATGCTAAGTGTTGCGTGCGGTACCAGCTTTAGGCGTTCCGGGTCGATCAGTTTACCCGTAACGCGACAAACCCCGTAGGTTTTGTTTTCGATGCGCATGATGGCATTCTTTAGATCACGGATGAATTTTTCTTGACGCGATGCCAGCTGAGAATTACGCTCTTTACTCATGACCGAGGAACCTTCTTCGAAGGATTTGAACTGTGGTGACGTATCGTCAGTACCGTTACTCATGTCGTTGGCGAATTGCTCACGCAAGAGCTGCAAGTCGGCTTCCGCTTTCTCGATCTTTTTTTCAATGATCACTCTAAACTCCTCGAGTTCAGCGTCATTATATCTAGTTTTTTCTTGATCAGCCATAAGCCAATTTCGGTTTGTGTAAGTTATCTCTAAAAGAACGTCTCGAATGTACTATCAATTCTTGTGAATTGAAATACAAATTTCATGCCCTTCAACTTCCGTGGAATTTTCTTCCGTCGCACCAAAATCCAAACGGTCGGAAAGCACCTCGTCCTTCACGTACGCCTCAAATCCGCTCAACGCTTGTTGGAACTCATCCGAAGCAGAAATCGTGATGCTGATACGATCCGTCACCTCCAAACCGCTTGATTTTCTCAAATTCTGAAGTCGGTTCACTAATTCTCTTGCTAAACCTTCACTGCGCAATGCGTCATTGAGTTCAGCATCTAAGGCCACAGTCAAGCCATCACCTGTTGCGACAAGCATGCCTGGGATGTCTTCAGTAACCACTTCACAGTCTACAATCTCGATCGTAATAGTGGCGCCTGCATCTTCAAAAGATACCGTGCCTGTTGCTTCAAAGGCATCGATGGCCGCAGGGTCCATATTGGTAACGAATGCCTTGACGGCTTTCATGTGACGGCCCACCTTCGGTCCGAGTGCCTTAAAGTTTGGACGCACCTTCTTTACAAAAACACCTGCATCGGGAGCGATCACCTCAAGGGCTTTCACATTCACTTCTGCAAGGAGAATGTCTTGGATACTTTCCAAAACGGCTGCGTCCTCCGCGCTGAGTGCAGGAACTAAAATCCGTCCGAGCGGCTGACGCACTTTAAGGTTCTCCTTCTTACGAATAGACAAGACTAATGAAGTCAACGTTCGAGCCGTGTTGATCTTGTGCTCTAGGGCAGGCTTGATCATTGCGGTATCGACCGTCGGGAAATCCGTCAAATGCACACTTTCCTCGCCTTGGAGCAACACTCCGTTGTAGAGATCGGTGTAGAGTTTGTCTGCGTAGAACGGAGCTAGAGGCGCCATTAGACGGCTCAAGGTTTCAAGGCAGGTCCACAAGGTCTGGTAGGCAGAGATTTTATCTGCTGCATATTCGCCTTTCCAGAAGCGGCGACGTCCTAAACGTACATACCAGTTGGAAAGTTTTTCCGTCGTAAATTCTTGAATAGGGCGGAAGGCACGCGTAGGTTCAAAGGCCTCCATACCGTCCTCTACCTGAGCGATCAGCGTGTTCAATTCTGACAAGATCCACTGATCCATTTCTGGACGCTGGTCTACTGGAATTGGCGCCTCTTCAAACTTAAATCCATCCACATTCGCGTAGAGCGCGAAGAAGGCATAAGTATTGTGCAATGTCCCGAAGAACTTGCGTTTCACCTCGTCCAATCCGTCCATATCAAAGCGGAGGTTGTCCCAAGGAGAGGCATTGGTCAGCATGTACCAGCGCAGAACATCCGCACCGTAATCATCCATGGTCGTAAACGGATCCACTGCGTTGCCCAAACGCTTGGACATCTTCTGCCCGTTTTTATCCAAGACCAGGCCGTTCGAAATCACATTCTTATAGGCCACTTTGCCGAACACCATCGACGAAATGGCGTGCAGGGTAAAGAACCAGCCGCGCGTTTGATCTACACCTTCCGCGATGAAATCTGCAGGATATGCACCAGCTTGGTCTACTTTTTCTTTATTCTCGAACGGGTAGTGCCACTGTGCATAAGGCATCGAACCACTGTCGAACCATACATCGATCAAATCGCTCTCACGGTGCATCGGCTTTCCGCTTGGACTGACGAGAACGACCTTGTCCATCAAGTGACGGTGGAGGTCCACACCTTCGTAGTTTTCAGTGCTCATATCGCCCGGCGTGAAATCTGCTAGCGGGTTTTCGCTCATATGTCCAGCACTCACGGACGCATCTATCGCGGTTTTGAGCTGTTCTACGCTTCCGATACAAAGCGTTTCATCGCCTTCTTCCGTACTCCAGATCGGGAGTGGAATTCCCCAAAAGCGGGAGCGGCTTAAATTCCAATCGTTCAGATTCTCAAGCCAATTCCCAAAACGCCCCGTCCCCGTAGATGCCGGTTTCCAGTTGATGGTTTTGTTCAGCGCAATCATCGTATCCTTTTTCTCCGTACTCTTGATGAACCAGCTGTCGAGCGGGTAGTAAAGTACAGGCTTGTCCGTACGCCAGCAATGCGGGTAGCTGTGCTCGTACTTCTCAATCTTAAAGGCCTTATTTTCCAGCTTCAGCTTCAAAGCGATGCGCTCATCCACACTTAAATAGCCCTTCAGCTCAGGAATGATCGGCTTCAAACGCTCTTTCTGCAGCGCAAACTCGGCCTCTTTTTCCTCCTCGCTGAGGTATTCAGCTTTGATGTATTCTTCACCGAAACCAAACATGGCATCGGCCAATTCTGCTCTAAATTTCCCTCTCAGGTCCACAAGCGGTACTAAATTCCCCTGCTCGTCTTCCACCAAAAGTGGCGGTACACCTGCATCTGCGGCTACTTTCGCATCGTCCGCACCAAAGGTCGGCGCCGTGTGCACAATACCGGTACCGTCTTCGGTCGTTACGAAATCTCCAGGAATCACTCGGAATGCGCTATCGGCGTTCTCGTGCGGCTGTGCATAAGGCATCAACTGCTCGTAGTTCAAACCGACGAGTTCTTTACCGCTTACAGTTTTAAGGATCTCGTACGGGATTTTTTTCGCTCCCGCCTCATACGCCGTGGTGTCTCCTTCTACGAACTTTTTACCAAACAACTTGCCAAGCAAGGGTTGTGCAGCAATAATATTGACCGGCTCAAACGTGTACTGATTGTAGGTACGAACCAGTGCATATTTAATCTTCGGACCTACCGTCAGTGCCGTGTTCGAAGGCAGTGTCCAAGGCGTGGTGGTCCAGGCTAAAAAGTGCGCTTCTTCGTTCCCAAAGAGTGCTTCACTTTGCCCGTTATTTATCATTCTAAACTGAGCAACTACGGTGTTGTCCTTCACGTCGCGGTAGCAGCCCGGTTGGTTCAACTCGTGCGAGCTCAAACCCGTTCCTGCTTTTGGCGAATACGGCTGGATGGTGTAGCCTTTGTAGATCAGTCCCTTGTTGTAGAGCTCTGAAAGCAACCACCACACACTTTCCATGTATTTCGAGTCGTAGGTGACATATGGTTTTTCCATATCCACCCAGTAGCCCATCTGGTCCGTTAAGTCCTTCCAAATCCCAGTATAACGCATGACTGCCTTGCGACAAGCGTCGTTGTATTCTTCGATCGAGATCGTCTTTCCGATGTCCTCTTTAGTAATCCCCAATTCTTTTTCAACGCCCAACTCCACTGGAAGTCCATGCGTATCCCATCCCGCTTTGCGGTCCACCAAATACCCTTTCTGGGTTTTGTAGCGGCAGAACACATCTTTCAGTGAGCGCCCCATCACGTGGTGAATCCCAGGAAGACCATTCGCACTAGGCGGGCCTTCAAAGAAAATCCAAGGCTCCGCATCTTTGCGCTTCTCCAGGGTTTGTTCAAATACATGGGAATCCTTCCAGCGCTGTAAAACAGCTTTGTGAACGCTGGCGAGATCGAGGTGCGAATATTCAGGGAATGTACTCATGAGCTTATTCTACGGTGGCGATACATTTGAGTTCGATGGCAATAGGCGTTGGTAAGCTATTGATTTCCATCGTGGTGCGACAAGGTTGGTTGTCTTTAAAATATTCAGCGTACAAACGGTTGAACGTGTGAAAATCACGTTTCATATCCACGAGAAAAACGGTCACATCTACCAGCTGGTCCCAAGACGAGCCGCTGGCTTCTAAAATGGCCTTCACGTTTGCGAATACACTGCGTACCTGGGCTTCAAAATCGAAGGATTTAAAGTTGCCATTGTGGTCCAATTCTAGTCCGGGAACCCCGCTGTCATTAGCGTCACTACCAGCCGTACGCGGCCCTACACCAGAGAGGAACAACAAGTTACCCACTTTACGTGCATGCGGGTATAATCCTACCGGTTTCGGTGCGCTTTGTGTCGAAATTTTCGTTGAATCAGACATACGTGTACATATTTTAAGGATGCAAAAATAGGGAATGCACCTCGGACGCTCCTTATTTCTACAAAGAACACGAAAAATAAAGTAAGTGTTGTTTGGACACTTAGTCCTTTTGTTTATCTTTGCCCTGTATGTGAAGATTGGTGGTTCTTTCTTTTCATGCTTCTGTGATAGGTTCTAGGGGCTATTTGGCAGAGTTTTCAGGTGTTACTGAGCCGATTTTTAACACAAGAGAATCCTTCCAAATTCCCCTTTTTTTGTGCCCGAATGTTTCGTCTCGCGCATTTTCTAATCTGCCAATTCTCGTAGAATTTCCCCGAATCGCACCCTGCGCGGTGACAATCTGACCTTTTTTTCACACCACGCCCCATTTTGGCTCTTTTTTAGTGCTCATAAATGGGCTACATGTGGTAGCTACGATTATTTTTGTGAACTATCTATAAGAATACGACAGCCTCATGCTGAAACTCATATCTAAACTCGTCGGATCGAAAAGCGACCGCGACTTGAAAAAATTGCAACCCGTTGTTGCTACCGTTAATATTCACGCAGAAGCCATCGCGGCATTATCGAATGACGAACTCCGTGCGAAAACCCTTTCTTTCAAAGATGCCATCGCTACGGCTACGGCAACGTTAGAGTCTGAGAAGACGGCCTTGTACGAGCAGATCGCAGCGACTGAGGATTACGATGCTCGCGAGCCGTTGTACGAACAGATCGAAGCGATCGACAAGCAGGTGCTCGAACAGATCGAAGCCGTGTTGAAGGAAGTGCATCCGGAAGCGTTTGCAGTGATGCGCGAAACGGCGAAACGCTTTACTGCTGGACCGCTACGTGCGACGGCAACGGAACTCGATAAAAAATTGGCCAAAACTCATGCGCACATTAGCATCGAAGGCGATGAGGTCGTGTATTCGAATTCTTGGAAAGCGGCAGGTGGAGATGTGACTTGGAACATGGTGCACTATGATGTGCAGCTGATCGGGGGTACGGTACTTCATGATGGGAAAATCGCAGAGATGCAGACGGGTGAGGGTAAAACGCTTGTGGCCACCTTGCCGGTGTATCTCAACGCATTACCCGGTCGAGGTGTACACGTAGTAACGGTCAACGACTACCTCGCAAAACGCGATAGTGAATGGATGGCGCCAGTGTTTAACTTTCACGGCTTGACGATCGACTGTATCGATAAGCATGCGTCGAACAGTGAGGAGCGTCGTAAGGCCTACTACAGCGATATTACCTACGGGACGAACAACGAATTCGGTTTTGATTACTTGCGCGACAACATGGCGCGTCGTGACGAAGACCGCGTTCAGACGCGCGGACACCACTTTGCGATTGTGGATGAGGTGGATAGCGTATTGATCGATGATGCACGTACACCGCTGATCATTTCAGGACCGACCGCTAAGGGCGACCAGCAGCAGTTTACGGAGCTAAAACCTTTCGTTGAAGCGTTGCTGACGGCGCAGAAAAATTTCATTCAAAAGGAATTGAGCGACGCGAAGAAATTGATCACCGAAGGAAATACGGACGAAGGCGGCGTGAAGTTGCTTCGAGTATACCGCGGTTTACCAAAGTCGAAGCCACTGATCAAATTCTTGTCGCAGGACGGAATGAAGACGCTCTTGCAAAAAACTGAGACGGCATACATGGCCGAGCAAGGTAAAAAGATGAAACTCATCGACGAGGACTTGTTCTTCACCATCGAGGAGAAAAACAACCAGATTGATTTGACCGGTAAGGGGATTGATCTGATCTCTAAAAGCACTGCCAAAGACTTCTTCGTGATGCCAGACATCACTTCGGAGCTCAGTGTTCTTGAGGAGTCTGAAATTTCAGTGGAAGAAAAAGCAGCACAAAAAGACGAGCTCCTTCGCGACTACGCAGTAAAGTCTGAACGCATTCACACGGTGAACCAGTTGCTCAAGGCCTACGCCTTGTTTGAAAAGGACACGGAGTATGTGATCATGGACAATAAAGTGAAAATTGTCGATGAGCAAACCGGACGTATCATGGAAGGTCGCCGCTATTCAGACGGGCTGCACCAGGCGATTGAAGCGAAGGAAAATGTAAAAATTGAGGCTGCAACGCAGACCTATGCGACCATCACCTTGCAGAACTACTTCCGCATGTACCACAAGCTTGCAGGTATGACCGGTACGGCAGAAACGGAAGCGGGCGAATTCTGGGAGATCTATGAACTAGAAGTGGTCGTGATCCCGACCAACCGTCCGATCCAGCGTGACGATCGTGAGGATATGGTCTTCAAAACAGGTCGTGAGAAATACAACGCGGTGATCGAGGAAGTGGTGAAGCTACGTGATGCAGGCCGACCAATTTTGGTGGGAACCACCTCGGTTGAGATTTCGGAACTTTTGAGTCGTGCACTGAAAATTAGAAAAGTACCGCACCAGGTCCTCAACGCGAAAATGCACCAGGCCGAAGCGGAGGTTGTGGCCGAAGCAGGAAAGCCAGGAATGGTCACCATCGCAACGAACATGGCAGGTCGTGGTACCGATATCAAACTTTCTGATGAAGCAAAAGCGGCGGGCGGTCTCGCCATCGTAGGTACGGAACGTCACGATTCGCGTCGTGTTGACCGTCAGCTCCGTGGTCGTGCCGGTCGTCAGGGGGATGTGGGTTCTTCCCAATTCTTTGTTTCGCTCGAGGACAAACTCATGCGTCTATTCAACTCTGAACGCATCGCAGGTCTGATGGATCGACTCGGTCTTGAAGAGGGTGAAGTCATCCAGCACAGTATGGTTTCGAAATCTATCGAACGTGCACAGAAAAAAGTAGAGGAGAACAACTTCGGAACGCGTAAGCGCTTACTTGAGTACGACGATGTAATGAACAGCCAGCGCTCGGTCATCTACAAGCGTCGTGCAAATGCACTCAAGGGCCAGCGCATCAAGGTGGATATCGCAAACATGATCTTCGACACGCTCGCAGATCTCGTGGAAGCCTACCAGCCGAGCAAAGATTTTGAAGGATTCAAACTGGACTTCTTGCGCATGTTTGCCTTTGAACCTGCAATGTCAGCCGAAGAATTCAGCGGTCAAAGTTTTGATGCAGTCGCGGAAAACCTCTTCAAGCAAACCACCGCTTTCTACCAGCAAAAAAGCGAGCGTATCTCCACTGCTGCTCTGCCTGTATTCCAGCAGGTGTATGAAGATCCGGCAAATTCATTTGATAAGATCCTAGTACCGATCACCGACGGCAGCAAGGCGCTTCAGGTAACCGCTACGTTGAAAGAAGTGATCGATTCTCAAGGGTCGAGTTTGATCTCTGATATTGAGAAGGGAATCTCTATTGCCATCATCGATGACAAATGGAAGGATCACCTCAGAGCGATGGATGATTTACGCCAAAGTGTTCAAGGCGCAGTGTACGAGCAGAAAGATCCGTTGTTGATTTACAAATTTGAATCGTTTGAATTGTTCAAAGGGCTCATCTCTAGAGTGAATCAAGAGATCGTAAGTTTTCTATTCCGTGGAAACCTACCGGAGAACAATCCGGATCAGGTTCGTAAAGCTCCAGCGGCAGCTCCGAAGCAGCCAAAACTGCAAGAAGGTCGCCCAGGAGGTGAGCCGCAGCAAAGCGCTTCACGCCAGCAGCAAGCACCGCAGCCACCGCGTCCTCAAAAACCAGTGGTGAATACCGGTAAAACGTACGGCCGTAATGATGCAGTCACGGTGCGCAATACCGCTACTGGAGAAGAGCAGAACGTGAAATACAAAAAGGCAGAAACGCTCCTCTCGAAAGGTTGGGTGATTGTCGACTAACGAATACCCGAAAACTTAAAAGGCGCCATGTTCTGGAATTTTATCGCTAGAATCTTACTGCGAAATCGCATTGCGTGGCTGGCCACGGTGCTCGTGGCAACCGTGTTCATGGCTTACCAAGGTTCTACGGTTCGCATGAGTTATGAGTTTGCGAAGCTTATGCCGGAAACGGATTCGGTTTCGATCGACTACAACATGCTTGTGGATGAGTTTGGCCAAGCCTCAAACACCATCGTTATCGCGATGGAGGATGCCGACTTCTTCACTAAGGAGCACTTGAGTGAATGGCTGGAATTGGTCGATTCTTTGAAAAGTGTGGACGGAATAACAAACGTCCAAAGTCTTACGGAGGCGTACGGATTGACGGTTGATACGGCAACGGAAAAATTGGCTCCAGATACTTTGTTTAATGCGTTACCGCAGAACGGCGAAGAGGAGATTGCATTAGAAGCTCGCGTGAAATCGTGGCCGTTCTACAAAGGGGGTTTGTACCAAGGCGATACCTACATGATGATCCTACGCATCGACGAGGCGCGCTTGTACAATGAGCAGATTGTGCCGGTCGTTGAAACGGCGAAAAAGCACATTCTCGCTTGGGAAGAGGCATACGGTAGGGATCTGCACATGAGTGGACTGCCGTGGTTGCGTATTGCAAACACGAAGAACCTTCAGGTAGAAATCTATCGAACCGTAGGGTTCACGTTGCTCGTCACGGTGATCATCTTCTTTGCCTTTTTAAAAAGCATTAGAGCTACGTTCGTATCACTGACCATCGTAATTTTAGGAGTGATCTTCTCAGTAGGAGCGATGGGCTTGTTTGGCTTCGGCTTAACGCTACTTTCCTCGCTCATCCCGCCACTGATTATCGTGATCGGAGTGCCGAACTGTATTTATCTGATCAACAAATACCACCAGGAATACAAGAAGCACGGCAACCAAGTTCGTGCCATCCAACGTGTAGTCAAAAAGGTCGGTTACATCGCCCTGATCACCAATACAACGACAGCATTAGGGTTTGCGGCATTCATCTTGACGGATAGTGATAATCTTGTAGAATTCGGGATCATCAGCTCGATCAGTATCCTTTCGGTCTTCGTGCTCTCGATGATTATCATGCCCGTGATTTATAGCTTTTTGGCCCCGCCTAAGGAGCGCCATATGAATCACTTCGATGTGGGTTGGTTGGTCAATTTCCTCGACTTCCTTGATTTCTCTGTGGAAAAGCGCCGTCCGCTCATCTACGGAGTCACTGCAGTACTCGTAGCGCTCGCAGTGGTGGGTCTTTTCAAAATTGAGACGGCAGGAAACCTAACTGCAGACTTTAACAAAGAAGAGAGCATTTATAAGGACGTCAAATATTTCGAACGCACCTTTGGAGGAGTCGTCCCGATGGACATCATCATTGACACAAAACGAGACGGAGGTGTAGAAAAATTATCCAACCTCCGCCGTATCGAGGCCTTACAAGATTCGCTAGCGACCTTGCCACAGTTGAGCCGTTCGGCATCACTAGTCGACTTTGTGAAATTTGCAAAACAAGGGGTGATGTTCGGAAATCCAGACATGTATTCCTTACCGTCCAGAAGCGAGCAACAATGGCTCTTGACCTACTTGCCCCGAGGTGTAAAAGACGAAACGGGACTTATGAAGTCCATGGTGACTCAGGATGGGCGTAAAGCACGAATCACGGTTCAGATGGCGGATCTAAGCACACCAGAGATGCGCGAACTCACTGCACGTGTCGAGGAATTGGTCCAGAAAATTTTCCCAGACGAACGCTACGACGTTACCATTACCGGGGCTTCGATAAAATTCATCCGTTCCACCACCTATTTGATCAATAACCTCATTTTATCGCTCGCATTAGCAGTGGTAGCCATTGCAATCATCATGGCACTGCTGTTCATCAGCTGGCGTATGGTTTTGATCTCGCTGATTCCCAACCTGATCCCTATGTTGTTGACCGCGGGAATCATGGGCTACGCAGGCATTCCTTTAAAGCCGTCGACCATTTTAGTATTCAGCATCGCCTTCGGGATATCCGTCGACGACAGCTTGCACTTTTTGGCCAAGTACAGGCAAGAGCTCAAAGCGAATAATTGGAACATTACTTGGGCAGTAAAAAGCTCTATCATGGAAACGGGACTCAGCATGTTCTATACTTCCATCGTACTGTTCTGTGGTTTCTCTGTATTTACTACCTCAAATTTTGGTGGCACGCAAGCATTAGGTTTGCTCACTTCGATCACGTTGCTCATCGCAATGTTTAGCAACTTGTTGCTATTGCCTTCATTCCTGTTAACTATGGAGAAATGGTTGACACGAAAAGATATTAGCGATAATATCCTCGATATTTACGACTCCGAAACGGATTCGGACGACGAAAACCAATAAACCTATGAAAGGCATTATCCTCGCCGGTGGCTCCGGTACCAGACTTCACCCACTTACCCTTGCCGTAAGTAAGCAGTTGATGCCGGTGTACGATAAGCCGATGATTTACTACCCACTTGGCACCTTGATGCAGGCGGGTATTCGCGAGATCTTAATCATAACCACTCCGCATGACGCGCCGTTGTTTGAGAAGCTTCTTGGCGATGGAAAGCGCCTGGGTTGTGAGTTTCATTATGTTATTCAAGAGCGCCCGGAAGGACTGGCACAAGCCTTCATTTTAGGTGCGGACTTCATCGGCGACGATAGCGTTGCTTTGATCCTAGGGGATAACATCTTCTACGGTTCATCGATGGCACACGTGCTTCAACAGAGCAAGGACCCAAAAGGCGGCGTGGTATTCGCCTACCGCGTGAGTGACCCTGAACGCTACGGAGTGGTCGAGTTTGACGAGCAGATGAAAGCCTTATCGATCGAAGAAAAACCCGAGGAGCCAAAGAGCGATTACGCAGTTCCAGGGCTGTACTTCTACGACAATAGAGTTGTGGACATTGCCAAAAATCTCGAGCCAAGCCCGCGTGGTGAGCTAGAGATCACCGACGTGAATAAGAAATACCTCGAATGGGGCGAGCTTGAAGTAGGAGTCTTGGACCGCGGAACGGCGTGGTTGGATACGGGTACTTTTGCAAGCCTTCAACAAGCAGGTCAGTTTGTCGAGGTGATCGAGGAACGCCAGGGCTTGAAAGTCGGCTGTATTGAAGAGATTGCCTACGAGCAAGGATTTATCGACGCAGCGCAGCTTGAACAAATCGCGCAGCCACTCGTTAAAAGCGGATACGGTAAGTACCTACTTAAACTCATCAAGTGACATGAATAACCTAGCCGCCCTCCAAGAACTTTTTCAAAAGGAAGTGGACCAATTAAACTTGGGCGCCGCCCCTTCGAAATTATACGATCCCATGCACTACATCATGGGTCTTGGAGGCAAGAGACTCCGCCCTATCTTAGCTTTGATGGGTGCAGGCATCTACGGCGATCCAAAAAAAGCCATGCCGCAAGCCATGGCTATCGAGCTCTTTCATAACTTTTCGCTCATCCACGATGACATCATGGACGAAGCGCCACTGCGCCGAGGGCAAACTACGGTGCACAAAATGTGGGACCAGAACGTAGGTATCCTCTCTGGAGATGGCATGCTCGTAAAAGCGTATCAATACGTCGCGAACTGCGATGCATCGATGCTGTCCGAAGTGCTCGCAACCTTCTCTCAGACCGCTTTGGAAGTGTGTGAGGGCCAGCAAATGGATATGGACTTTGAGACGATGGATACGGTGGAGGCAGCCACCTACATTCAAATGATTCAGTACAAGACCTCAGTCCTGCTCGGTTGTTCGATGAAAGTTGGTGCGCTTGTAGGAGGTGCATCTAAAGAGGACGCAGCGGCTTTGTACGACTTTTCACTACTGCTCGGTACTTCTTTCCAAATCAAGGACGACTTCTTAGACGTCTACGGCGATCCTGAAAAATTCGGAAAGCAAGTAGGCGGGGATATCCTCAGTAATAAAAAGACGTTGCTATGGATCGAAGCCCAACGACGCGCTAAGCAGCAAGAGGTAGACTTCGAAGCCTACGCATCTATGGCCGCCGATGAGCAAAAAGTTCAGGCCTTCCAACAGCTCTACAAAGAGCTCGAGGTGGATGTCTATGCAAAAGCACAGATCGACAGCTATTATGAGCAGTCGCTGAGCGCCTTAGACAAGGTCTCCGTAGAAGATTCAAAACTTCGTCCACTGCGCGAATTTGCAGCTTGGTTGTACCAGAGAGAGTCATAAATTATTCTAACCCATCTTTTCGGGTTATTTTTGCCGGAGAAAATTCTTAGATCATGAATGTATTGGTTTTAGGCTCCGGTGGTCGTGAGCACGCTTTATCGAATAAGATTGCACAGAGCAGCAAATGCCAGAAGCTCTTCATTGCTCCAGGTAATGGAGGAACAGGAGCCCTTGGTGAAAATGTAGATCTGCCGATCACCGATGCAGCAGCGATCGGAAATTTCGTAAAACAGCACAACATTGACATCGTTGTCGTAGGTCCAGAAGCGCCCTTAGTAGAAGGCGTACATGACGGGTTGAAAGCCGATCCAGAATTGGCCGATCTCATCGTAGTAGGTCCGAGAAAAGCGGCAGCAGAGCTGGAAGGCTCAAAGGATTTCGCGAAGGAATTCATGATGCGTCACAACATCCCTACAGCAGCGTATGAAACTTTTACACGCGACACCCTAGCAGAAGGGCAGGCATTCCTAGAAACGCTGGATGCGCCGTATGTTTTGAAAGCAGACGGTCTTGCAGCGGGTAAGGGCGTGCTGATCATTGAAGATCTTGATGAAGCGAAAGAGGAGTTGAAAAACATGCTGGTAGACGCGAAGTTCGGCGATGCATCCTCTCGAGTAGTTATTGAAGAATTTCTTGCTGGAATCGAGTTCAGCATATTCGCACTAACGGACGGTAAAGGCGGGTACGCTCTGCTTCCTGAGGCGAAAGATTACAAGCGCATCGGCGAGGGAGATACGGGCCTAAATACCGGCGGTATGGGCGCAGTAAGTCCAGTGCCATTCTTCGATACTGCCCTGCGCGAGCAAACCGTCAAAGAGATCATCGAACCGACCATACAAGGTTTGGTGAAAGACAACCTGCCGTATCAAGGATTCGTATTCTTCGGCTTGATCAACACTGACAAGGGGCCGAAAGTGATCGAATACAACGTACGTATGGGTGATCCAGAAACTGAGGTGGTTATTCCACGTCTAGAAACTGATATCGTAGATCTATTCGTAGGGATGCACGAAGGCACCTTGAGTGAAATGCAGGTGAAAGTAAGTACACAGACTGCTGCCACGGTAATGGCCGTAAGCGGTGGCTACCCGGGTTCGTATGCAAAAGGAAAAGTGATTGAAGGTTTGGACTTAGTAGGTGAAGAAACCCACGTATTCCATGCTGGAACGAAACCAGGCGCACAGATCACCACTGCTGGAGGTCGTGTAATGGCATTTACGAGCTTTGGAGCAAACAAGGACGAAGCATTAGCGAAGAGCTATGCGTCTTTGGAGAAGGTCAGCTTTGAGGGCATGAATTACCGCAAGGACATCGGTTTCGATCTGTAACTAGAACTACCGCGCATCAAACGCGAATAGTATACCGCATAAAAAATCCCCGGAGCTCTAAAGCGAGTCCGGGGATTTTGATATAACAAATGCTGTATTCTGAGATTAAGCTTCGCCGTTGGCTTTGTGCTTTCTCATCTGGAGGATCCAGTAAATAAGACCTCCTGCGATTACTGCCATAAATACACGATTCACAGAGTCACCGACTACAGGAAGCATTTTAAATGTTGCTTGGAAAAAATCACCAAGGCCTTCAAAGAAATTTCTTAACATAGCGCAAGCTTTTAAACTGGTGCTAAAATAATACAGAAAACCCAATGCTCCTCCGGAACTTTAGAAAGATTGATGCCTATTCAAGCGTTCGGCTTGCTGTATTAGCTGCTGCATCAGCTGTAGGTGTTTATTTTACAGCATCGGAGTCTTTGGAATTCTTCCTACTATTCGTTGCAGGCTATTTTGCCTTTGGGAGCTTGTGTTGGCTGCTTTACACGGAACGCTGGGCGTTTAAAGGTACGTTGTTTCGCTTCCTTGCAGTCCTGCCTTTGCTGTTTCCGTATGTCAGTGAATTCACGGCCTATTCGCTGGTCTTTGGGGGCATGATTTTAGAGACCAATTGGCAATTTGCTGAATACTTCCGCCGTCGCCGTAACCCGATCTGGGTGCTCCACATAGGTACCTTAAGCGCGTTAGGTTGGTTTCTGTTCCCAGAAGGAGGCTTTTATATTGCTGCAGGTTCACTGGTCAGTTTATTGCTGCTCGGCGGTTTAAACGTCCGTACGCTACTGCAAGTTCTCGTGGCATTTTTCGTGCCCATCAGCCTGCCGCTGTTCTTTTCCTCAGCCTCGTCATCGTTATATTTCACACTCCCTGAGCTTACAACGGTTCCCTCAGAATGGTGGCTACTTCCGGGTCTCGTGTTTGTTTTGACTATCCATCAATTCACCATTTCCTACCGCAAGGCGAATAATCTGAACAAACTTCGTTCGCTGATCGCTCTTACTTGGATCATCCTCGGTTCCCTTCTTGCCCAATTCATTGGCGGCGAGGGCGGCTTCGTGTTACTTGTCCTCGGCTTAAGCTACCAAGGAGCGAACGCCTTATATTATTTCAGAAGACGTACTTTGGCAGAAATCATCTTTGCGCTTATGCTGATTTACAGCATTGTATACGCCTTAGGGTTCATCGAAATATAGCCAACAGCATCATGCCAAAATCTCTTTTAGTCATTCGCTTTTCCGCTATCGGTGATTTGCTGCTCACCGCTCCGGTACTGCAAGCCATGGCACATGCAGGCACTGAGATTGATCTCTTGGTAAAATCGCGCAACGCAGCGCTTTGCAGCATCTTTCCTTACGTTCGTTCAGTGCGTATTTGGGAGCAGGAACAAGAAACGATAATCAACCCTGCGAATGCCACCTACGACGCGGTCCTCGATCTTCAAGGCACCCGCCAGTCCAAACGATTCACCTCCCGACTCAACCTTCCTACTGCAACCTTTAAAAAGCCATATCTACAACGTGCGTTGCTGCTGTGGACACAGCACTCAAAGTTCGCACTCACCCCCGTAGTAGAACGTTATTTCACTGCCGCCCAAACCTTGTACGGCGACCAACTATTGGAGCTGGTCGACCTGCCCGAATTTCGCTTGCCAAACTATCAAAACAGACCCACAGCAGCGTACGTTCTAGCCGTGATCGGCGGTTCGCAGGAAGGCAAACGACTGTCCACTTCGACTTGGAAACAGCTGCTTAATGCATTGCAGGCCTCTGGCCAAACCGTAGTGCTCTTGGGCGGACCTGCAGAGCGCACAAAGGCGAAGGCGCTTCAAGAGGTATTTCCAGAAGTACTAGATGCTACAGATAGTTCTGTCACGCAAGGACTCTGTCTTGTTGAGAACGCAGCACTAGTGATCAGCGGTGATACTGGATTCATGCATGCTGCGGCTTTGATGAACAGGCCGCTCGTGAGTTTTTGGGGGGCAACGCATCCTTACTTGGGGTTTTCCCCATGGCCAAAACGAGAGAATCAGCGCGAGGTGTTCACCCGGAGTCGCTGGACTCCATTGCACAAGCATGGCAAGGTTCCATTTTGGGCTAAAAATCCAATGAATAAAATGGATGTAGAAGAATTGACTACGGTTATTGCGAAGATGCTTCAGGGTAGAACAACGCCTTAAGTTCCGTCGCCTCAGTAGGTTCCATCTTACCGGCGATGATTAAAGCAAGCTGACGACGACGCAATGCAGCAGCATAACGTTCTTGTTCGAGCTCAGATTCCGGCGTGATTTCAGGAATATTGATCGGATTCCCCAGCTGATCTACAGCCACAAATGTGAAGATGCCTTCGTTCGCTTTGATGCGTGCACCGTTCGGGCGCTGTTCCTCTAAGAACACATCGGCGATGACCTCCATAGAAGAGCTGAACGCGCGTGAAACCTTTGCCTCGATGGTCACTATCGCGCCATGTGGAATAGGGTTTTTGAAGCTGACGTTGTTGATGGTTGACGTAACGACCTGACGTTTACAGTGACGGTGTGCCGCAATCGCACAACAGCGGTCCATCCAGGAGAGCAATTGTCCACCGAAGAGGTTGTTCATCTGGTTCGTATCGTTCGGCATGACAATCTCGGTCATTACCGTCAGGCTGTCCATCGGGGTTTTCTTCGTACTCATGTAGTGGAATAAATTGGAGCCACAAAAGTAGCCCCAGACTTTTAGTAGGCGAAGATCCAAGCATGTGAATTTATCGCACTTTTCACATGGACCAATTCTGCTTTCGCCGCATCACGGCTCGTAAAATGACCGATGCCGACCTTCTTTAATGAACCCGGTAGGATACTTACATGGTAGCCTTGTGCCGCGAGTTCCGCTGAGAAGCTATCTGCGTTCGCTGCTTCTTTGAATGAACCGACCACAATATAGTAGCCCAATCCTTTTACAGGTTGACTTACCACGGCGGCTTTTTCAATCATCGTTTCAGCGACTTTTTCAGTGCTTATTTCCTCCGCTTCTTCTAAAGTATTCACCTCTAGTTGGGTCTCCTCCGAAGATTCTACGGACACAGCGCTCGAATTCGCAGAACTGCTTCCAATCCATCCTGCCATTTCAGTAGGTAATTCACTTTGGAAAATCCCCAAGCCGAACAAGGCGGTAACGGCTGCTGCAACCGCGGCTTTTTGCCAATCCTTCAGCCCTTTTTCACGACGCTCGGTAACGAGTTTCAGACTTGCAGACACTTTAGATTGCAATGCGCTTGGTTCATGTACGGCGTGCATCATGAACGGCGTTAATCCAAAGCTGTCGTCGCTCCACACGTTGTGCTCCGGTTTAAACCCGGCGGTAGTACTAAACGATCCGATGTTTGGGAGCATCAACACTTGGCCCTGGTCTAAAACCTGCTGCCAGCCGTTGATCTTTCTTGAAATCCATTGTTCCGCTACTTCCATAGTAGTACCCATGCTGCGCATCACAGTGGGCAAGAGCGTGTTTTCAGTACGTGCAATCGCCGGGTTGAACCCGATGTACTTTCCAGCAGGAAAGGCCGTTCCTGTGAAACTGTCCCAGCGTGCGTCTTGAGATTTAAGGTAAAACGATCCCCAGCCTGGCAGCTGAACACGTCCCTTTTGATCTAAGCATTCTATGAGTAGCGTTTCGATTTTCATAACAACTACAAAAATGCAAAAGATGTTGATAACTACATTTTATTGGGTCCGTTTAATGCACTAAATTTTAATAACAACCTGTTAGCAACTCATTATGAACGTATTACTGCCGCTCCATTTTTACAAAGGAGCCATCAACAAGGTCAAAAAGACCTATGTATCCCACTATTTCGACGACCCTAATGCCTTGAAAGCCAATATTAACAACCTATTGCGCTTACACAAGGACGGCGTTCGGCTGTGGGAAGAGGCACAGGAATTGGCGTTAAAAGAAACAGAAATCGCCGTTCGAGAGGGGCTGAACATACTGTGCCTCAACGATGTGGATAACTTCCCGGAGCACCTCCATGAAATTCCTGATCCGCCCATGGTACTTTTTGGTAGAGGTCGATGGAACAACGCGAAAGTGCCGTTGTCTATGGTGGGGTCACGGAAGGCCACAAATTATGGTTTGCATGCCACGCGGCAAATGGTGCTCGAGCTCAGTAGATACCCTGTGAATCTAGTGAGCGGATTAGCCTTGGGGGTCGACGGACAGATGCACCGTGCTGCCTTAGAAAATGGTGCGACCACTACGGCTTTTATCGCCGGAGGCATGGGTGAACTGAGCCCAAAGTCCCACCAGCAGATCGCGGATGAAATGGTGGCTTCAGGGGGCGGCTATTTTACGGAGCAACCCTTTTATCAGCCTAGTTTACGTCAGATGTACCCTGTACGCAATCGACTGATCGCTGGAGCAAGTCTTGCAACAGTGGTCGTCGAGGCGGCGCGTCGAAGCGGCGCGATGATTACGGCCAACCAAGCCGTCGGTTATAACCGAGAGTTGTTTGCTTTGCCGGGTGCGCATTTTCAGCCGATGAGCGAAGGGCCTAACGCCTTGATTCACGAACGCAAGGCCAGCTCCATTTTCGACTATTCGAAGTTTCCAGGCGAATTCTACCCCATCTGGCAATCTGCACAGGGGGAAATTGACTTTTCACAAGGGATCGAAAGTCGTATCCTTCGGGAATTTCCGCATGGTAGAAAGGTCAATGTCTACCACTTGATGAAAACTCACAAAGACCACAAGAGTCAGATATTCAAGGCGTTAAGGTTTCTGGTGGAGGTGGGGGCCATAGACAAAATTGGTCCAAATATGTATTGTAGGAAATCGCCAGTTACGGAGTAGTAGCAGAATAGGATTTATCCTACATTTGTTGGGTATAACCTATCAATACAACAGACAATATGTCCAGCCAGTACCAAGGTCAAATCGACGCGTTCATCGCTAAAGTCGAGGCGGCTAACCCAAACGAGCCTGAGTTTATGCAGGCAGTTCTAGAAGTTGCAGAATCTGTGATTCCCTTCATCGAGAACAATCCTCAGTACAAAGGCAAAAGTTTGCTTGAACGCATCGTTGAACCAGAACGCGTGATCATGTTCCGTGTACCATGGACGGACGATGCAGGAAACGTACACGTAAACAAAGGTTACCGTGTGGAATTTAACAGTGCGATCGGCCCGTACAAAGGCGGTCTTCGCTTCCACCCGACAGTGAACCTCAGTGTATTGAAGTTTCTCGGTTTCGAGCAAGTTTTTAAAAACTCATTAACAACACTCCCGCTTGGCGGTGGTAAAGGAGGATCAAACTTTGATCCTAAAGGAAAATCTGACGCTGAGGTCATGCGCTTTTGCCAGAGCTTCATGACTGAACTGTCCCGTCACATCGGAGCAAATACGGATGTTCCCGCAGGTGATATCGGTGTCGGCGGTCGTGAGATCGGTTACATGTTCGGTCAGTACAAACGTCTGCGCAATGAGTTTACAGGAGTCCTAACTGGAAAAGCCCTCAGCTTTGGTGGTTCACTCATCCGTCCAGAGGCGACAGGATACGGAACCGTGTACTTCACTCAGGAAATGCTCGCAACCAAAGGCGAAAGCTTTGAGTCTAAAAAGGTGGTCATCTCAGGTTCAGGTAATGTGGCCCAGTTCGCCGCTGAAAAATGTATGGACCTAGGGGCTTCAGTGCTCACCTTGAGCGATTCGTCAGGCTACATTGTTTGTCCGGACGGTCTTTCTAGAGCACAATTAGATTTTGTTATGGAGCTGAAAAACGTACGTCGTGGTCGCATCCATGAAGCTGCCGAAGCCTTTGACAACATCGAGTTCCATGCTGGAACGCCTTGGAATGTTGCTTGTGATGTAGCGCTGCCATGTGCTACCCAAAACGAACTCAAAAGCGATGATGCCCAAGCACTAGTAAATAATGGAGTACGTGCCATAGGCGAAGGTGCGAACATGCCTTGTACGCCTGATGCCGTGGAAACGTTCCAAAAGAACAGTGTTTTATTTTCTCCAGGAAAGGCATCGAATGCCGGTGGTGTAGCCACCTCAGGTCTTGAGATGAGCCAGAACAGCCTTCGCATGAGCTGGACTCGTGAAGAAGTAGACGGTCACTTGTATAGAATCATGAAGGACATCCACGCTGCATGTGTGAAATACGGTACCAAAGAAGATGGTAGTGTAGATTACGTAGGTGGTGCAAACATCGCAGGCTTTGTGAAAGTTGCCGATGCGATGATGGCGCAAGGCGTGGTATAACCTCACCAACCTTTTAAAATAGTATAGAGGCGTCCCAATGGGGCGCCTTTTTTTATGCTTACAAGCTCTTCCACCATTTGAGGATGGCTGGTGCACAGCCCTCGGCGTCTGAAATGTGTCCCATGTGCCCATGCTTGGAGGTATGAATAAACCCGACTCCTGGTGCGTCGCGCCATTCTTTCACCTGCTCGTAGTCGATCACCGTATCCTGCTCACCTGCAAATACAGCGATCTTATCTGGGGCCAATTTTTCCGGCACCAAGTGCAACAACCTGCTGCGGTCTTCACGAATTTTCATCCCCATGATGGCAGCGAGCACCCCTTGTGTTTCCATTTGTAGACTGTATTCGATCTGCTGACGGATCTCTGCCTTATACTGGGATCTGCTCTCTGCATCAAAAAGCTGTGGAATAGCCGCTCGGATAAAGGCATTTTTATTCTCTTTAACTAATGCCGCTGCACGATCTCGCATAGATCTGCGGGATTCATTGTCGGCTTGTGGCGTAGAGAAAAACAAGCCTAACCCTCCTAATCGTTCGGGATAGTGCTCCGCGAAGGCCAATGCGACATAGCCGCCCATGCTGTGGCCTAGCAAAATGATATCTTCCATATCTAGGACATCGATGACGGCATGGACTGCATCGGCCATAAATTCCATGGTGTGTTCATACCCAAAGCTCGGAGTCTTGCCGTGACCCGGAAGGTCCACTAAAAGCACTGGGCCGTGCGATTGAAATTGGGGCAGGAGAGCATCCCACATTCGAGCATCCTCAAGGAAGCCATGGAGTAAAACAAGAGCTCCGCGACTCCCCTGTGGGACGCCGCGGAACTCGTAATGTACGGTTGCACCGTGAAAATCGACCTCTGGCATTTACTTTGCCATGAACGATTCGATCTCCTCTACGGTCTTTGGAATGGCTCGCGTCAAATTCTCATGACCCTCTTTCGTTATCACGATATCATCTTCGATACGAATCCCGATGCCTTCTTCAGGAATATAAATGCCCGGCTCCACAGTAAAGATCATGCCTTCTTCAACAGGTACTGTCCAAAGTCCATAATCGTGTACATCCAGTCCGATGTAGTGGCTCGTCCCGTGCATGAAGTACTTTTTATACGCAGGCCAAGCCGGATCCTGATGATCCACATCGCTTTGGCTAATAAGACCCAATTCCAACAACTCCTTCGTCATCAAATCGCCCACCAGCTTGTGGTATTCATCCAGTATAACGCCCGGACGCAACAACGCGATTGCGCCATCATGAACGCGCAAAACGGCATTATAAATTTCTTTTTGACGTGCCGTAAACTTCCCGTTCACAGGAAAACAACGCGTTACATCACAGGTATAGTTCGCGTACTCTGCGCCTACATCAAACAACACTAAATCGCCGTCTTTACATTGGTCGTTGTTCTCGATGTAGTGCAGCACATTCGCATTATTCCCTGAAGCAATGATGGGCGTATATGCAAAACCTCGGGATCGATTCATCAAAAACTCATGCATGAATTCCGCTTCGAGTTCATATTCCCAAACCCCGGGCTTCATGAACTTCAGCACACGCTCGTATCCTTTGATAGTCACTGCAGCAGCTTCGCGCATCACCTTGATTTCTTCTTCCGTTTTCGTCCCACGAACGCGGTGTAAAATAGGCTGAGAACGCTCGTACTTGTGTGCAGGGTAGTGCTCTTTGATCCATTTGTTCATGCGGTCTTGACGAAGTTCCGTTTCGACGTGCGCTCTGAGATGTTCGTTGCCATTGATATAGATGCGTTCTGCATTTACAGCCATCTCTTGGAACACACGCTCAAATTGGCTCAGCCAGTAGACGGTTTTGATCCCACTGATCTCAAACGCCTCTTCCTTAGAATACTTGGCGCCTTCCCAAACAGCGATCAAATCATTGGTCTCTTTTAGGAACAATACTTCTTTGAGCTCTTCCTTGTGAGCATCGGGAAAAAGAACCAGTATGCTCTCCTCTTGATCCGCACCACTGAGGTATAAAATGTCGCTGTGCTGCTTGAACGGCAAATGTCCGTCAGCACTGGTTGGATAGACATCTTGAGAGGTAAACACAGCAAGCGCATTTGGTTTGAGATGCGCCGTGAATTTGCGTCTGTTTTCAATGAACAATTTCTGGTCTAGTTTGTGATATCTCATAAATAGATGGACTATATTAATTTAGAATAGTTCTAAGGTGATTTATGTCACACATACGTGCATGACTAAAGTCTGTGACGTAAATTTGACATGCTAAAATTAGGCTATTAATATTTAAAATTAGTTATGGCTACAACTTCTAAAGGGCTTTTTGGCTCTTCATTAGCACGCAAATACTGGATGGCCGCGACAGGTTTATTCTTGTGTACTTTTCTTGTAGGACACCTACTAGGTAACCTTCAATTATTCGTTACTGGAGAAGAAGGTAGAGATGCTTTCAATGCGTACGGTTTGTTTATGACCACGTTTCCTGTAGTAAAAGTGCTTTCTTACGTCACGTACATTAGCATCTTGTTACACGCAGTAGACGGTATCATTCTTGCTCGCCAGAACAAGGCAGCACGTCCAGTAGGGTATGTGAAGGAAAGACAATCAGTGAATGCTTCTTGGGCTTCACGTAAGATGGCCCTTCTGGGAACTCTTACCCTGTTTTTTATCATCGTACACATGAGAAGCTTCTGGTATGAGATGCACTTTGGCAGTGTAGCAAGATACACGGTAGACGGCGTGGAGTACAAGGATTTATGGGCCATTACTGTGGCAGCATTTGAAAACTGGTGGTACACTGGTTTCTATATCTTGGCTTTGTTAGGCCTAGCTTTTCACTTGAGCCATGGTTTCCAGAGCTCATTCCAAACATTAGGAATCAACCACAAGCGTTACACTCCGATTATCAAGACTGTGGGTACTGCGTTTGCATGGCTGATCCCAGCAGGATTCATCGCTGTTGCGTTATTCTTGTTTATTGTTCAACCTGGCCAAGCCATCTAAATCAGACGTACTATGGCATTAGATTCAAAAGTTCCAGCGGGCGATTTAGCCAATAAATGGACCAAGCATAAAGGAGAGATTCCTCTCGTGTCGCCCGCTAACAAGCGACTCTTAGATGTGATTGTAGTAGGTACGGGTCTCGCCGGTGCCTCTGCGGCAGCATCTCTAGCAGAGATGGGGTACAACGTAAAAGCGTTCTGTTTCCAAGATTCACCGCGTCGTGCGCACTCGATCGCAGCACAAGGTGGTATCAACGCAGCGAAAAATTACCAAAATGACGGTGACTCAGTGTACCGTCTGTTCTATGATACTATTAAGGGTGGTGACTACCGTTCACGTGAAGGGAACGTACACCGCCTAGCTGAGGTGAGCCGTAACATCATCGATCAGTGTGTTGCTCAAGGGGTTCCTTTTGCACGCGACTATGGTGGTTTGCTCGACAACCGTTCGTTCGGTGGTGTACAAGTAAGCCGTACGTTCTACGCGAAGGGTCAGACGGGTCAGCAGTTGCTCCTAGGGGCGTATTCTGCACTGAACCGTCAGATCGCTAAAGGCCGTGTGAAAATGTACGCACGTCACGAGATGCAAGAATTGGTTATGGTAGACGGCAAGGCTCGTGGTATCATCGCTAAAAACCTGGTAACAGGTGAGTTCGAGCGTCACGGAGCACACGCAGTGTTGTTGTGTACGGGTGGATACGGAAACGTATTCTTCCTCTCGACAAATGCGATGGGATCGAATGTGACCGCAGCATGGAAAGCACACCGTAAGGGAGCATTCATGGCCAACCCGTGTTTCACTCAGATTCACCCAACCTGTATTCCAGTAAGTGGTGAGAATCAAAGTAAGCTCACCTTGATGTCGGAGTCGTTGCGTAACGATGGACGTATTTGGGTACCGGCTAAAAAAGAAGATGCTGAAGCGATCCGCACAGGAAAACTTCATCCAAATGATATTGCAGAGGAAAACCGCGACTACTACCTAGAGCGTCGTTACCCTGCTTTCGGTAACCTTGTACCTCGTGATGTTGCTTCTCGTGCAGCAAAAGAGCGTTGTGATGCAGGTTACGGAATCAACAAAACTGGTGAGGCTGTGTACCTCGACTTTGCAGCGGCGATCATGCGCTACGGAGCGGAGGAAGCGCACGTAAAAGGCTTGAAAAACCCATCGGATGCTGAAATCAAAGCATTAGGTGAGAAAGTAGTTGAAGCGAAATACGGTAACCTTTTCCAGATGTACGAAAAGATCACTGCATCGAACCCGTACAAAGAGCCGATGATGATTTACCCAGCCGTACACTACACGATGGGTGGTCTATGGGTGGATTACAATTTAATGACTTCTATCCCAGGCTGTTTCGCATTGGGAGAAGCTAACTTCTCTGATCACGGTGCGAACCGTCTTGGAGCATCAGCATTGATGCAAGGTCTTGCAGACGGATACTTCGTTGCGCCTTACACGGTTGGTGAGTTCTTGAGCAAGGACATCCGTACAGGAACTATTGCTACCGACAGTAAGGAGTTTGAAGAGGCTGAAGCAGCATGTCGTCAGCGTACCGATATGTTCATGAATGTGAACGGTACCAAGTCGGTTGATTACTTCCATAAGAAACTCGGTAAGATCATGTGGAACGAAGTCGGTATGGCTCGTAGCAAAGATGGTCTCGAGCAAGCAATCAAAGACATCCAAGCGCTGCGCGAAGATTTCTACGCAAATGTGCGTGTTCTTGGATCAGCAAACGGCATGAATCCAGAATTGGACAAAGCAGGACGTGTTGCTGACTTCTTGGAGTTAGGAGAATTGATGGCGAAAGATGCACTAGAGCGTAACGAAAGTTGTGGTGGCCACTTCCGCGAAGAGTACCAGAGTGCTGAAGGTGAAGCTTTGCGCGATGATGAAAACTTTGCATTTGTAAGCGCTTGGGAATACACCGGCATTCCAGCAGAAGCAAAATTACACAAAGAGGAATTAGTATTCGAGAATGTTGAATTGAAGACTCGTTCTTACAAATAATAGACATTATGGATTTAACGTTAAAAATCTGGCGTCAAGCAGGCCCTGAAGCAAAAGGGGAAATGAAAACGTACCCTATTCAAGGGGTAGAGGAAGACATGAGCTTCCTTGAAATGTTAGATTATCTGAACGATCAGTTGATCAACGAAGGCATCGAGCCTGTAGTGTTTGATCACGATTGTCGTGAGGGTATTTGTGGAATGTGTTCGCTCTTTATTAATGGAGAAGCACACGGTCCGGGTCGTAAAGTGACCACGTGTCAGTTGCACATGCGCGAGTTCAAATCTGGCGATACCATTTACATTGAGCCGTTCCGCGCTAAGGCGTTCCCGGTAATCAAAGATTTGATGGTAGATCGTACTTCGTTCGATCGCATTCAACGTGCGGGTGGTTACATCTCAGTAAATACCTCAGGGAATACGATCGATGCAAACGCGATTCCTGTACCAAAGTCAGATGCTGATAAGGCGTTTGATGCGGCAACTTGTATCGGTTGTGGTGCTTGTGTTGCGACGTGTAAGAACTCATCGGCTATGCTTTTCGTAAGTGCGAAAGTGAGCCAGTTCTCGCTATTGCCACAAGGTCAGCCTGAAGCGAAAGATCGCGTTTTGAATATGGTGAACCAGATGGATCTCGAAGGATTCGGTAACTGTACAAACACTGGAGCTTGTGAAGTAGAGTGTCCGAAGGGAATATCTCTTGAGAACATTGCTCGCATGAACCGTGATTACTTGTTCGCTTCTTTAAGCAGCAATAAATAACACTGAGCGCCTACATCGATAGGTGATCAGCTTCAAATCAAAACCCCGCTCTCTTCGCGTAAGCTTAGAGGTCGGGGTTTGTTTGTTATAGGGTAATGCTAGGATTAGACGCTTGGGCGAACGGGTATCCAGATCTGCTCTTGAGAGTCGTCACTATCGTTGCTGTACCCTTTGCCTAGTCGTTCAAAATGCGGGCGATTGTCGAGTTCCCAGGAACTGTTCGGAATCCATTCTCCATAGATGAACCTCCACACAGCAGAATCGGAGCTGCTTCCTTGGTATTCGAAGACAGCATAGGTCCCCGAGGGAATATGCAACGTTTCAAAATCGGTTACGGGGGATTCAACCTCTACGCCTGCCCAATAGGTAAATTCAGGATTTGCGGTTGGACCGAATACAGGTATGCTTGCAAACGCCCTTAAGCTGATCAAATCTTCGTTTAGGCGGTTATTTATCGTGTGGAGCTTTGGCATAAATACGCTCCAAACACGTGGCGGATGAAAGGCTTGTAAACTCATCGGCGCAGATGCACCACAGAGGATTCCTCCCGGATATTGCTGTATAGTAGGTGTTATCATGAGCAGAAAGTTACATATAAAAAAGCCGAGGCGCTTCTGAAAAAGAAACACCTCGGCAAACTGTTGCGCCTTGATAGCAGCGTATTAGTCGTTCAGCTTTAGTACGGCCAAGAAGGCGCTTTGCGGAATCTCCACATTACCTAGCTGGCGCATGCGCTTCTTACCTGCTTTTTGCTTTTCGAGAAGCTTACGCTTACGAGAGATATCACCACCATAACATTTAGCGGTTACATCTTTACGTAGGGCGCTCAAGGTCTCACGTGCAATGATTTTATTACCAATTCCTGCCTGGATAGCAATCATAAACTGCTGTCTTGGGATCAATTCTTTCAACTTCAAACACATCTTTTTACCGATGTCATACGCATTGTCACGGTGGATCAAAGCAGACAGTGCATCGATAGGGTCACCATTGAGCATGACATCTACTTTCACTAAATGTGACTCACGGTAGCCGATAGGGTGGTAGTCAAACGATGCATATCCTTTTGAAATGGTCTTAAGGCGATCGTAGAAGTCAAATACGATTTCTGCAAGCGGCATATCAAAGCTCAGCTCGACACGATCACTCGTGAGATACGTTTGGTTAGTCAGGATGCCTCGTTTTCCAATACACAAGTTCATTACCGAGCCTACGAAGTCGGCGCTGGTGATGATCTGGGCACGAATAAACGGCTCCTCCATGCTTTCCATCTGAACAGGATCTGGGAAGTCAGTTGGGTTTTGAACCCACATGGCATTTTCCGGATCACTTTTCATGTAGGCCTTGTAGCTTACGTTAGGTACCGTAGTAATCACGGTCATGTTGAACTCGCGCTCAAGACGTTCTTGGATGATCTCCATGTGAAGCATTCCTAAGAAGCCACAACGGAACCCGAAGCCAAGTGCTGCAGAGGTTTCAGCTTCAAACGTAAGTGAAGCGTCATTGAGTTGAAGTTTCTCGAGCGATCCGCGGAGCTCTTCGAACTCTTCGGTCTCCACAGGATAGATACCGGCGAATACCATCGGTTTTACCTCTTCGAATCCATCGATACCTGCATCGGCTGGACGCTCTTGACTGGTGATGGTATCACCTACCTTGACTTCCTTCGCTTCTTTGATTCCCGAGATGATGTAACCTACATCCCCGGTTTTGATTTCCTTGGTAGGAAACTGCTTGACGAGATTCACTCCGATCTCATCGGCTTCGTAATTCTTGCCAGTAGACATGAATTTAACGCGCTCTCCTTTTTTGATCGAACCGTTCACTACTTTGAACATGGCTTCAATACCGCGGAACGGGTTGTAGTGACTGTCAAAGATGAGTGCTTGAAGCGGTGCATCTGGATCGCCTTCGGGTGCTGGGATGCGATCGATGATGGCCTCGAGAATTTCTGGAACGCCCTGACCGGTTTTTGCTGAAGCGTGGAGAATGTCCTCGCGTTGACAGCCGATCAGGTCAATGATTTGGTCGCCGATCTCTTCAGGATTGGCGCTCGGTAGATCGATCTTATTCAGAATTGGGATGATTTCCAGATCGTGCTCTAGAGCAAGATAAAGGTTGGAAATCGTTTGTGCTTGGATGCCTTGGGCAGCATCGACGATCAAAAGCGCACCTTCACAAGCGGCGATCGAACGTGACACTTCGTAGGAAAAATCTACGTGTCCCGGGGTATCGATAAGATTGATGGTGTATTTTTCACCGTCGCGCTCATGGTACATCTGGATGGCGTGAGATTTGATGGTAATCCCGCGCTCACGCTCAAGATCCATATCATCGAGCAATTGATTTTGCTTTTCACGGTCACTTACTGCGGCCGTTACGTCTAACAATCGATCAGCCAAGGTTGACTTTCCGTGGTCAATGTGGGCGATGATGCAAAAATTGCGAATGTTCTTCATAGGTTGCAAAAATACGCTATTGCGGTGTTTCTCGCACTTTCTTCGGCAGCTTTTGCCATACAAGTTGATAGCTGGTACGAATCAGCTCTTTTACGAGATCTACGTCGGCATAATGTTCCACAATAACCGAGTTCCAATGCTGCTTGTTCATATGATATCCGGGGATGATCCACTCGTGCGTTTCGCGCAATTCGACATTCAGTTCCGGGTCATTTTTTAGGTTCATGCGAGGAGGTTGCGCATCCAAATTCAGGATGGCAAACATCTTCCCGTGCACTTTGAACACCAGTGAGGTTTCATCAAACGGCATACCTTCCGTGGTAAATGGCATACTCAAGGCCAATTCTCGTAATTCTTCGTGATTCATAGCCGAAAGATACGACCGAATCCTGCTGAGTGGTGGGAGCACATTATCTTTGAGCACTATGGAGAAACAGGTGAACATTGCAGCTTGGAACAGACGTGAATCCTACGAGTTTTTCAAGGAATTTCAAGATCCCTTCGTCGGGATCGGTGTAGATCTTGAGGTAAGCCAATTCTACCAGTTCGCAAAGTCCCGGAAATTGAGCGTTCACCACGCCTTACTCTATGCCACCCTCGCTGCAGCGAACGAGTTCGAGCCGATGTCTCTGCGCCGCAAAGAAGACGGGGTAGTCAGTTACGACACTATCGATATGGGATGTTCAGTCTTGAAAGCGGACGGCTCCTTTACTTTCGCCTACTACGCTTGGATTCATGGGGAATCCTTCGAAGAATTCATAGCACGAACGAAAAAGATCACGCGAATCTCCGCGGAGGGAATTCCTTTAGATCCCCGTCCAAACCGAACGAACCTGATTTACGGGACGACCTTGCCTTGGATTTCGTTTACTTCTTTTTCCCACCCAAAACAAGGGGGAGGACACAGCATACCAAGAACGGTGTTTGGAAAGATTTATGAGCGCTCCGGCAAATGGTACTTGCCGTTTCATCTTGAAGTCGACCACGCACTGATGGACGGTCTCGATATGGTGAACTACTTGCAGGCGGTAGAACAAAAGCTTCGAGCGATCGCCAAGGCCTCCTAATCCAAGGGTTCTAAATAATCTTCTTGATCTAAGGCTTCGAAGGGGTCCCAAAGGTGCTTCTGAAACTCAATAATCTGATCGTCGACCACACGCACGCCTTCACTTTCTAGCAAGTCTTGCATGAGGGTGGAGCCCCCAAAAAAATGCTTACCGGTAAGTACGCCTACTCTGTTCACTACGCGATGTGCAGGAACACTCATGTCGTTATGCGAAGCGTTCATGGCATAGCCGACTACACGCGCGGAGCGGGCAGCCCCTACGAATCGGGCGATGTGCCCATAGGTGGTGACGCGTCCTTCAGGGATTTGACGGACCACGCGGTAGACTTTCTCGAAGAATTCGCTTGCCATGGGACTAGAGTTTCGCCCAATGCGCCATGGCCTCTTCGATCCCGTTGAGCTTAAAGCGGAGGTAGGTAATGGCCTTCCCTTGGTTCAGCCAGATGCTTTCGTAGTGGGTGATGACGTCGAACAAGATGCCTTCATTGGGTTTGATCTGATCGTAGATGTCGTGGTAGGCCTCTTCTACTTCTAGTCCGAGCATTTGAACGATGCCGTGGGTGTAGCCGTGTAAAAACTCACTGTCACATTTTAAGTTGATCGTTCCTCCGGGCTTGAGAAATTTGGCATATTTCATCAAATATTCCGGATGGGTAAGACGGTGCTTTCCGCGCTTGTATTTGATCTGTGGGTCGGGGAATGTGATCCAGATTTCGTCCACTTCATTTGGACCAAAACACTGATCGATCCAGTCGATGCGTGTTCTTAGAAAGGCGATGTTGTTAAGGCCTTCTTCGGTTGCTGTTTTTGCACCACGCCACAGTCGGGCACCTTTGATATCTACTCCGATGTGGTTGCGCTCGGGATGACGACGTCCGTGCTCTACGGTGTATTCTCCCTTTCCACAACCCAGTTCGAGTACGATGCCATGATCATTTCCGAATTGTTCCTGGGCCCAATTCCCTTTGAGACCTAGCCCAAAACGGACTTCCTCGGTAGCCGGTTCCACTACGTTTTGCATTTGCTCGTTCTCTCTGAACTTGCGGAGTTTGTCTTTTCCCATGGCGCAAAAATAGCGCCTGTAGTCCTATTTCGTGGGTCTCAGGTCTAAAATCACCACCACCTTCAAGCGCACCGATTGTTTGCCGCAGGTTATTTCGCGCTAAGTATGCGGTACTTGCCTTTGAGCTTCAGGAAATATTTCTCGTAGTATTCGTAGGAAAGATAAGCCACAACGAGGGTTCCAAGGATAGTCCCGGCCCAATTCCATCCAATCACCAACCCACTATTCATGCCGCGGACATGCATCTTCTCACCGACAAAAATCACGGCATTGATCACAATAATGTGGTACATGTACACTCCGTAGGAAATTTTCCCCTGTCGCAGTGCCCAGTTCGGAGTGATGCGCAATCGAGCGTCGTGTGCTAGAGTAGGAATGAGCATATTAAAAATCACCAGGTAGGCGCCGTGTTTCAGGACGTCTTGTTCAACGTGAAAAAGATCCGTGAAAAAGATCCGTGAAAAAGACCGTGGCAAATAGGGCATAGATCAGTGCGTTAGCAGCAGGGGAGGTGCCGAAAAGTCGAATTCCCTTGCGCTGAAGCATGGCCATGACGCCTCCAGCAGACATGAAAAAGAAGACTATGATGTAGTCCCGCAAAATCTCCATATTAGGCAGGTGAAAGACGATGAAGTAGACGACGGTGAAGGTGGCCAGGCTGATCAGGTGGCGCTTGTTGGGAATCAGGGCAAAGATGGGCGCGATGAGCAAGTAAAATTGTTCCTCTATTCCGATCGACCAAAGGATCAGAAGGATGCTACCGGGATCGTGCAGCTGGCTGAATACATTTGGTAAGAAGGCGACGTTCTAAAAAATGGCTTCACCGAAGGAATAAGACGGTGGGTCTTGAATGCCAAGCCCCGGGAAGACGACGAAATAAGCGAGTAGGCCTATGGCCAGTACGAGGTAGTAGACCGGGTAGAGTCGCAGTATTCGACGGAGGTAAAATTCCTTGATGGCAATGCGCCCGGTGGAAGAACGCTCGTCGAATAATTGGCCAATGATCAAATAACCGCTTAGGGAGAAAAAGACAAGAACGGCTTCAGGTCCGCGCTCAAAAAGAGGGATGCTGGTAAGGTTGGGCAAGCCGAGATTGTCGGAAAAGGACGCAACGTGAAAGACCACGACCAAAAGGGCGAGAAATCCACGTAATGGATCGAGATTTTTATAGTACATGCGCTGCGTTTTTCGAATTACTCGGTAAAAATGCGGCACTTTTTACGCACTCGAGAGGGAGTTAGGACGGATGCCGAAAATTAGAAACTATAGGGCTAGTTCCAGGTGGTGAAGGGCGTTTTGGACAAAAACGAATTGTAATAACGCACATCGTCAGAGACTTCCTGACCGGCCCAAGCAGGCACCTCAAAGGCTTCATGCTCATCGACCAATTCTATTTCGGCCAGCACCAGTCCTTGGTTTTCGCCTTCAAAAACATCCAGTTCCCAAAGCTTGCCACCCACGAGAATCTCATGTCGGATTTTTTCGATCGGCACATCGTCACACAGCAGCAACATCGCCTCAGCATCAGCGCGAGGAATCTCGTATTCAAACTCTAATCGGCTCACCCCTGTGGAACGGCCCTTGACGGTCAAAACTCCGCGGTCCCCTTTGATACGAACCCGGACCGTGCGATCTGGGTCGGTGCTGAGGTAACCTTGTTTGATGACGATCGAGCGACGCACCTGGTCTCTCCACGAGGTGTCGCGCACTAAAAATTTGCGTTCTATTTCTATGGCCATGGCTTAAAAATCGGGGTCCGCATGGACGCGTACCATTTCTTTAGTAGTGGGGTGCATAAATTCAAGGGTCTGCGCGTGAAGGTGCAACCGTTTTCCGATCACGCCATAAAGCTCGTCGCCCAGCATAGGGAAGCCGATCCCTTCGGGATGCGCACAATGCACGCGCAACTGGTGCGTGCGTCCGGTGATGGGTTTCAGGGCCAAACGCGTAACGCTGTCTTTTCGCGAGAGAACATTCCAGTGGGTTTCGGAAGGTTTGCCGGTTTCATGACAGACCATTTGACGGGGCAAATCGTAGTAATCCGGGGCTAAAGGCAAAGAGATGATCCCGGAATCTTCGGCAACGGTGCCTTGCACTTCGGCGATGTACGTTTTTTGTACTTGGCGCTTGATGAATTGGCGCTGCATACGCTTGTTCGCCTTCGGATTTAAGGTGAACATCAAAAGACCCGAGGTGCTCATATCGAGTCGGTGCAAGAGAATCGCTCCGGTAGCCTCAGGGTACATCAGTTTTACGCGTGTCAGGGCTGAATCTTCAATCTCCACCCCAGGCACAGAAAGCAGTCCAGCGGGCTTATTGACCACCACTAGATCGTCGTCTTCATACACTACCGGTAGTGGTTTGTCTTGCCCTAAGGTCAGTAGTGGGTTTTCTTCAACATGCAATCCTTCGAGCATGTGTCCTAGAATAGGTCGACACCTTGAGGCGCAAGCGGGGTAGAAGAATTGGTGTCTACGGACCTCTTTATCCGGCGCGCTTCCCCACCAGAATTCACCCATACAAACAGGTTTCAGGTCGTTTTGGTAGGCATATTGTAACAATTTCGGGGCACAACAATCTCCAGATCCACTGGGCGGATGACGCAAGTCAAAATCGGGAAAACACTCTGAAAGTACTTTGTCTTCTCCGCGGGCATTTAAAAAGACATAGTGGTCGAATATTTTGCGCTGCAAGGCATTGGATTTCTCCCGACGCTGGTGCTTCGCCTGAATGATTTCTTCATCATATCTAGCTAATTCAGCTTCCAACTCCGCCTGCTCCGCAACCCACTCTTTACTGCGGTGCTTAAATGCAAGCTGCCCCTGAATGCTCTCCTTCGCAAGTCGCTCACATACGGCGTCAAACTCTGCGTCGGGCAGGGTCTTACGCACGCTCTCACGGTACTTCTGACGCGCCTTTTTCGCTTCTTTAAGGTCTGCGCGACCGCTGCGCAGCAATTCATTGACTTCGTCCAACCGTGTCTGGATCGCTGCGATTTTAGCCAAGCGCTCAGGATCCTCTTCTAGGGCTACAATCTCTGCGCTCATCGCATTCAGCTCACGTTCCCCTTGCTTATAAAAGGACTGCGTATCGTGTATATCACAGATGGGCGGAACAAACGTCCCAGCGAGCGTTCCCTCCTCCAGCTTCCCGGAATAAGCCGCTAACCAAGCCAATTCCCCCTTCGCATCTTCCACCACCAACACACCGAACATTTTACCTTGCTCGAGCAACTCTTCGTGCGTACCGAGCCCGAAATTGTGCGGAACATCGGCCGTTTCCAATCGCCCTTGCAACTCTTTGGAGGCTACCTCCGTCAGTGCATGCGGCGTATAGAAAAAGGGGTAGGTAAAAGCTTCCGGTCGCGCTAAAGCGCTCACGTCGCTAGAAAATGTATGTAGGATGTGCTGCATGACAGAATTCTTGTTCTACCGCAAAGATACAGCATCGCTAGGGCCGAACAGCGCTACAGACGCACCGCCGCGGACCAAGTTTCCACTGCCTTGCCTTTCTCCCTATTCTTCCCCGGCTTCACCAAAGCACCACGTGCCTCGCTATCTGCGGGAAACACAAACAAAAATCCAAGCATCACTTCATTCATCGGAATCCCCAGCTGGTCGCGAACCACTTTTTGGCGCAACATCCCACCCGAGGACCAATAGTTCAAGTACCCAAGCTCCGTCGCCTGCAACAGTATATTTTGAACTGCAGCACCCGCCGCCGCAATGTGCTCCATATTTCTCAAATTCCCCACAAAAGGTACCGGTTCCATCATCCGCTCCTCAGCCTCAGGCTGCTCCCCGAACACATCCGGCAACCAGCTCACAGCGAGCATCACCTCGGCAGCCCACAGCATATTAATCACTTTTCCCGCCGGGATTTCGTCCTTCACGAGCACATCCGCTAGCGTCCGACAAGCGGCACTGTCCAGGGTATACACGCGAAAAGGCAAATCACTCGTCAGTCCACGTTCAGCGTCCTTATACCGTTCGCTCGTCGTGTAATGATACGGGGCAAAAGAAGCAGCCTCAAGTAGTTGCGTGGTCAATCCCCTCTGCTCCTCCACACTCAAAGTCGCCTCCCAAGGCTCGGGGGCAATCACTTTATGGGTCGCACGTTGTTTAATAGCTGTTAGCATATCGTCTTAATCATTGTATCGTATTACAGTAACAGCATCCATCAAAAGAAGGTTGTGGCTCTCATCATCGTTGGCCAATTTTTTAATCCACCTCAGGAAATTCACTAGCATACTCCGTCCAGCTCCCGTCATACACGCGGTAATCCGCTTTGCCCGTCACCCACTCGTAAGCCAAGCCCAGCACACACGCCGTTACCCCAGAACCACAAGAAAAAACCAAATCATTTTCCCGCTCGATGAACGGCTGCAGTACCGACTCAACTTCGCGCTTGTCCTTAAAGTGTCCATCCTCCAGTAAATTGGCGAAAGGCACATTAAATGACCCGGGAATCGAACCAGATCGTAGACCAGCACGCGGCTCTTCGGCGCTACCGTCAAACCGACCAGCCGACCGAGCATCTACAAGCGTGCACTGTTGCTCTCGTCCTTCTGCTGTAACATAGTTGAGGTCCACCACACAGCCTGCCTGTAAGTCTGCCACAAAATCGCCTTCCTTTCCGGCTACCGTATAGCTGTCCTCCACGTCATATCCTGCGGCGATCCATCCGGTAAGTCCTCCGTTCAATACGAAAACCCGCTCGTGTCCGAACACTCTGAACATCCATCTCGCCCTTGCGCTGCTGAAAATTCCGCGGTCGTCGTAGCACACTATGATGCTTTCAGAACCAATTCCTAATCCACGCGCTCCCGCCTGAAATTGCGCCGCACTAGGAAATGAATTCGGATATTTTGCCCCAGCAACGCTAAACGCACCCTTCAAATCAAAGTGCTGCGCTCCCGGAATCACCACTTTTCCACCTTCATTGCTAGAAAATGTATTGCCCATACTAGCGTCAAGTACGACTAAACGTGGATGATTGCGATGCTCCGCGAGCCATGCTGTAGAAATAATGGGTCCTTCCATAGGTGCTTCTTTTGAAATTCTATACATATATACATAAAGCCCATCGTATTTGAGCGGCTTCTCGTGAATTCCGTATTTCTCCGATTATTCTCCATCAACCGCTTGTCAAAATGGAAAACCGTTGTACATTTGCCGTCCGCAACAAAAAACGTTGTGGCTTTTTAGACTCGCCAGCAACGCGCTGGGTTATCGGCTCGAAAAAAGATTTCAGAAAATCCTTGAGAGTGTTGCAGGTGTTACAAATCGTTGTACATTTGCCGCCCAATCGAGAGATAGGAGAAAAGAAGAAAAGTTCTTTACATATTGGTTTAAGAAACAAGAATGCAAAAAATCTTGTCAATTATCTTTGAAGTTAATAGCTAGGAAAAAACAACACATTACAATGGAGAGTTTGATCCTGGCTCAGGATGAACGCTAGCGGCAGGCCTAACACATGCAAGTCGAGGGGTAACAGGAAAGCTTGCTTTTGCTGACGACCGGCGCACGGGTGCGTA
>Ga0209136_1000151_pt1 | contig 51667 bp, 40 predicted proteins | sample SaaInl0LU_22_DNA_FD_184640 | JGI IMG/M metagenome (GOLD analysis project Ga0209136, IMG submission 184640) | Marine microbial communities from expanding oxygen minimum zones in the Saanich Inlet - ESP_90LU_22_DNA (SPAdes) (version 2) | ecosystem: Environmental > Aquatic > Marine > Intertidal... | reverse complement strand
GGCGTGATCAAAAAAGTAGTAGACGACAGGATTGGTCTGACGATCGATGCCGACGACGGCGAGCTGATTGAGATAACGCTCGCGGATATCGACAAGGCCAATATCGACTTTTAGCTATGGTTACTCCAGGCGCCGGTCTGTCCGGTGCAAGTTTCGAGTAAGGTGACACTGTTATGATGAGTAAAGAAATATTGATGGTTGTTGACGCAGTCTCTAACGAGAAGGGCGTCTCACGCGAAGTGATTTTCGAGGCAATCGAATCAGCGCTCGCAATGGCGACTAAAAAGCTCAACGAAGAAGAAGAGATCGATTGCCGGGTTGCGGTAGACCGCAAAACAGGTGAATACGAGACCTTCCGTATCTGGACGGTGGTTGCCGACGACGAATACGTCAACGAATTTACTCAGTACATGCTTGAGCAGGTGCAGGAGCGAGACGCGGCGCTAGTGGTAGGAAGCAAGATCGAAGAGAAGATCGACAATGTGCCGTTTGGCCGCATTGCAGCGCAAACTGCTAAGCAAGTGATTGTCCAGAAAGTGCGAGACGCTGAGCGCGAGATCGTTCTCAACGAATACAAAGACAAAATCGGCGAGCTAGTTACAGGCACCGTTAAGAAAGTGACTCGCGAAAGCATTATTGTCGATCTTGGCGGCAATGCAGAGGCGATTCTCATGCGCGATCAGATGATCCCGCGCGAAAATTTCAGAATGAGCGATCGCATACGCGCATTGCTCATCGATGTGCGCCCCGAGCAGCGCGGTCCTCAACTCTTTTTGAGCCGTACCTCGCCGCAAATGTTGATTGAACTCTTCAAAATTGAAGTGCCAGAAATCAACGAGCAGATTATTTCTATCCGCGCCGCGGCCCGCGATCCGGGCTCGCGCGCTAAAATTGTTGTGTCGACCAATGACGGTCGCATCGATCCCGTTGGCGCCTGTGTGGGAATGCGCGGTTCGCGCGTGCAGGTTGTTTCCGGCGAGCTGTCGAACGAGCGAATCGACATTATTCTCTGGGACGACAATCCGGCGCAGCTCGTGATTAATGCGATGTCGCCTGCCGAAGTCGCGTCCATCATCATGGATGAAGACAGCAACACAATGGATGTTGCAGTCGAAGAGGACAATCTTGCGCAGGCGATTGGGCGCAATGGCCAAAACGTGCGCTTGTCGGCCGAACTGACCGGCTGGACCATCAACGTTATGAGCGAAGAAGAAGCCGCCGAGAAGCAAGAGAAAGAGTCAGTTGGCCTCATCGAAATGTTTATGGCCAAGCTCGACGTCGATGACGAGACTGCTGAGGTGCTCGTAAGCGAGGGCTTCACGTCACTCGAAGAAATCGCCTACGTGCCGATGGAAGAAATTCTCTCTATCGACGGATTCGACGAAGAGATTGCCGAGGAATTGCGCAACCGTGCGAAGGATGCGCTGCTAACTCAGGCAATCGCATCCGAGGAAGATTTGTCGTCGCTGAACGTGGCTGACGATTTAATGAATATGGAAGGCATGGATAAAGAGCTTGCACTCGAACTCGCGAAGCGCAGCATCCTCTGCATGGAAGATCTCGCGGAGCAGGCGACCGATGAGCTGATGGAAATCGAAGGCATGACAGAGGAAAGAGCGGGGCAATTGATTATGACCGCACGTGCGCCATGGTTCGAATAGCTAGTAGCTGGGTCGCGGACGTTAGTCGCGCGGCTCCGTGGTTCGAGGCCGAACCGATGAAGTAGACATTTAGTGAGGGCTGCGAGGCAGCCGGTCGGTGAAGAGTAAGAAACCGGCACAGAGCGCGCAAAGCGCGCAAGAAAACTGGAGTAGATTGAATGGCAGATGTAACCATAAGCGAACTCGCCAAAGTCGTCGGAGTAGATGTCAGTAAGCTGCTGTCGCAGGTGAAGGACGCGGGCTTACCCCACAAGAAAGCCGACGAGATCATCTCGAATGACGACAAGAACACGCTGTTGCAGTTTTTGCGTGGAAGTCACGGTGAGAGTGAGAGAGCCGCTGCTCCAAGCAAGATTACGCTAAAGCGCAAGACGCTGGGTACGCTAAAAAGCGCGTCGAGCTCTGGTCGCGGCAAGACGGTCAACGTAGAGGTGCGCAAGAAGCGCACTTACGTTAAGCGTACAGAAGTTGCGGAAGAGATCGTCCCTGAAGAGCCCGTCGCGGTCGAGCCAGAGATCATTACTCCTGATCCCGTTGTTGCTGCCGAAACAGCGATAGCCGCCGCTGCGGAAGCCGCCAAAGCGCCTGTCGAAGAGGTGGCACCCGCGACGGCACCTGCGCCCGCGGCCCCGACGGTACCGGACGTTCCCTCCGAAGAAGCAGCTTCCGCCCGCGCCGATAAACCCGGTGCGAAGCGCAAACCTGCCACTAAGAAAGAAATTGATGACGAAGCCGAGCGTAAACGCTCTCAGGCGCGCACGACTAAAGGCAAGCCACCTAAGCGTCAGAATCGCACGCTGCATGTAAACGACGCGTTTGTTCTCGAAGGCGGAGAAAGCGAAGATCGCCGTAGAGGCGGCCGTCGCGGTCGCAATCGTCTATCGGGCGCCACTCAGGCATTCGAAATGCCGACCGAAGCGGTTATTCGCGATGTCAAAATCGGCGAAGCGAACAAGGTAACCGACCTTGCGCAGCAGATGACAGTCAAGGCCGCTGCGGTGATAAAAACGCTTTTCAAAATGGGCGTTATGGCGAACATCAACCATGTTATCGATGCCGATACGGCAACGCTACTGGTCGAAGAAATGGGGCATCGTCCTAAATTCGTGTCCGAAGATGCTCTCGAAGAGCAGCTTGCAGAATCGTTGGCTGCCGAGGTCGGCGAAATCAAAATCACGCGTGCACCGGTGGTTACTGTGATGGGACACGTCGACCACGGTAAAACGTCGCTGCTCGATTATATTCGCAAATCTACTGTCGCCTCGCACGAAGCGGGTGGCATCACACAGCATATTGGCGCCTACCACGTCGACACCGATCACGGGATGGTGAGCTTCTTGGATACGCCAGGACACGCAGCGTTTAGCGCGATGCGTTCGCGCGGCGCCAAAGCAACCGATGTGATCGTCTTGGTAGTCGCAAGCGACGACGGCGTTAAGCCGCAAACCGCCGAGGCTGTGCAGCATGCGAAAGCCGCCGGTGTGCCTATGGTGGTTGCAATCAACAAGATGGATAAAGAGGGTGCAGATCCCGATCGCGTAAAAAACGAACTCGCAGCAATGGAAGTGATTCCGGACGATTGGGGAGGCGATACGCAGTTTATCCCCGTGTCTGCGCATACCGGCGACGGCATCGATAAACTGTTAGAAGCGATTCTGTTGCAGGCCGAGCTGATGGAACTTACGGCCTATACCGATGTGCCTGGGCAGGGTGTAGTTGTTGAGTCACGTCTCGATAAAGGCCGCGGTGCAGTCGCGTCTGTGCTAGTACAGAACGGCACACTGCGCATTGGAGATATCGTACTGGTCGGTAAAGAATATGGGCGGGTGCGCGCCTTGGTTGATGAGAACGGCGTTAACACCAAATCTGCTGGACCTTCGATTCCGGTTGAGATTCTTGGACTCACTGGCGTGCCTGATGCGGGCGATGAGTTCGTAGTATTGGCCGATGAGAAGAAAGCGAAGGAAGTGGCCGAGTTCCGCCGCACACGTCTCAAAGATTCAGTGCAAGCGAAACAGCAAGCAGCGCTTATCGATAACATGTTCGCGGGCATCGGCAAGCCAAACCTCAGTATCTTTAACATCATTCTCAAAACCGATGTGCGAGGCACACTCGAGGCGCTGACTGCCTCACTCGTTGCGATGAACACGGATGAGGTGCAGGTTAAAATTGTGTCCTCAGGCGTTGGCGGCATCTCTGAGAACGATGTTCACCTTGCGGCAACATCGAAAGCGATGATCGTTGGCTTTAACGTTCGCGCCGACAAAACTTCGAAAGAAATTATCGATAACGAAGGCCTCCAGCTTCGCTACTACAATGTTATCTACAACGTGCTCGATGACGTAAAAGCCATTATGGGCGGTATGCTGTCTCCCGAAATTCGCGAAGAGATTCTCGGTGTTGCCGAAGTGCGCGATGTGTTTACCTCGCCCAAATTCGGCCAGATCGCCGGTTCGATGGTTATCGAAGGCACGATTTATCGTAACAAACCCATTCGCGTGCTGCGTGATGACGTGGTGATTTACGAAGGCGAGCTTGAATCGCTGCGTCGTTTCAAAGACGACGCGAACGAGGTTAAGAACGGCGTCGAATGTGGTATCGGAGTTAAAAATTACACCGATGTTCGCGTAGGCGACAAGATCGAAGTTTACAAAACAACCGAGATTGCCCGTACGCTATAACTCGAACATTAAGGCACAACAATAAATGGCAAACATGACCCCAAGAGGCCAGCGCGTCGCGGATCAGATCCAGCGCGAGCTCGCAACGCTGATCCAGCTCGAGGTGAGCGATCCACGCGTGGGCATGGTGTCGGTTACAGGCGTCGATGTCAGCCGCGACCTCGCTCACGCGAGGGTGTTCGTGACAGTACTCAACACGCCGAGCGCGAGTGATGAGGCGAATGATTCGCTCAGCAGTCCTGGAGATCTCGACAAGCTTGAGGTCGAAGAGAACCTCAAAGCGCTTAATCAGGCGTCGGGGTATTTGCGCACTTTGCTAGCGAAGCGGCTCGCCTTACGCTCCGTGCCGAAGCTGCAGTTTCGCTACGACTCGAGTATCGAGAACGGCGCGCAGCTATCGAGTCTCATTGACAGTGCGCTCAAGGCCGATATTGCGCAGCATGGCGAAGACCTACCCGTCGACGACAATGGCTAAGCTCGGCGCGTGAAAAGGAAATGGCGCGTAACGCGTAGAAAGGACAGGGCGTGTGGCGCGTAGAAAGCAAAAAGGACGAAACATACACGGCATTGTTGTTCTCGATAAGCCGCTTGGCGGAAGCTCGAACCACGCGCTACAGGTTGTCAAACGCCTGTTCGATGCGAATAAAGCGGGCCACACAGGTAGTTTAGACCCCCTCGCCACAGGCGTATTGCCGCTGTGCTTGGGCGAAGCGACAAAGGTATCGCAGTTTCTGCTGGACTCGGATAAAGCGTATCGCGCCCGTATAAAGCTAGGCGAACGCACCGATACCGCCGACAGCGAGGGCGAGGTGATCGCCAAAGTCGAGAATTTTACGCTCGATGAGGCCGCGGTGAGGGCAGCGCTTCGAAGATTCGAAGGCGAGATCGAGCAAGTGCCGCCGATGTATTCGGCGCTTAAGCAAGACGGTCAACCGCTCTATAAATTAGCGCGCCAAGGCAAAACCGTAGAGCGCAAGGCGCGCACTATTACAGTTTATGCAATCGAATTAACTGATTTCGACGCCGACGCGAAGGAGATCGAAATCGAGGTTGACTGCAGTAAGGGCACCTATATTCGAACTATTGCTGACGATTTGGGGCAGATTCTTGGCTGCGGAGGGCATATAATCGCGCTCCGACGCCTTCGCGCAGGGGCTTTCTCCATCGAAGAAAGCGTCACGCTCGAGGCGCTCGCGGCGGCAAAAGAGGCAGGCGGGGTTGACGCGATAGATGCGCACCTCATGCCAATGGATAAAGCGGTGGACGCACTGCCCGCAGTGCAGCTACCTAGCTACACTGCTCAGTTTTTGAAGCATGGCCAGCCGGTGCAGGTAAGCCGCGCACCAGCCGACGGGCTCGTTCGGCTTTACGAAGAAGGTGAGTTCATCGGTATAGGCAGCATAGACGACGATGGCAATGTCGCGCCTAAGCGATTATTGGTCGCGGCGTCTGGCGACTAAAAAAAGATTCAGAGTGGGTGCTGATACGAAAGTAGAAGCAACGCTCGAATAAGTGCATAAAGCACACAGGGAAGACCTCAGCTGACTATTAATATGCATGGTTAGTCTGATTGAAAGGGATGTTGGGCTGCGAGGCTGTCACATAAGTGACGCGTAAGGCAGTAATAATTAATCGCATATTTATGGAGTAAGAAAATGGCTTTATCAGCTGAAGTGAAAGCAGGAATCATTAAAGAGTATGCACAGGGCGAGGGCGACACTGGTTCACCCGAAGTTCAAGTTGCGCTTCTGACAGCAAACATCAATGAGCTGCAGGGGCACTTTAAAGAGCATATCCACGATCACCATTCGCGTCGCGGTCTTATCCGCATGGTTAACAGCCGACGCAAGCTGCTTGATTATCTCAAGCGCAAGAGCGTCGATCGTTATTCATCTCTGATCAAGCGTCTCGGCCTACGTCGCTAAGCAGCGTCGTGTGCCCGTCGCGGCCGGGTTTGAAGTTAAAGCCTGCCGCGAGACGAGCTACTTAGACCCGCTGCGCAGGGGGCTCCGGCCCTTCTGCGCAGTTTGGTTTAAAGCCGCAATAAAAAATAACAATAGCCACACCAAAAAACGAAAATCAATTAACCGGATTAACTAGCGTTTGGCCTGATGAGTTGGCCGGCGTTTTTTAAAGAAAATAGGAAAATTTATGTTTAATCCAGTCGTTAAAACATTCCAGTACGGCAACCAAACCGTCACGCTGGAAACAGGAAAAGTCGCGCGCCAGGCTACAGGCTCGGTGATCGTGACGATGGGCAACAGTCAAGTGCTAGCGACGGTCGTAGGCCGAAAGAGCGCAAACCCAGGCCAAGACTTCTTCCCCCTCACAGTAAATTATCAAGAAAAGACCTACGCGGTAGGCAAAATCCCCGGCGGCTTCTTCAAGCGAGAAGGTCGCCCTACTGAAAAAGAAACCCTCACATCACGTTTGATCGACCGTCCTATTCGTCCATTGTTCCCGAAGGGTTTCATGAACGAAGTACAGGTTGTGTGTACTGTTATCTCGGCCGACAAAAATGAAGACGCCGATATCGCGTCTCTCATTGGCGCTTCTGCCGCACTCTCTATTTCAGGCATTCCTTTCGCAGAGCCGATCGGTGCTGCGCGCGTTGGTTACGATGCAGAGAAAGGCTATATGCTCAACCCAACCAACAGCGAGCTCGAATCATCGCTTCTCGACATGGTTGTAGCAGGGACTAAGTCGGCCGTGCTCATGGTTGAGTCTGAGGCGAAAGAGCTGAGCGAAGATGAGATGCTCGGAGCTGTCCTCTTTGCTCACCAAGAAATGCAGGTTGCTATTGCTGCTATCGAAGAGCTCAAAGCGGAAGCTGGCAAGCCGGTCTGGGAATGGACTCCTGCTGAGGAGAATGTATCGCTGAAAGCAGCGCTTGCTGAAAAGTTCGAAGCAGCAGTTATCGAAGCCTATCAAGTGTCCGACAAAATGGCGCGTTACGATCGCATCGGCGCCATTCAGGCCGAGGCTGTTGAAGCACTTGTCGACGAGGAAGCCGGCGTGTCTGCTGGAGACGTTAAGGCTGCGTTCGGTAAGCTCGAGAAGAGCACCGTGCGCAATCGTATACTCGATGGCGCACCTCGCATCGATGGCCGCGACACCAAGACTGTCCGCGCGATCGAAGTAGAAACCGGCCTGCTGCCTCGCGCACACGGCTCGGCGCTATTTACTCGCGGTGAAACGCAAGCAGTTGTTGTCACGACGCTTGGCGCGCTTCGCGATTCGCAGATCATCGAAGACCTCGGTGGTTCACGCAAAGACCCATTCATGCTGCACTATAACTTCCCTCCTTACTCGGTTGGCGAAACTGGCTTCATGAGTGGACCTAAGCGCCGCGAAATCGGTCACGGTCGTCTTGCGCGTCGCGGCATTGCAGCGGTTCTTCCACGTGAAGAAGACTTCCCTTACGCCATCCGCGTGGTGTCTGAGATTACCGAATCTAATGGTTCGAGCTCAATGGCATCGGTGTGTGGCAGCAGTTTGGCGATGATGGATGCGGGCGTGCCTCTGAAAGCGCCAGTCGCTGGTATCGCGATGGGACTCATTAAGGAAGGCGAGCGTTTCGCGGTTCTGACAGATATCCTCGGCGACGAAGATCATCTCGGCGACATGGACTTTAAAGTAGCCGGCACAGCCGAAGGCGTTACAGCGCTGCAGATGGACATCAAGATTCAAGGCATTACCGAGGAGATCATGGAGATCGCTCTCGAGCAGGCTAACACTGCACGTAATCATATTCTTGGTGAGATGAACAAGGTACTTGCGAAGTCGCGCGACAGTGTTTCTGAGAACGCGCCTTCAATGGCTATGCTCAAAATCGATCCAGACAAGATTCGCGATGTTATCGGTAAAGGTGGCGCGGTTATTCGCGGCATTACCGAACAGACCGGTGCGTCGGTTGATATCGATGACGACGGCAACGTCCGTATCTACGGCGAAGATGCCGCCTCACGCGATGCAGCAATCGACATGGTTAATGCGATCACTGCAGAAGCAGAAGTGGGTCGTATTTACCGCGGCAAAGTGGCGCGCATCGTCGACTTTGGCGCATTCGTCACAATCCTGCCGGGCAAAGACGGACTCGTCCATATCTCACAAATTTCTGATGAGCGTGTCGAGAGCGTTGAGGAATACCTCACCGAAGGCCAAGAGATTCTCGTTAAGTGTTTAGATCTCGACGCGCGTGGACGCATCAAGCTAAGCATGAAAGAGATTTCGGACGAAGAGAAGCAAGAGATGGCAGCGGCAGACGCGGCGTCATAACTAGTCCTAACTAAAAACAGCAAGAAACTAAAAAAGGGTTGCCCGAAAAGGCAGCCCTTTTTTTATCCCTGAGGCGCGGACATCTTTTGATCTACATCAATCTGAATCGTTTTCTCAGTGTTTTCCCCGCAGCCACAGCGCGTAAACGAGCACTGCTGCGCGCGGGTTCTTGACCCGACGTTGATTCGAGACAACAATCAAGCTTTGTGTATGGCTTGTTAAGATTTACGAGGTGTTCTTTATTCCCGATCCGAATTAAGCAAAAGGAGAAGACAATGGTTAGAGCAAAAAGAATTGTCCAGAAAATCGGTTCGACGCCAAAAGGCGCATTGAGACAGGGTAAGGCACTTGCCGGCTGTGTGGTTACTCTCTCGGCCGCTGCGCTGCTAAGCCCAGCACAGACCCTCGCCGCCGACGAGGTGACTTTCCATAAAGATATCGAACCTATCCTTCAGCGCAGCTGCCAGAACTGCCACAGGCCAGGCGGCGCTGGCCCGATGTCATTGGTTACCTACGAAGAGGTGGCGCCTTTTGCTGGGCTTATCGAGTACAAAACCGGCCTGCGCGATAGGGCGGGCGCTATGCCTCCCTGGTATATGGAAAAGAACATCGGTATTCAACGATACAAGAACGATCCTTCGTTAAGTGACGCCGAACTCGCCGCTATTTCGACTTGGGCGCGCAGCGGAACGCCGAAGGGGGATGTGGCTGATGCGCCCGAAGCGTTGGTATTCGACGACAGTGTAAAGTGGACGGCCGGAACTCCGGATCTTATTGTGACAACGAATTCGGTAACCAAGCTCGCGGGAACGCCCGACTGGTGGGGCGAGATCGACCGCGTGCCAACGGGGCTAACCGAAGACCGCTGGGTAAAATCAGTTGAGATTGTTGAGGTAAACGATGTCGATAACGAGCAGGGGACTGGCCGCGACACCGTAGGCGGACGCTACATTTTCCATCACATGATTTGGGGAACGGCCGATCTCGATGAAAACGGCGAGCGCATACCTAGCACGAATACAAGCTGGCCTGTGCACGAGGTTGGCCGCAACCCAGACATTTTCGACCCAGATGGTGGCAGATTGCTCAAAGCCGGCTCTTACATTGTCTCAGACTCGGTGCATCTGCACTCTAATGGCAAAGACACCACGGGGCATTTGGAGATCGGTTTCAGATTCCATGAGAAGGGCTACCAGCCAAAGTATGAGCGAGTGAATGTGGGCCTGGGCAACGGCGTCGATATTTCGATCGCCGGTAATCAGCGCGATCAAGAACTCCATGCCTACTCGGTGCTGGAGCAGCATACGAAGATCATCACCTTTGAGCCTCACCTGCACGCACCGGGTGAGCGTATGTGCCTCGAGGCAATTTGGGGCTACACGATCGAAACGCTTTCGTGTGTTGGCTACGACCACAATTGGGTTCGAGGCTATGCCTATGACGACGATGCAACGCCGCTTCTGCCCAAGGGCACGATCCTGCATATAGTTGGGTATATGAACAATACCGAAACGAACCCAAATATCCCCGATCCGCGCAATTGGCAGGGTTCGGGCAATCGGTCTGTGACCAATATGTTCATCGATTTAGGTATGCGTGTCTCCATGAGCGAAGAGCAGTTTCATGAGGAAATGGAGAAGAGGCGCTCGGCGCTTAATTTAGGCCCAAATGATCATGTGATAGGATGTCCCCTGTGCCTAGCACCGCTCGTCTCGCCCATTGCACAATCGGAGACGCTGATGCCTGACCGTGGGGCTGACTAAGACTACCTCAACACCTCAAAGGGCATCTGTCATGCCCTTTGAATCAAACAGCGCTATAATGGACGGTGCTGAAAGCACTATGACTCAATGCCAGAAGAAGACTATTGGCAATGTAATAACGGAGAGAGAAGACTCATGCAGTATCAATCAACAACAACGATCCGCGCGTATTTAGCTCGCTTCGTCGCCCTCGGCGTCGCCGCGTTACTGACCCTAAGCCTCGCGCAGATTGCCAATGCCAATAGTTATACGCGTGGCCAACATATTGAGCCAGCCTATGAAGGATGGCGTCCGAACGAAGATGGCACGTTTAGTTTTATGTTCGGTTATCAGAACGAGAACTGGGAAGAGGAGCCAGACGTTGAGATTGGCCCCAATAACATGTTCTCTCCCGGTGAGGCCGACCGTGGTCAACCGACGCACTTCTTGCCGCGCCGTAATCGCTTCACTTTTGAGGTTAAAGTGCCCGCAGACTGGGGCGACCGCGAACTCGTTTGGACGCTGAAGGTAAACGGGGTTGAGCGCAAAGCTTACGCTACCCTAAAGCAAGATTATCAGGTCGATAATATTGTAATCGCCTCTGAAACTGGTTCACTCGGCGCTGGCACAAGTAGCCCGGAATCACGCTCTAATGTGCCGCCTGTCCTCGCTGTGCAGGGTGACGAAATTCGCACCGTGCGCGTTGGCGAGCCGATGAATCTTAAGACCTTGATAACAGACGATGGCCTGCCGACGCCTGACAATGTCCTCGAAGAGGCGCGTGAATTCGCAGAGTTTGCGGGTGGTCCTCTGGCAGCAGCGCTGGTTAATGCAGAGAATGTGTATGAGCGCAGGCTCATGCGTCCACCGACGCGAGTAACCGTCGGAAAAGTTAACGGCCTGTACCTGTCATGGAATGTTTACCGAGGCGCCGGCAAAGTGACTTTCGATCCGCCCATGCCTAAGGTCTGGGAAGACACTCGCACCAGCGCTAACTCACCGTGGGGCGCGCTATGGACACCTCCTCCGATTCCTGAAGACGGCATTTATGACGTCAACGTCACGTTTGAAGAGCCGGGCACCTACGTGCTTTGGGGTCGTGCGGACGATGGCGGTTTGTATCACGATGGTTACGTCACGGTAAACGTGACCGAGTAATCGCGTCCTGCGACGGCTAAATTAATCGCAATAAAAAGGCAGCTCAGGCTGCCTTTTTTTGTGCGTGCTAGTTTTGCGGGCGTCGGTCAGGACCGGCTGCTTGCACTACATGCTGCGCCGATACTGACCGCCGACGTCGAAGAAGGTCTCGGTGATCTGACCGAGCGAGCAGACCCTTACCGCGTTCATCAACTCCGCAAAGACATTCTCGCCATTGATTGCGGCGTCGCGCAGGCGCTGCAAAGCCACAGTCGAGGCTTCGGCGTTTTTCTCTTTGAAGTTTTTCAGTCTCGCGATTTGGCTCTCTTTCTCTTCGGTGGTTGAGCGCGCGAGTTCGATTTCGACCTCGGGCTCGGGCTCATCGCTCAAGAAGGTGTTAACGCCGATAAGTGGCAGGCTGCCGTCGTGTTTACGATGTTCGTACAGCATCGATTCGTCCTGAATTTTGCCGCGTTGATAACCGGTCTCCATCGCGCCGAGCACGCCGCCACGTTCGGAAATTTTCTCAAACTCTTGCAGTACGGCTTCTTCAACAAGATCTGTGAGCTCTTCGATAATAAACGAGCCTTGATTCGAGTTCTCGTTTACCGCCAGCCCCCATTCTTTGTTGATGATTAGTTGAATCGCCATGGCGCGGCGCACGCTTTCCTCTGTCGGCGTCGTGATCGCCTCATCGTAGGCATTTGTGTGCAGTGAATTGCAGTTATCGTAAACAGCGATTAGTGCCTGCAGCGTGGTGCGAATGTCGTTGAATGACATCTCTTGCGCGTGCAGTGAGCGGCCACTGGTTTGAATGTGGTATTTGAGTTTTTGGCTGCGTTCGTTCGCGCCGTAGCGGAAACGCATCGCAGTTGCCCAAATGCGGCGTGCGACGCGGCCCAATACTGTGTACTCAGGATCCATGCCATTAGAAAAGAAGAACGACAAGTTATGCGCGAAATCGTCTACCGCCATGCCTCGGGCGAGGTACGCCTCAACAAAGGTGAAACCGTTAGAGAGGGTAAAGGCGAGCTGACTGATCGGGTTCGCGCCCGCCTCGGCGATGTGATAGCCGGAGATCGAGACCGAATAAAAATTGCGCACCTGATGCTGAGTAAAATACTCCTGAATATCCCCCATGACCTTAAGGCTAAACTCGGTCGAGAAAATACAGGTGTTCTGCCCTTGGTCTTCTTTAAGGATGTCGGCTTGCACGGTGCCGCGCACTGTCGCGAGTGTTTGCGATTTGATGGCTGCATGCTCTTCCTCATTGGGCTCGCGGCCGTTGGCGCTTACAAAATTGGCAACTTGCTGGTCGATAGCGGCGTTCATATACATCGCAAGAATCGTCGGTGCAGGGCCATTAATCGTCATCGATACCGATGTGCTCGGCGCGCATAAATCGAAGCCCGCGTAGAGCTCTTTCATGTCGTCGAGTGTCGCGATAGAAACGCCGGAGTTGCCCACCTTGCCATAAATGTCAGGCTGATGATCGGGGTCGAAGCCGTAGAGCGTGACGGAGTCAAAGGCCGTGCTTAGACGCTTTGCCTCGGCATGTTCCGACAGCTGCTTAAACCGGCGATTGGTGCGAAAGGCATCACCCTCGCCTGCAAACATGCGCGTCGGATCCTCCGATTCACGCTTAAACGGGAACACGCCTGCGGTGAACGGGAATCGCCCCGGCACATTTTCGAGCAAAAGCCACTTGAGGAGATCGCCGTGGTCGCTGAGCGTGGGCAGTGATACCCGCGGTATCTTGGTGCCCGAAAGCGAGGTGCGAGTCAGCGCTGTGCGTAATTCTTTGTCGCGAATCTGAACTACATATTCGTCGCCCGAATAGTCCTCTTTGAGCTGATCCCAACCTGCTAACAATTTGTTCGCGCGACTGTCGATTGCCGATTCGCGTTTTTCAATCAGAGCGTCGAGATCGCTGTTCTGCGCGCTGGTCTCTGCAAGCATTGCCTTTGCCGCTTTGAGCTGTTGGCGCTCGCGCGCAATCTTTGCCTGCTCAGCCACCAGCTTATGATAACCACGGACTTCCTCGGCGATCTCGGCGAGGTAGCGTTGATTCTGCGCGGGAATAATCACCGTGCGCTGCGTTGACGTTTTAGTCTCAGTCCGCGCGAGGCACGAGGTGTATTCGGGTAGGCCGTGTTTGCGTAGCTCGGGCACGAGCGCCTGATAGAGCGCCGTGATGCCGTCATCATTAAACTTGGACGCGATAGTGCCAAAGACCGGCATCGCGTCGGGCATTTCACTCCATGCCTCGCGGTTGCGCTGTACCTGTTTGCAGACATCTCTTAGCGCATCTTCGCTACCTTTGCGGTCAAATTTATTGATTGCAAAAACGTCGGCATAGTCGAGCATGTCGATCTTTTCGAGCTGGCTCGCCGCGCCAAACTCTGGCGTCATCACATAGAGCGACGAGTCGACGTAGGGCACGATACCCGCATCGCCCTGACCGATGCCCGGAGTCTCAACGATAATCAAATCGAAGCCGCCGAGTTTAAAGGCTGCGATAAGGGCGCTCAGGCGAGCTGGAATTTCCATCGCTGCGTCGCGCGTTGCGACCGAGCGCATCATGATATTCGGGTGATTGATTGCATTCATGCGAATGCGATCGCCCAGTAGCGCGCCGCCTGTTTTGCGCCGCGTGGGGTCTATCGCCAGCACGGCGATTTTGAGGGTATCGCTCGCGTCTTGTCGAAAACGCCGGATAATCTCGTCGGTTGTCGACGACTTGCCAGCGCCGCCCGTGCCGGTGATGCCGAGTACAGGCGTCGAACTAGTCTGCGCCGCCAACTCGAGCGTTTCGAGTTCACCTTGCGTGTAGTGCCCGTTTTCGATTGCAGTAAGTGCGCGCGTTAGGGTTATTCGATCGTTCGGGCCAAGTTCGGCAAGGCTCGGCGGCGTTGGCCTGTCCGTTGCCTGCCGACATTTAAGGATCATGTCGTCGATCATGCCCTGTAGGCCAATAGACTGGCCGTCGGCAGGGGAATAGAGTCTGGTCACGCCGTAGTCATGAAGCTCGTTTATTTCGGCGGGGATAATCACGCCGCCACCGCCGCCGAATATCTTTATATGCCCTGCGCCAAGTTCACGTAGCTTGTCGACTAGATATTTAAAATATTCGATGTGGCCGCCTTGATAGGAGCTTATCGCAATGGCATCCGCATCTTCTTGTACAGCCGCCTCGACAATTTCTTGCACCGAGCGATTGTGGGCGAGGTGAATCACCTCTACACCACTGGCCTGCAGGATTCGGCGCATGATATTGATAGCAGCATCATGTCCGTCGAAGAGGCTTGCTGCGGTGACGAAGCGGAGTGGGTGTTGGCTTAGTGGAGAAGGATCGACGGCTTTGGCCGCGGCGGCGATAGAGGTGACGCTCATATTTTTTCTCGATTGCTTTATTCGGTATATCCTGAGTCTAGCCGATTCTGGTAGATGAGGCACTAGCTCACGGCAAGTAGCTTTTCTGTCTTGTGCCCATCGATTGATTGTCACATTATTGGGTTATCTTCGACGGACAGTATTAGCTGATTTAGGGAGAATCCGTATCAATAATTCTTTGAAACCAACCACCGTTATTTTTTTATCATGTCTGTGTGCGGGAGCCACAAGTGCCGTATTTGGCGCTGAGGGGTCACCGCAGTGGATCGCAGGCGATCATCACATCCACAGTAGATACAGCACCGGTTGGGATCGTGAGCAAGAGCCGCCAGCGCCGATACTCGGTGGCGATGCTATCTATCCGATACAGATGAATGCGCTAATGGCGAAGTATTTTGGCCTTGGCTGGATGGTTGCGACTGATCACGGTGGACCCAACCACAGCAGGGTGAATCTGGAGCAGGCCTATCCAGAGCTGCAACAGTCGCGTCTGGTCGTGCCCGAGGTTGTGCAATTCTGGGGAATGGAGTTCGACACCCCTGGAGCAGATCACTCGAGCCTGATCATTCCACACAGTCACGAAGAGAGTCAGCAGTTGTTTGCTATCGAGTCGCGTTTTGCGAAACGCGAACCATGGCCGGCGGATCCTAGCTGGGATGCAGAACCACGATTACTCGAAGCGCTTGAGTTCATGAAGACGCAGGAGCGCGCGCCCATACTTATCGCTAATCATCCGTCTAGGTCGGCGAAAGATATCGGTGTTTATGGCCAGTACACGCCGGCAGAGCTGCGCGACTGGAATGACACTGCGCCAACCATTGCTGTCGGTATGGCAGCAGCACCGGGGCATCAAGCCGCGGCGCTTCATAAAGATGGCAGCGCAGGGAATCCGCGCCCGAGGGGCTATTACGGAAACGCGGGTACTTTGGGCGGCTTTGACCAATTTACGGCAATCGTCGGTGGTTTCTGGGACTCGATGCTCGGTGAGGGCCGGCGGTGGTGGGTGACAGCCAATTCGGATTCTCATGTTCATTATAGCGAGGGCGGTGTCGATTTTTGGCCAGGGGAGTACTCGAAAACTCACGTGTGGGCCACGAAAGACCACGATGCTATTCTCGATGGCATTCGGCAGGGTCGAGTCTTCGTCACGACTGGCGACCTGATTTCGGCATTGGAATTTTCAGCGAGTGCCAACGGAATCTCGGCGAGTCTCGGCGAGGAGCTTGTTGTCGAACGTGGTACAGAGATTGACGTGGTCATTCGTTTTCTGGATCCTGAGTCAACCAATGCGCGTGGGCAAAATCCGAGCGTTGCTCGAGTCGATCTTATTCGCGGCGACCTGACTGGTGCTGCTCAAGATCGCAGCAACGATTCGAACCCGACGACGAGAGTGCATCAGCGATTCACGGCGGAGGAGTTTTCAGCTGCCGCTGGGATCAGTGAAGTGCGACTCACACTGGTCGCCGAAAAGTCTGGGTATCTCCGACTGCGAGGAACCAACGGCGATGAGCTCGAACCGACACAAGATCTGCTAGGTGAGGACCCATGGTCCGATCTGTGGTTCTATTCTAATCCTATATTTATAAGAGTGGCTGAGTAAAACTTCTGGATTCTCAGCCGTCTTGGTTATACCTTTGAGTTGAGCACTACTAGATGTGCACAAGGAGAAGGGTATGGCAGGATCAGATAAATCGGCGACGCATTTTAGCGAAGAGATTATTCAGGAACTCGAGTTACTCAATTTGTTCTCGCTATCGAGTACACTCGAAGGGCTCAAGATTCATCACGAAGCTGATCCCGCAAGAATTGCTGCTGGTGCTAGTCTTTTTGCGAAGGGGCTTACCACGCTGCCCGACGGAGGCTACCTTACACCGCTCGGAGTCGAGGCGGCGGAGCATGCTCAATCTGCGATGAGAATTCTGCGAACATCAATTGATTAGCGTTGTAGCGATTTTCGCAATAAAAAAGTAGCGCGCAAATTTGCCGATTCCTGCGAGCCCAGCCAGCTGCCAGAGCGGGACGCGCGCTACGCCAGCAAAGACTGTGAGGGCGTCACCGATAACAGGCGCCCAAGCGACGAGCAAACTCCATTTTCCATAACGATTGAACCACACGCCAGCGCGTTCGATTTCTTCCCCTTTAATGCGAATCCATCGGTGTTCTTCGAATCTAGAATAGTTGCTTCGAACAAGCGTGCCGAGCCACCAGTTTACGCACGCGCCTAAGGTGTTGCCTAGCGTCGCCCAGAAAAGCAGCGATCCGATGCGATACTCTTCAGCTATAAGCGCACCGAAATAAACCTCAGAGGAGAGGGGAAGAATGGTCGCAGCTAAGAATGAAACGGCAAAGAGGGAAAGGAGGGTCAACATTCTAATTCGATATCCTCAACTTCCGCACCCTTGAATGGAGCCTTCGGCCCGTAAAGAGCAATCGTTATTCACCCCCTCCTGAGTCTATTGCATAAGATTAAGGCAGGGCAAACACCCACACGACACCGCCCTGTGGTACATAGGTGTTGCTGCCGCGTGTCATGTTGATTAAGTTTTGCTCTCTTTGCGCATCGACGCCCCAACCTGATTGCACGGCGACATATTGCTTGCCGCTAACCGTGAACGTTACAGGAACGCCGATGACACCGGAATTCGTTGGGTACTCCCAAAGTATTTCGCCGCTCTTGGAATCAAAAGCCCTAAATTTGCGATCGTTGGTGCCGCCCATAAACACGAGATCGCCTGCGGTTGCGAGAATCGGTCCCCAGTTGTGGCTTTCAAATGTTTTTGTCCATGCGCGTTCGCCGGTGTCCACGTTCCAGGCCTGGAGTTCGCCAATGTGGTCCGCGCCCTCGCGCACAAAAAATCCGCCGTCGTCTGATGTCCCGCGCCCCATGTAGGCGCGGCCGGGGCTGTATTCTATTTCCTCGCCAACCATTGTCGAGCAGACGTTCTCGTTCGCTGGGATGAAGAGGAGGCGCGAATTGGGGTCGAATGCGGCCGGCGGCCAATCTTTGCCGCCCCAAAGCGATGGACAGAAGCTCGCCTCATAGCCAGTGCCGGGCTTCTTAGTCATATCGTACTCGGGTCTGCCGGTTATTGGATCGATGCTGGTGAAGACGTCTTGATAGACATATGGTTTCGCATCGACAAAGCTTATCTTGTCCGCGCTTCGTTCTAAAAACCAAAGATAGCCGTTACGGCCGGGATGAACCAAGCCTTTCACGGTGTCGCCTTCGCGTTCATAGTCGATCAGCAGGGGAGCCGAGACTTCGTCCCAATCCCAAGAATCGTTCCAGTGATACTGATGATGATTTTTTAACGCCCCAGTTTTCGGGTCGAGCGCGATGACTGAGGTTGAATACAAATTGTCGCCGGGCCTTGTATCACCCATCCAGGGGCCGCCGTTGCCAGTGCCCCAGTAGGTGAGATTTAAATCGGGGTCGTAAGAGCCGGTGATCCAGACGGGAACGCCGCCGGTCTGCCAAGTGTCTCCCGGCCATGACTCCGAGCCAGGCTCGCCGGGCGCAGGAATCGTGTACGTTTTCCAAAGCTCCTCGCCTGTCGAAGCATCAAAAGCTGCGACGAAGCCTCGAATACCGAGTTCACCGCCGGATACGCCCACCATCACTACGCCATCAACGATAAGTGGTGCCATAGTCATGTAGTAGCCGTTGTAATAATCCTCGACGGCGACTTCCCAGACCACCTCGCCTGTTAACGCATCGAGAGCCACGAGGAAGGCATCGACCGTAGCGAGATAAGCGTAGTCGCCATAAAGCGCGACGCCCCTGTTTGTCGGGTGGAACTGCTGCAGGTCGTCGGGCAAGTAGCGCACATAGCGCCAGAGCAGATCGCCGGTGACGGCGTTCAGCGCAAGGACATGATTCTGCGGCGTACTCACATACATATAGCCGTTATTTACGATCGGCGGTGCCTGATGGCCTTCGCGTAGACCTGTCGAAAAGCTCCAGACGGGTTTGAGGTTTGCCACGTTGCTCGTGTCGATCTGATCTAACGCGCTATACCCATGTGAGTCATAACTTCCGCGATAGAGTAGCCAGCTGTCGCTGTCTTGGTTTCGCAGTCTTGCGTCGGTAACCGGCGAATAAGGCGGCAGGTTTTGCGCAGAAACTGTGGTGCTAATGACACTTATGACGCCGAGAAATACGGCAGTGAGTAGAGCAATCCTGACGAGCACAGAGCGCATGGCTGTTAACATTGAAGCCTCTCCTTTTTTGTTGTTTTCGACTAAGGCAGAGTTGTTGACCGCAATTTGGAATCAAGCGGCACAGATTAGAATTGTTGGGTGAAACCGACGCGGCCCTGAAAAGAGTCCGCGACTATAATGGCGTCCTCACCGAGGCTAAGCGGAAGTATCGCGAGTGGTCGCGGAGCGGGGCCGCCGACCACTTTAGCACTGCTATACACATCAAACTTGGATTCATGGCAAGGGCAGGCCATGAGCAAATTGTCTGGGTCCCAGTTAGTTACATCGCAGCCCGTGTGCGTGCACACAGCAGAGTAGGCGATAACTCCGTCCGCGGTGAGGCCTGCGATTTCGCTATCGAGTTTTGCTAAGTCTAGCTTCGTTACCATGACGCGATTGAGTCGAGAGCCATCGCGAAGGGTGTTAGTCGCAGGCTCTTTCGCAAGGGCGGCGATAGGTCGCTGGTTGAGTGTCAGTAGTGCAGGCGTGATGCGCTCGCCGTTCCTCTCTCCACCGTCGAAAACGAGCCAGTCCCCTTCCTTTGGGCGAGCGCGATTCGGGGGTTGGCCGAAAACGGCGCTAGGAATCACGATCCCAGTCATCACTCCAGTCCGAAGGAGTCTTCGGCGCGTCAGCGTTTTTTCCGGCTTTTGTTCAGTGGTCATTGTAATGTTTTCTGATCTCTTTACCTCAGAAACCTAGCAGACCGATGGCTTAGGAGCAATTAGAAATTCCACATCACCCTTGCATAGAAATTTCTTCCGAGTCCAGGCATCCTCGATCGACTCGCGATGTCCGGATTGAAAGCCCGGTTATAAGCTGCGAGATGATCGAGATAGCTCTCATCGAGCAGATTTTCGGCGCCAATGCTTACCTGAACGCCTTCGCTAATTTCAGACCTTGCCATGACATTAATCAGCGAATAGCCGTCGGTAGTCAGCTCTGAATTCGTGACTGAAATACGGTCCTGATCGGCATATGTCACGCTCTCGATAGATCCCGTCCAGCCGTTACCACGATAATCGAGCGCGATCAGAATATTGTCTGGCGAGACCCGATAGAGGTTGTCGTCAATATCGCGCCTATCAGCCCGAACGATATTGAGAATCGCGCGCAAGGTCACTGCGTCACTAATCGAGAAATTTGACTCGATGTCGAGCCCGTAGAAGCGTGCATCGACATTGCTGAACTGAAGCGGATTGGGCATTCCCATACCCATGTTCGCCATCATTTGTGCAAAGTTATTTGCCAGCATGTCGGTCGAGGGAATGCCTTGGATATAGTCTGAAACGCGCTTATAGAATAGTCGAGGATAGATGCCGTATGCCGCGTTCTCTAAGTCTAATCCAAGCTCAATTTCATGGGCGACTTCGGGGTTTAGATTAGGATTGCCTGTATAGGTTTTTCCATCAGCAAGACCGCCGGTCGCCTCCAACGGTATCCAGAGATACCGTTCTTGATAGGACGGTGAACGGGTTTTCCGAGCAGCCCCTATATACCAAGTAGCGTCGTCGTTAGTCTCGTAGCTCAGGCGAATGAAGGCGTCCACATTAGTATCTGCTTGCGCAAGATTGCCGTTGTTGAATTGAGTCGATAGCGCGCCCGCGAGATTATTCATCATTACGGGCATGCCCATCATCATATTCATCGGGTTGAGGTTCGCTGAAACCGGCACTGAATCCATGCTGATATGATTGACCCGCAGACCCGCTTCGAGCCCCGTCTGACTATTCAACGAAATTTCGCGTTCGACGAATGCACCGATAATGTCGCGATTAACGTCGTTGAAGTTTGAGATGTAGAAACGCATCGCGTTTGGATTTGTAACGATTGAGCGGTGCTCGGCGAAATGGCCGTCCAGACCATAAAGCCAAGTTCCGTTATCGGCGAACTGCTCATACTTGAGTGTAAAACCATAGTTTTCGCTTACCGCCCAGTTCCGTCTAAACCGCATGGGGTCGTCGGTTAGTGAAGCAGTTTGCGGCGGGCGACGCAGGTGGTAGTTAGTCATCCAATGTTCGTTGTCACTGGCTGAAAGCTCCGCCGTGAACACGCCCGAGTTGGATGTAAAGGTGTAGCGTGATCTAAACAGATCGCTGTCGATCGAAAGGATGTCCATTGGCAAAGAAGCGGTGCCTGCATCTTTGGTGTTGTTACGCGCGAAGTCTATACGAAATTCATGCGGGCCTTTTGCGTAGCTGTAGCCTAAGTCAAAGCGCTCACGGTCATATTCCGAGGGCGTGATCTTCCCATCAGGGAACTCTAGGTCATCGGCACTCTCCTGCATCACAAACCCTCGAAAGATATGAGTGTCGTTAGCTACTGAGAAAAAACCGCTTAGTACATCGCCGCTGTTAACGGACTGCGCGCCAGCATAGGCGCGGCCGCTAAACTTAAACTCAGAGTTCGACCCAAAATCACCCGCATAAGTATCAGCTTCGACATAACCACCAATAGTCTCTTGGCCCTTGCTTACTGGGACGATCCCGCGATTAATGGTGAGCGACTCGAGGATAGCAACCGGCGCATAGTGGAGGGGTGCATCCATCGCATTGGGCCCCGCGCCATTTATTTGGGCGCCATCGACAGAGACTCGGATTCGGTCACCGAACATTCCCCGGTACTGTGCGATTCCAGTTAGCTCCCCATTTTTGTTGACGTTGGCGCCAGGCATCTTGCGCAATAGCTGCGCGGTATCTGGAGTCGCAACCAGCGTATCGTCGACGATTACGGTGTGCGAATCACGAACTCCTACAACTGTGATTTCTTCGATTCGCTGCCCATCCTGAGCGAAAGTTTGATTGGCAAGCGGTGCAGCCATGGCGAAGGCAATTGCCAGTGATTTTTTCGCGAAATTCATGTTCGTCTCCTCGTTAGTGCTCAGTGCCATGGCCACGGCTTCATTGCAATCGCCGATAGTCCGATCTTGTGGCGCTATTCTAAGGAAATTTTTTCTGCACGAGGTGCGACATGATGTCGCACTTCAGGTGACGTGTTGAGTCAAGTTGATTTGGATCAACTTGTTTGAGCTCCCCGTCTAGATCATCTGTTGGCGAGGACTTCGCTTCTTACTGCGTTAAATCAATGACGCCGCGACTGGGGGCGATATCTTAACCACAAGGGCAATGCGTTTTTCAATCCTCTATGGAAGTGAATCATGATTAAGACAGCGAAAAATATTGTATCTATGGTCGTTATCGCGACACTATTGTCGAGCTGTGCAGGAATTACCTCGCAGATCGGCAGTTCCCCTTTATTGTGCTGTCCGGGTGATTATCAGAACTACACGGAATACGGTCTAAGAACCGAAGGGCTCCCCCTGTTCCTAAGAGATTATGTGGTGGCCGAATTTGAGAAGGCATTCGATGAGAAAGGCTTGTCCCGAAATGATCAGGCGCATGATATTGAAGTGGTGCTGGCCTACAATCACATCAATCTCTATTCTGACCAAGAAGACATAGACCCTTTTACTCGCATGGAGTCGCTCAATGTCGAGCTGAGTTATATCGCTCAGATCAATATTGAGATCGCCGAAACGGCGACGCGTAAAAGGGTATGGGCCGGCGCGATCAGTCGCATTCACCAAGTGACGCCGGGGGAGTATATGCACGAGGAGCGTGCTCGCCCTGAGTTTTATAAGGCTTTTGCGCGCGTGCTTGAGAATTATCCTGCCAAGGAATAAGCACGGCCGGCGCGCGCGTTTAGACCGGGTTATGGGCGATGCCTGCCCCTTCGTAAAGTATTGCTGAATCGCTTTAAGTCCAGCATTATATCCGACTCATTCGCGACGAATTCTCGCGTGGCGACGAGTTTTCGGAAAAGACTGGACTAAACGTATGGAATCCCTGCTCGCGATCTCGCCTTCGCTACTGGCTCTTGTGATGGCGTTCACCACGCGACGCGTCATCCTCTCCCTCTTCAGTGCAGTAGCCTTGGGTTTTTTTATCCTCAACGACTATCAGCCATTGAGTACATCAATCGCAGTATTTGAGCAGGGAATTTTTCAGCAGCTTCAGGGAAGTAATGCGCAGATTGTTATCGTTATTACGGTAATCTCGGGGTTTATTTACCTGTTAGAAGCCTCGAGCACTATGCGAGCCTTCTCAAGTTTTATGGGTAGTCGCGTGCGTTCTGCGGCTAAACTCAAGTTGAGCACGCTGTTCTCGGGAATACTTATTTTCTTCACCGACTCGGGCAACTCTCTCATTCTGGGTCCGGTTTATCGACCCGTTTTTGACAAGCTGAGGATCTGCCGCGAGAAACTCGCTTATATTATTGACTCTACCTCGTCTCCGGTTTGCGTCCTGATTCCGATTATTAGTTGGGGCGCTTATACGATGGGGCTTATGGAGCAGGCGTACGCCAACGAAGGCATCGACAAAGATGGATTCACGGCATTTCGCGAAGTGTGGTTCTACCAGCTCTATCCATTACTAACCTTGGGCGGTGTGTTTTTCGTCGCGCTGTTTAATGTCTACCTGGGTCGCATGGCGAGTGCGCAGCGCGCGCTGCTGAGTGGCGAACTTGTCTACGATGAGCGCAGCGAAGCGAGCGATGCGCTCTCTCCCGCGCTGCAACGCTTCGGCGCGCGTATTGTCGGCGCGGCCCTCGGTACGCTGTTTATCTCGATGCTGTTGCTCTTCACGCTTTTCGTTGTACGCAACGGCGGCCTCGATGGTCCGACGATTAGAGTGACCCTCGCGCTGTCTTATACGACCGCAACCGTCGTTACTATTATCGCTCTGAGCCGTCTCGGGCTGTTTAGTTTTAGCCAGAGCTCGACAAGTTTTTTCGCGGGCATGGGCAAAATTATGCCCATTCTCTGTATTCTGATCCTCGCATGGACACTTAGCGATGTTCTGACAGAACTCGAAACCGGCAAGGCGATAGCGCGCTTACTCGAAGCGATAAACTTTCCAACTTGGATGCTCGCGAGCATGATTTTTATTATCGGCGCGGCGCTCTCGCTCGCGACCGGCTCATCGTGGGGCACTTTCGCGCTCGTGATTCCAATTGTGGTACCAATCGCCGCTGCGCTCGATGCGTCTATTCCCATTTGCTTGGGGGCGGCACTTAGCGGGGGACTATTTGGTGATCAAACATCACCTATCTCCGACACCACGGTTTTGTCGTCGATGTCTTCGGGTGTAAATCACATGGCACATGTCGAAACCCAGATTCCGTATGCACTGATTGCAGCGAGTTTTGCGTTTGTCGGATTCATAGTTGCCTCGCTCACCCACGGGCTCGAGTTACCGACTCTATCGATCTCGCTGATGTTTATTCTGATGGGCGTGACATATTTTATGCTGTCGAGGACGCGTCTAGGCCGCCTCTAATTTGAGTTAATTTAATGTGAAAAAGCTTTGGTTAAGAAAAGAAGACAAAACCGGTGAGCGCCGCGTGCCGATAACGCCGGCAGAGGTGGTTGAGCTCGTGCAGGCCGGCGTTGAAGTGACAGTTGAGCGCTGCAACCAGCGCTGCTATACCGATGCAGACTATGAAGCGGCGGGGGCACTGCTTACTGACGCTATTTGGCAGCAGGCGCCGCGAGACACCGTTGTGCTTGCATTGAAAGAACTTGCAGACTCGACCGAACCGGTCGCACACAGTCAGATACATTTCTCACATACTTTCAAAGGCCAAGAGGGAGCGAAGGAGATGCTTGCGCGCTATGCGCGGGGAGGCGGTGCGATCTACGATCTGGAATTCTTGTTCGATACTCAAGGCAGGCGAGTCGCTGCCTTTGGCTATTGGGCAGGGTATGTCGGCGCGGCGCTGGGACTTCTGGGCGTTGCGCATTACTCTATAAAAAGTACCGACTTTCCCGCGCTGCAACCATTCTCTGATCGGGATGCGCTGCTAGCAACAGTCGACACTGCGCTGCAAGAATCAGGCTGGGACGACGGTTCGCTGAGCGTCCTGATAATGGGCGCGCTTGGGCGATGCGGGTCCGGTGCACGCGATCTGATCGCAAGCCTCAGGTCTGAGGTGCGCGTGACCGCATGGGATTTACCTGAGTTTACGGCTGCGGATAAACCGATCAGAGAAAGTTTGGCGCACGAATTGTTCGTCAACTGCGTGTACCTGCGCGAGCCGATTGCCCCAATGATTGACGCGGACTTGCTTTCCGAAAGCGGTAGGTTAAAGATTATTTGCGACGTTAGCTGCGATCCTACGAGTGCCGACAATCCAATTAGAGTCTACGATGCGATTACGCATCTACATGCGCCGTTTGTTCGAGCACGAGGCGAGGGCGAAGCGGTGTTTGTGCAGGCGATTGATCATCTGCCAACGCTACTGCCGCGCGAGTCTTCGCAGGAATATGCAGCTGCTCTGTTTCCCTATCTGTTCGATTTTGTGACGTCCGACGCTCCCAGCTCGACGTGGGTTGCAGCGAGACAGCGCTTCGAACAGGCCCTCGTCAGCTATGGTCTTCGCTAGACATAAATAAAATTTGAATAGGAGACGCACGTATGATTTTCCTGACACTAAAAAGCCGAACCAAAGATGCAGCGTTAGGTGCCCTTTTGCTGGGCGCAATTGCGCTTGCGACGCCGCTGATCGGTGCGGATAGTGCTACTGCCGATCAGTTGCGACACAGCGTTAAGGTAACTCGTCTCCTCGACAGACCGATTATTAGCCCCGATACCGATCCGAGCATTGGCAGCAATATTCAAGGCCCCTCTCTTATAAAAGTGCCTGATTGGGTCAGCGACCCGTTGGGTAAGTACTATCTTTATTTCGCCGATCATAAGGGGCAATACATCAGATTAGCCTATGCAGATGAGGTAACAGGCCCTTGGAAGATTCATGTGCCTGGCAGTTTGCGTATCGAAGAATCCTTTTTTGCTGTATCGCGGCCACCGATCGCAGCGGAACGGCTCGCTGAACTTGTCGCTGCTCGACAGGCGAGCGGTGTTCGCGTGTCTCATGACTACGCGAAAGAGTTGACGGAGCCGCATATCGCCTCGCCCGATGTTCATGTGGACGAAGAGAATCAAAGAATCGTTATGTATTTCCATGGTCTCGAAGCGGCTGCCCGACAGCATTCACGCGTTGCGATTTCAGACAATGGAATCGACTTCGAGACACTGCCGGGCGACATAGGCCGTACGTATTATCGCGCGTTCGAATGGGAGGGAATGACTTACGCCATTGCTATGCCAGGGCAGTTCTATCGCTCTCGCGATGGGCTGACAAATTTTGAAACAGGCCCTCTTCTCTTTGAAAGCACGATGCGCCACTCAGCAGTGCTTGTCCGCGATGGCAAACTCTTTGTTTTTTGGACAAGAGTTGGGGATGCACCGGAAACCATTCTGTTGAGTACGATCGTGCTTACCGACGACTGGAATAACTGGCAGGAGTCGCCCGAGGTTGAGGTATTGAGAGCAGAGTTTGACTGGGAGGGAGCAGATGCGCCGATAGAGCCGTCCGTTCGTTCAACAGCCTATGGGCACGTTAACCAGTTGCGCGATCCCGCTCTGTTTGTTGAGGATGGCACTGTCTATCTTCTCTACGCTGTTGCGGGCGAGAGTGGTATTGCATTAGCACATGTGAAATTTTGAGCAACGATAGGTTTTTTGACTAACAAGTTCGGACTTTTTAGATCTATTCTCTGAGGCGATCTAAAACCATTGGAACGGACGTTTATAGCTCTAAAACGCCCAGAGAATAGTATGTTCAATACCACGGCACGCGCCGTCTTCGCCGCTATAGTGACTAATTTCGTTGTGATTGCGAGCGTCATCGCGAGCGGGCAGCATGGCGTTCATGCTGAGAACGCGCTGTTCGAAAATATTCAAGCCGTGAGTCTTATTTCCGCCGCCTTACTCTATGCTGCGAGCAGCCTCGGGAATAGATCGACTGAGCGCGTCGAGCTCGTGGGTCTCGCACTGCTTTGCTTCAGCTTCAGTTTGCGAGAAATCGATATCGAGCTGATCGGCTTGCCGCAGCTCATCGAGCTATTCTTGACTGGCGATGGTCGCACCGCGACACTCCTCGTGCTCTGGAGTGGCTACTTCGCGTTTTTACTCCGCCAGCCTGTCGAACTGTCCGTGCTAATAAAACGGCAGTTTGATACCGGGCTCTCGCGCTATTTGTTGATGTCTGCAGGTCTCCTGCTGACTGGGGCGCTATTCGATCGCGGACTCATCACGCCCTATCATCCAAGGCTTTTCGAAGAGCTTCTGGAAGTAAATGCCTACCTTCTCCTCTTCATTCCCGCAGCTAAGTCGATCATTGCTATGGTACGAAAGCCTCGGGTTGAGCCAATCGAAAAGCCCGAGCAGTCCAGAGTCACTGTGGCAGATTGATCGGAGTCTGACGAGTGTTAGGCTGTCCGGTTTTTAAGTGTCGCAGTTGCTATCAGCATCCCGGTTCTCGTCGACAGCGCGGCGCTCTTCTTTGCGGGCGACGCTGAGCCAGTCGAGCGAAACGCCAGAGACCGTATTAACCCTCGACACACGGAATACGATTTCTAAAAGTTTTGGGCGCTTCCTAAGGTGCGGCTCCTCAAGTCGGCGGATAAAGTAGGCAACGACTGCAAGGCGCAGAACGGTCGTTGCGATGAAGACGATGAAAAGGTCACTCGGCAGCTGCCAGCTCTGCGCGATAGTCTCGGCGATTCTGGGTGCAAGACTCGCTAAATAGCCGCCAAAAATTCCACCAAGGCATACCGCTAGCGCACTTGTGCCAGACTGAATTGCTGCATATAGCGCAAAATTCGTCTGATGGGGCCGGATGTCGTAGAGATAGTTAGCCGTGCTCAGGGTAAAGCCGCTCCAGAATACGCCCGAAACAATCTGCACGAAAATAAGGTAGTACTGGTTTGGGCTAAGCATCCATAAAACCGGAATGACCGGAATGCTCGCCGCACAGATGACCATGACCCAATGATTCCCGAACCTGTCACTCAAGCGACCCCACCGACGCAAAAAGAAGAACTGGGTCGCGATAGAAGCGACGCTGTTAAGGCTAAATTGCAAATAGGTAAACTGGAGATCGCGCAGCATGTAAACGGCAAAGAATGGCGCGGACACTGCGACTGCGCCCTGCAGCGCGGCAACGAACAGGCTGTAATTTCTGAAGGTGGGGTCTTTTAGTGAGGTTTTTATGTGCAGCCAACTGTCACGAAGCCGCATCGTATCTGTTCCTGCCGTTCGCTCTGGGTCATGCATTAGCCCCAAGAGGATTCCTGACAGGAGGCGACCAATTGCCGCGGCGCCAAACAGAATAAAGAACCCCATCCAGGTCGAACCAGCGCGCGTGCTCGCATTGAGTAGTACTCCGCCGAGCACGAAGACAACCAAGGGTTTACGCGCAATATGCCCGCCAAGCCAGACCGAGACGATCTGCATTATCGCACCCGCGAGCTGCGGAAGCGCGGTTAGCCATCCGAGTTGGACAGCGGAGGCTTCAAGATAGATTGCAAAGGCATTGAGGAAATTGTCGCTCGTCGCCGTCATCAGCCCCGAGGCAACGGCCTCTTGCTGCGAATGGCGTCACGTTTTCCTGAGGCGAGGGCGATGCTGCATGGCGCGACACTGCGAGAAATAATAATCGCTATTCTATCGCCATTCGCCAGATTCACATGATGATTATTTTCTGTTCAGGGCCTTTCCATACTGAACACTGAGTCGGCGTCAACGCGCGCATAGTCGTTATAGCCAAGTCGGCTAATGATGCCCATTCTCCTGATATCGACAAGGCCCTCATCGGTGATCACCGAATCATCGATATGGATGCCGACCACCTCGCCGAAGATCACGCGGTAATTGTCCGCTTCGGTCCAGCCGGGGATTTCGACACTTTTGATATAGCGGCATTCAAGCTGCACAGGGGCTTCAGCGATGCGGGGGGCTTTAACGAGTTGCGACGGGATTGCGGTCAGTCCCGACAGCGCGATTTCATCCACCTCGGGGCCTGCAGTTACAGAGCTCTGATTCATCGCGTCGCGGGTCTCCCAAGTCGCCAGATTGCAAACAAAGTCGCCAGTGAGTTCGATATTCCGCGCCGAGTCTTTAAGCCGGTCGTCGTTGATGCCAGCGCCGGCCGAAAACATCACCGTCGGCGGCTGGTAGCTTACGGCGTTAAAGAAACTGTAGGGCGCGAGATTGTGAATGCCGGCGGCGTCTACTGAGCTTATCCAACCTATGGGTCTTGGCACGATGAGGCTATTGAACGGGTTTTTAGCAAGGCCGTGGTTTTTCTTCTTTGGCTCATAAAACATGGCGCGGATGACTCCTGGGTGGAAAGGGGTAAACTTAGACGATAGCGCGTCTTCACGCACTTGAACAGAACGTCGGGAGTCTCGGCCGAGACTCAGTATTCGGAAAAAACGATTACGCTGATCGAAACAAAGCGTTATCCCGATGCAGGTTCGAACGCTATCCTGCACGCTGTAAAAATCATCTACCCAGATGATCTGTTCGTTTAGTTAAAAGAATCGCCGGCTTACACACCGGCCTAACTGGTTAATTAGTAATGGAGGCATCTCGCATGCTTAAGAAATCTCTCGTTCTCGCCACGGCGATCTCGCTTGGCTTGTCTACACTTGCCGCGGTCAGCCCTGCGGCTGCTCAAGACGGTGTCGCCAACAACGACTACTGGTGGCCTAACCGGCTGGACCTCGATCCGCTTCGCGACAATGACCCTGCGTCCAATCCGCTTGGCGCCGACTTTGACTATGCCGAAGCCTTCGCACAGCTCGACATTGAAGCCCTAAAGTCAGACCTCATCGATGTGATGACGACGTCGCAGGATTGGTGGCCCGCAGACTATGGACATTATGGTCCTTTCTTTATTCGCATGGCGTGGCACAGCGCAGGGACCTATCGCGTTAGCGATGGCCGCGGTGGCGCCTATGGCGGCATGCAACGCTTCGCACCACTTAACAGCTGGCCGGACAACACCAACCTCGACAAAGCTCAGCGTCTTCTGTGGCCCATCAAGCAAAAGTACGGCAACCATATCTCTTGGGGAGACCTAATGGTGTTAGCCGGAACTGTTGCGATGGAATCTATGGGTTTCAAGACTGCGGGCTTCGCCGGTGGACGTGTGGACTCATGGGAGCCTGAGGAAGTGTACTGGGGTCCTGAGGGCGAGTGGCTCGCAGATGAGCGGTACGAAGGCGAACGCGAACTCAGAGATGGGCTCGGCGCCGTGCAGATGGGCCTGATCTACGTAAATCCCGAGGGTCCTAATGGCAATCCTGATCCGCTCGCAGCGGCGCGCGATATCCGCGAAACCTTCGGCCGAATGGCGATGAACGACGAAGAAACTGTGGCGTTAATTGCCGGTGGTCACACGTTCGGTAAGGCACACGGTGCTGCGAAACCTCAGGGTAACGTCGGCGTGGAGCCAGAGGGCGCGAGCATTGAAGAGCAAGGCCTCGGCTGGAAAAATACCTATGGCACAGGCAAAGGGGCAGACACGATTACTAGCGGCCTAGAAGGCGCATGGACAGTCAACCCTGCGGCGTGGACACATAACTATCTCGAGAACCTCTACGCCTACGACTGGGAGCAAACGCGCAGCCCGGCTGGTGCAATCCAGTGGATTCCTAAAGGCGGAGCGGCAGCGAATTTGGTGCCTGACGCACACGATCCATCTAAGCGTCACGCGCCAATCATGTTCACTACCGACCTCGCTCTTAAGGAAGACCCTGCCTACCGTGAAATCACATCGCGTTGGCTGGAAAACCCTGAAGAGTTCGCGGATGCGTTCGCACGCGCTTGGTTTAAGCTGACTCATCGAGACATGGGGCCAAGCACACGCTACCTAGGTGCGCTCGTGCCAACCGATGAGCTTGTATGGCAGGATCCTGTGCCGGCGGCCGATTACGCTGAGATCAACGACCGCGATATCGCTAAGTTGAAAGCTGCTGTGCTCGAATCCGGCCTATCGACCTCTGAGCTGGTGCGCACCGCGTGGGCTTCGGCATCTACGTTCCGCGGCACTGATTTCCGCGGCGGCGCTAACGGCGCGCGTATCCGTCTCGCGCCGCAGAAGGACTGGGAAGCCAATAATCCTGCCGAAGTCGAGAAGGTGATTGGCGTTCTCGAGGCAATTCAGGCTGAGTTTAATGAGAGCAGCCGTCGCCGCAAGGTGTCGCTTGCTGACTTGGTTGTGTTAGCTGGCTCTGCCGCGGTAGAGCAAGCTGCGAGAGATGCAGGCCATTCGGTAGAGGTTGCCTTCACGCCGGGTCGCACAGATGCAACCCAAGAGCATACTGATGTTAACTCGTTCGCCGTGCTCGAGCCTGACTACGATGCGTTCCGCAATTACTTCGCCGAAGGCACGCGTCTCTCACCAGCGCGCGCACTCATCGAGAAAGCCGACCGCCTAACGCTAACGGTGCCAGAAATGACCGTGCTACTTGGCGGCATGCGCTCACTCGATGCGAATGTCGGCGGCGCAGCACACGGCGTGTTTACTGACCGCGCCGGCACGCTGACGAACGATTTCTTCGTGAATTTGCTAGACATGTCGACTGTGTGGGCGAAGGCCGATCAGGAAGGTGTCTACGAAGGCCGCGATCGTGAAACGGGTGAGATTAAGTGGACAGCGACGCCTGTTGACCTAATTTTTGGTTCTAACACCGAGCTACGCGCAGTCGCTGAAGTTTATGCGATGGCAGATTCTGAGCAGAAATTTGTTGAGGACTTTGCTGCGGCGTGGACTAAGGTCATGAATCTCGACCGCTTCGATATCTAAAGCACTTTGCTGCTACTCTCGCCTGTAAATGGCGAGAGTAGCGCAGGCAAAGAAGTTGTTAGTCAAACCCTACAAAATGCACGAAAGTCTCTTCATCCGCTCTCGTCGCTTTCACTTTGTTGGCAGAGAATTCATCGTTCGGATACCCCATCGCAATGCACGTTAGGATACTCTGAGTTTCGGGGATACCCGCATGCTCGCGAACAACCGGTGTCTGCATAACCCCCTGACCGTTAATTACCGTGCCTAGCCCTCGCTCCCATGCAGCAAGGCAAATCGCGTGTGAAATAGCGCCAAGATCGAATTGAGCAATCGCTGCGGGCTCGAGAATCTTGTCATAGGTGAGCACGATAGAAACCGGCGCATCGAATTGGCGAAAGCCGCGCATCACCCAGTCTTGTCGCATTTCTTTATCGTCGCGGGCAATTCCCATCGCGGCGAAAAGCTGTTTAGCTATCTCTACCTGTCGCTCCCTGTGAATGCCTTCATAGGCTTCCTTGGTTGGGAAGTCGCGCTGCGGCTTTATACCAGCCAGCATTCGTTCGGTATTTCCTTGGCGAATTTTGTCTAGCGGTTCGCCGGTAACGACATACAAATTCCATGGCTGAGTATTCATCGACGAAGGCGCGCCCTTCGCGACGTCGATAATCTCTTGAATTAGTTCTTTAGGAACCGGGTCAGTCTTGTAGCCGCGCACGCTGCGACGGGTGCGGACGAGTGTTTCGAAATCCATTGTGCTGCATCTCCTGCGTTCTGTTTTTTCTGTGTAGTAGGCTACGCGCTTGCGGCGTTGGCTTTCTCTACTGCCTTTGCATCAAGGCGTAATTGCCTCACGAACTCGACAGAGAAAGGATCGGGGAATACGTCTTCCTCGCCTGTGGCGAGTGCATTGAAAACATGCGTGGCGACCGAGTCGGGGGAAGCTTTGTCGAAGGGCAGGTTTTTGGCCATGTCGGTGTCGATGGGGCCGGGATAGACGCCGATGACGAGCGTGTCTTGCTTCGCAAGCTCTGCGCGGAGCGCCTGTGTCAGCGAGTGACCTGCTGCCTTCGATGCAGAATAGCCGGGTGCAAAGGCAAAGCTGCACAGACCTGAGATGGAAAGAATATTGACGATCGCGCCGCCGCCTTTGGCTTTGATTATCGGCGCGAATGCGACTGACATTTTCATGGTGCCAAAATAATTGATATCCATTTCCATGCGCTTTGGCGCTTCGTTGTTCGCGGCGACGATCGCACCGCCGCCCCCAGCGCCTGCATTGTTAATCAGCACGTCCACATCCTGAGCTGCGGCTGCGACGGCGTCGACCTGCTCTTGGCTGCAGATATCGAGACTCAGTAAAACCACGCGGTCGGGATTGGCAGCCGCAAGGTCAGCGAGCCCCTCGGTATTGCGCGCTGTGGCATAGACTCTAGCCGCGCCGAGTTCTAATGCCTTTGTGACGAAGCTTTTACCAATACCGCGGTTAGATCCGGTGACGAGAACAACTTTATCTTTGATATCTACTGTGAGCATGGATAGTCCTTTGTCGTGTGTTCAGGGTGAGTGGAGATCGGCGTCCTGGCAGGGCTGATTTATTCGCCGACTTAGCGCTGATCGTTGAGCACGTAGAGATAGCACTGCACAGGCTCGCCGTTCTCGGGATGGGCAATGGTTTCAACGCGTCGGTAGTCAGCGCCCTCGAACTCGTCCAATTCATGCCAAAAACCCGGCAGCTCAGGCGACTCTAGAAGAAAGCCGCTTACGGGTTCGGATCCGATGAGCTTGATCGCGGGATAGCCCATCGTCGCGCCCCAGCCTTCTGGGTGCACCTGGCCGATAACAGTGGCTGCCTGCCAAATGCCCGAGAGAGGGGCAAGGACATGCGCATTGGGTTGATTGGGAGCGAGCGTTCCGTAGACGAAAAGTCGATTCTCGATCTGCATAGATTCAGCCTCAATAGAGTGGATGAGAGCTAGGAGGAGCTTAAAGGGGGATCGAGCGGTGAGGCGGCGGGCTCGGTAGCCGCGTCGCACTCGGTCTATCGAGGCTTACGCGAAAGGACTGCTAAGCCTCACTCTAGTCAAAATTAGAACAACCAAACTGCCAACATGTAAGCGAGCAGCGCTAGGCCGACTAAGGTGACACCAATTACGATGTTTGCACCTGTATTTGAATCTTGGTCGTGGTCATGAGCGGACATAATGATTTCCTTAAAAATGCGCACAAGCGGGATGAAATTCAGGCGCTAACTATAATGATTTGGGGTCGTTTTGGGTAGCCTTTTCGTGTTTGAAGGTGAAGTGTTCTACTGCAACGACCGTAATGAGCGCGTAGAAAGGTAGGAAAAAACGGTCCCACCCCTGCACCAGAGGGAAAAGCACGAGAAAGGCCGCGAACAGGGGTAAACATAGCAGCACTATATGCGGCAGGCAGACCAACGATTGAGGCTTCAATGCCTCGGCGAACAGCCGTCGGTAGTTACCCTGCAGGCAGAGAACTAGGAGCAAGACGAAGAAGGGCGCTGAGGTCCCGATCGTCGCGCCGCTAGCCACCACTTGTAGCATTGCCGAATGCACGACGGTCCAGTAGATCTCGAAAGAGAAAGGCGCCGCAAAGCTTGGGATATCGACTTGGCTCTCGACAAACGTGTGATAGAACAGCCGCCACCATGAATAGTCGAACAAGCCATTGATCGTAAAATAGAGCGCGCTGCTTACTACTAGCCCACCGGAGAACAGCAGCACAGTGGGACTGCGGACCGAGGTGCCCTGCACGTAGGCGCTCCAGCTCTGCCAGAGCAGGATTAAGCCTGCGAAAAGGATATTGTTGGTGCGCACGCAGACCGATGCGACGAGCAAAAAAACGGCGAGTCGCAGCCAGCGTTTGCAGACAAGGGCATAGAGCGCTGCAAAGACGATGAGCGCAGACAGATTGTCGGGCACTGGCACTCGGCTGAGATCGGCCAGGCGCCCGACAACGGCGAAAATCACGACGATTAACGCAGCGCTCAACGTGCTGCAGCTGCGCGAAAGCCAGACAAATAGCAGAAGGCATAGCAGCACACCCGGAATCACCGACAGCAGCCGAAGCGACGTCAGCGGTTCTGCGCCGAGCGCCGTCAATGTCCGCAGGGCGATGACGTAGGCGGGCTTGATGCGGTACATATCGAGCTGACCAATAAAATGCTCAGCGTTGTCCTTAAGATCCGCAGCATAGGGTCCCGAGGTCACAGCCGCGTACTGCTGAGGCGTCATTGCGCTCTGCAGATATGCATAGGTGCGCGCGTGAAGAAGCGTGGGGTCACTGATGTCGGCACTCAGTATGGTGGCTGTATAGGGAACGGTATCCCAAGTGTAGAGAGGCTTCGAATAGGCAAGCAGGACCAAGAAAACGAGATAACCCGCAAGCGGCAGCAGGGACAGTGCTGTTCTTATGGGCTGAGTCACGTAGGGTCCTCTGGCGGTTTGGCTGGGCTGCGTCTATTGGTAGCCGCTGAGTTCTAAGCTAACCATATTGATTGACACGTTTATCGTCTATTATGCGTCAGAATAGTTCGCGATTAATAGCCACGCCCGCGCCAGATTACAATAGTCTCCGCGTTGCGGCGTTCGCGACACGAACAGAACAAAGGAGCAAAACCGATTTTGGGCACACCGACAGTACAAGGCACGAGCAGATCTTTTCTCGCAGGACTGTTCTTTATCACGAGCGCGACACTCCTACTCGAAATACTCAATACTCGGCTGCTTTCGGTCGTCACTTGGTATCATCTGTCCTTCTTTGCAGTATCGATGGCGATGTTCGGCATGGCGGCCGGTGCGCTCTGGGTTTACCTCAAGCCTCAAAAGTTTCCGCGCGAAGACGCACTCAACTCGCTCTACCAATACTCTATTTTATTCGCGCTGAGTACGCTGGTTTGCCACCTCATTATCCTTTTAACACCGCTGAGCACACTCGGCGGATGGGATGCGGCAAACTTTCTCAAGATGACTCTGATTACTTTGGCGGTCGCGATTCCGTTCGCGTTTAGTGGCGTGGTAGTGACGGTTGCGCTCACACAAGTGCCCGGTAATAGTGGCCTCATCTACGCAGTCGATCTCGTCGGCGCGGCGCTTGGCAGCCTCGCCTGCCTCGTACTCCTCAGCATGCTGGATATTAGCAGCGCAACGATTGCCTCGACTGTTGTCACCGTGCTCGCCATTCTCTTTTTCCAGCGCGCAAAGACCGGCCGCAGCGACCTGCGCTGGGTCGCGCTTGCGGTTTTGCTGGCCACAGGCGCGGTCGCGAACAGCCAGTTCACCAGCGGACTTAGGGTGTTTTACCCGAAAGGCAACGAGATTACCTACAGCGACCAGACGATTGAATACTGGACGATCCATGGTCAGATATTATTGTCCCCCGCGGAAGAGCGCGTGGGCCCGTTTTACTGGGGCGCAGGCGCAGGCGCACCAGTGATTGAAGGGATGAAGCTGCAGGGACTTGTGATCGACGGCGAAGCAGGCACCGCAGTCACGCAGTGGGATGGCAATAGAGAAGGGCTCGAATGGCCGCGCTTCGATGTCACCTCGCTGCCGTATCATTTACGCAAAGAAGGGAACGTCGCGGTGATTGGCGTGGGCGGTGGGCGCGACATTCTTACTGCGCTCTGGGCAAAGAGCGAGCGCATCACTGGCATCGAAATCAACGGCGCAATACTCGACATACTGCAAAACCGCCGCCGCGACTTTGTCTCGCTAGACCAGCAGCCCGAGGTCCAGTTTGTGCACGACGAGGCGCGCTCTTTCCTAACGCGCAGTGACGAGACCTACGATGTGATTCAAATGTCGCTCATCGACACATGGGCGGCAACGGGTGCAGGAGCGTTTACCCTCTCCGAGAATGGGCTCTACACAGTAGAGGGTTGGCAGATTTTTCTCGACAAGCTCGCACCGAACGGTCTGCTAAGCGTTTCGCGATGGTACTCTCCCGAGGCGCTTTCCGAGACAAACAGGCTTATTTCTCTCGCTGCGATGTCTTTATTGGAACAAGGGATTAATAACCCCGGCGATCATACGGTGCTGGTGGCGCGCAATACTGTGGCAACTCTGCTTGTTTCTCCCACGCCATTCAGCGATGCCGACCTCGACCAGATAGAGGCAGTGGCAGCAGAGATGGCGTTTACTATCTTACACTCGCCGCGTCAGGAGAGCAGCGAGCGTCTGATCCGTGATGCGCTTGCGAGTAAGAGCGTTGAACAGCTTGAGGCTGCGACGCAGCACGAATTTCTCGACTTCTCGCCGCCGCTCGATAGCCGTCCTTATTTCTTCAATATTCTTAAACCCTCGGCGTTATTGAGCACCGATGCTGAACTCGGCGAATTGGGTATCGTCGCGGGCGGTAATCTCCTTGCCACCTACACGCTCATGCTGCTCTGTCTACTCGCCTTTATCGGTGTGACGCTCGTTATCGGGGTTCCGCTGCTTTTGTCTGGAAAGCCGCAGCTGCCTAAGGGTGTTTTTGGCAGCGGTTTGCTTTACTTCGCGTGTATAGGCACCGGGTTTATGATGGTGCAGATACCTTTGATTCAACGTTTTTCTGTTTATTTGGGGCACCCCGTTTATGCTGTCTCTGTGCTTCTGTTTTCGATGATCATTGCGGCAGGGCTAGGTAGCTCACTATCCGATCGTATCGCTGTCGAGCGCGATCGACGCTGGACGCTCGCACTGCCGCTAAGCATCGTCGCGCTCATAAGCGCGATCTATTTGCTCTCGGGGCCGATCATTCAGGCAACCATCGATCAGGGACTTTTAGTACGATGCGTGATTGTAGTGCTGCTGGTGGCGACTGCGGCGCTGCCGATGGGTATGTGTTTCCCGCTGGGGCTTCGGTTATTCAGGCAGTACTCCGACGACTGCTTGCCGTGGATGTGGGGCGTCAATGGCGCCACCGGAGTGCTTGCGAGCGTACTTGCTGTGGCGATTTCTATGTGGAGCGGGATCAATACCAGCCTGCTCGTGGCTATCGGTTGTTACGCGCTGTTGATCGTTCCCGCGCGAGCGCTTAGCAAACAGCACTGAGTAGATATCTGCGCATTAAGCGGCTACACCCCACATGCATGGTCTGATGCGCTGTCAGATAGAGACAAACTGTCACAAAACTAGCTAGTTTTATGGTTCTAGCAGGTTATAGAATCCATTCTCTGCTATGCAGCGTCCTCGCTGCGGCAGTCCGCGCCTAGCTTCGCCTACGCAGTATCAATGCAGTAAATTGATGGGTTGTGACGTGTCACTATGATTAACCGCTATTTCGTCATAGACGATTTTTACAATGACCCCGACCGCCTTGTCGAAGAGGCGCTCAAGGCGCAGCGCGACGCGTCGTCCCGTGGCAATTATGCCGGGGTGATGACCAAAGAGTCCTTTTTGTCGAACAGCCAGCGGGAATTTTTTGAGCAATTATTGCAACAAAAGCCGATTAATGCCTCGACGGAGCTTAACGGCAAAATCCGCTTTTCGAAGGCCGGCGACCCTTTCACTCAGCATATTCATTTCGATGCCGGACGAACCCACTGGTCGGGCGTTGTGTATCTTTCTAAAGAGCATCCAAAGGTAGACGGCACGGTTTTCTGGAAACATTTGCGCACGGGTCTCGAGGAAATACCCCGCACACTCGAGGGTGCGCACGCAGCTGGGTTCACAACCAAAGAGAAAGTAAAAGAATTCTTGGAGGTCGACGGCGTCGACGAGTCGCTGTGGGAGAAAACCCTCGCTATCCCTTACAAATATAATCGGCTGGTTCTGTTTCGCCCTTGGATGTTTCATTCCCCCGGTGTTAATTTTGGTGACACCCTCGAGAATAGCCGCAAGGTTCAAACGCTGTTTCTCGGCCCTTAGACCTGCTGATTCGAGGTAGCAGGCTTCGTGTACTAAACGGGAGTACTCAATGACCGATTTCTGCCGCACACCAGACAGCAATTTCGATGCGCTAGAAGATTATGATTTCGAGCCTCATTACCATGAGTGGGGCGATCTACGCATGCACTATCTCGACGAAGGCCCGAGCGATGGGCCGGTTATGTTGCTCGTGCACGGTATGCCGACATGGAGCTATCTTTATCGAGATTTCATTCCAAAACTTGCTTCGGCAGGCTTTCGCTGTATAGCGCCAGACCATTTCGGGTTTGGCAAGTCGGATAAGCCGACCGATCCCTACTGGTACAGCATTGCCCGACATACGGAAGTGTTAACTAGTCTAGCTACAGCGTTGGATCTGAGTGACATAACCCTCGTCTGTCAAGACTGGGGCGGGCCCATCGGTCTTGCGCAGGCGGCGACGATGCCGGAACGATTCTCGCGTTTGGTGATTTTGAATACATGGCTTCACCACCCCGAGTTTCATTACTCCGAGGCAATAAAGCGCTGGAATAAAGGCTGGCATGAGGGAGGTCTATTCGCGCGTGAGACGCCCAACATCGGCGCGCTCGTCGCACTCTCCGGTGGATTGCTTTCTCGCGAGGAGGCTGTCGCTGCGCTCATCTCGGGCGCAGCACCAAGCTTTAGAACCGCCGCCGGCAAGAATATCTACGAGGCTTATCGCGCACCGTTTAAGGGGTTGCCGGACGAAGCTTATAGCGGACTTCGACGCTTTCCCCTTTCTATTCCTTTCGATGACTATCACGGCGGTAACGGTGCCGCGCAAACCCTTCACTTCAATCTGCTCAGGCGTTGGACTAAACCAATACACTTTATCTGGGGTGGCGCCGATGACATCTTTACCGAGTCGTGGGGCAGGGAGTGGGCATCGATATACACACAGTCAACGTTCCATGTGATCGCCGATGCCGGCCACTTTCTCCAGAACACCCATGGCAATGAGATTGCAGAGCGAATACTCACTTGTCTAGAAAGCGAGGCGGTCGGACACTAACCACAAAGTGGTAAATGGCGGTGATAAAGTTACGTCGTATGTTCTACAGATAAACCGCCATCGAAATATTTGAGATCTTCGGTCAGGAAATGGCAAAAGGCTCAAGCCTGACTTCTTGTCGGGTCTCTCAAAAGCGGTGCTCGCGCAAGCTCTCTCAGGTCGCAACTATTGGTGCAGAACATAGTTGTTCGTAGCTCAAGCTCAAACTGTCTCAGGGTGTCGATAACGTGATCAGTGCTCGTCAGAGCTGGGGCGAGAAGCGGTTTGGCAATGCCGGCAAGCGAGGCACCGATGCGCAAACATTTTGCGACGTGCAGTCCGTTTCTTATTCCTCCGGACGCGATGAGGGAGAGGGGTAGGCCAAGTTCGGAAATTTTCGTGACTGCGGTGACAGTATCAATGCCCCAATCTGCAAAAATGGACTCATCTCCGTGAGCCCGGTCGTGCTCTATCTGAGCCCAGCTTGTTCCTCCCGAGCCCGCGACATCAATCCAATCGATGCCTATTTCCGAGAGCATCTTGGCCGTCGTTGGCCCGATGCCATGACCAACCTCTTTTACCAGCACGGGGACTGGTGACTTGGCGCATAGCTGAACAAGTGCGTCCACGATTCCGCGCCAGTCGCGATCCCCGCCCATCTGAACCGCCTCCTGCATCGGATTAAGGTGAATATACAGCGCGTCCGCCTCAGCGATATCGATACATCGCAGTGCGTTATCGACACCAGAAGGTCCTCGGAGTTGTGCTGCGCCCAAGTTGGCGAGTATGGGTATATTCGGAGCATGGCGGCGTAATTGGAAAGATTTGGCTTGGCCGTGATCCTCGAGTGCGATCCTCATTGATCCAAGGCTGAAGGCAACGCCCGTTGCCTCGGCTGCCTCAGCAAGGTGGATATTCATGCGATCGGCTTGCGCTATTCCGCCACTCATAGATGAGATGACAATAGGCAGAGACAACCGATAACCGAGAAAGTCAGAATCGCAGGAGATTTCATCCATATTTAAATCGGGTATTGCATAGGGCTCGAAGCGCACCGAGTCAAAAGTGCTAAGCGCTGGCCTTTGCACGCTTTCTTTCGCAGCAATGACCAGATGATCCGATTTTCGAGTCTCTATTGTTTCAGGCATAGTGCCCTCTTTAAGTGGGTGAGGATGACTGAGCGGTGATTCGCCAAGAAAAAAAACGTTTAGGCAGCAATATATCAACAATAATCATATGCGGCAGGGTTAGCGCGAAAAGGATTGCGAATACTGCTGAGAGCAGCGGGGCGATCGCATCAGCTAAGTTATCGAAAAAGGCAAAGGCGAGAATCACCAACACCCAAGCGCACACCGTATTTACCCAGAAGCTCTTGTTAGGTTTGGTGGCAGGAGTGCCGATATGCTCTGAGGCCTTGAGATAGTGAGGCGTTGAATGCAAAAGACAGAAAAAGAGAGAAAATGTGAGAAGTGGGTTAAGAAAATTATGCAGTGCATAGTATGCCGCAAAACCGAAGAGAACACCGACTTTCTTGAGAGAAGTACCGAAACAAACTGTGCAGACAAATGAGAGCAGCCAAAGCGACACAGCAGGAAAACCGTAAGCTGCGATGGCGACGGTATTTGCATTAAGCGCAGTAAAAAGTGGCTCGACGGTTGACCAGTGAACCCAGGGCAAAAAAACGGAGACCGCACCGCCTTGGAACAAAATATTCGCTGTCTTAAAAAAATTATTGTGCACATCTACAACGGATAATCTGAAAGGATCTGCGCGGCCGAAGTGTCCAGCCGTGATAAGTAAAAAGAAGAGCAAAGTTGCTGTTGGCAACATTATCCAGAGAAAGAGACCAAAAGCGGTAAAACCCGAGTAAAAACAAAGGAAACGAATCAGTTTAGGCTGTGAGTCGCTGTGCTTTACGAGTTCCCAATCAAGCGCTCCGTGAGGTATCCCGAAAAGGATGACGCCGAGAATCGCAAGGATGTCGATCGTGCTAATTGTCATTTTTTAGTACTGCGCGAATGAAGGGGTATTTCGGCAACGTCGTTATAATACGGAGCGCATCCACGGCAGTGAAGTTGTCCGTCATGAAACCCGCGAAGCGGTCGCCAGATAGGCCTCGTGTCATTGCTGCAAAAATGCTGAGTCCAATTTGAGGTTCTCGATTAAGCACTCGGAGGAAGATTCTATCCATCCATGCAGAAAGCTTACTGTAGGGTGAGCAGGAAACAGAAGAATAACCATTTCCGTGCGTCAGCTCGCTTAATTGCCTCTCAAGCCCACTAAGCGCATAGCCCGAACAGGGACGAGCGGAACCGGAGGCAAGTCCTATCGGATTTCCAGCGAACAGTGGCACGACGTCCCCCATAGGCAGACAACCGCTTTCGTCATAGAGAACCATGTCCTCATTGAAAGCTTCCCCCGAGCTTTTAACAAGCCATTCAATAGCCATACTGCGCAGCGCCTCATAGGGCACTGTGGTGCGAGCAAAGATTGTAGCCTCTATTAGTATAGTCTCTGCTGTCAGCGGGAGAATGTAGGTAAAAGCAAGTGCACCGTCAAATCGCTGTGGAAGAGTGAAATCCATTAATTTTGGACGCGTTAATTCACCTTTCAGATATTTCGTGTGTACGACTATACCGAAAAACTGTTGAACGAGTGTATTGCTGCCAAATTGTGGTGGTCGTGAATCGAACAAGTTGGCTGCTGTAAGTTTTGAGTCCTTGGTGGTTACTTCGAAAAAATTATCGACCGCTTGAGAGCGATCGACCAGTTCGGCTATCCGAGTAAAATTTTCAGACTCAGAGAGACGCAGTTCAAGTGCTTTTTTGAGTGATTGACCGTTGAGTGCTTCGTATAGAAACTCGTTTCCGTGATGCGTTTGTACGTGGTTATTAAAAGAAAATTCCCATTGGTCCCATGAGTTGATTATGTGATCGGCGTACTGGGTCGGTTTGTCTTTGTGACGCCACGTGCAGATCGTTTGCACTCGGTTGTCCACAGGGCCAACCAGGGTGACATCCTCTCCTCGGTTTACGAGAGACTCACACAGCATCAGACCTGAGATACCGGCCCCAACTACAACATTCTTTGAATGGAATGTGTTCACCGGTGAACCCCCGGTAATTGGTCAAGCTCGGTATGTAGGGATTGCTCATGCACTAAACGACTTGAGGAAGGGTAAGCTTTTAGCAGAAGCAAAAAACAGTAGGGCAAAGAGCTCAAAATAATCCACGTTTTGCGGAGGGGCGACACGACCGCGCGACGCCCAGACCAGTCGACGCGCCTTCGCAGAATCTCGTTACCGATCTCAGAGTAAACCCGCGCCATGATGTAAATACAGGGACGAACAATCCTTGGCAGATAGGGAAGCCCCGCTAATCCGGAGCGGTAATAACGATTGCTCAGAGTGATAACGGAAACGATGCTGGCCTTTACTTTGTCAGTGCACTTAGAACGCGCTATTGATTCGACAGGCGCTTCGCAGGGTATATAGCGCCGGCCGCGCTTGGCATCCTCCAATACATCTCTAGAAATATTAGTCAGTTGCATCGCTATGCCGAGATCTATTGCGTGGTAAGTTGCGACCTCGCTTTTACTCTGCATTAATTCTGCCATGATAATCCCAACAGTCCCAGCAACTGCGTAAGAATATCGAAGCAGCTCGCGGTGATGCGTGAAGTGTGCCTTGATGAGATCAGACTGTATGCCTTCAATCAGTGCCACACATGCGGCTAAAGAGCGAGTGTTCGAACGAACGCGGTTGAACAGAGATTGCTGCCATTCTTCGAAGAGCGTTAAGCAGTCGCTTTCTCGACTAAAAAAAAGCCTGAGTGATTCAAGTTTTCTTTCATTGCCTACTTGGTAGTCATCGGCCAGATCGTCAGCGATTCGACAGAAGGCATATAAATCGGTTGCTTTCTCGGCACTCGCCTTAGGTAGGAAAAAGGAGGCAAGCCAGAATGTTCTTCCATTCTCTCGCAGAATGGTTTGAGCCATTTCTTGCTTTTTGGCGCTCAATTTATGCGGTCTCGACTAATTCACTAGAGAGTTTCTTCAAATAGTCATCGATGAGCACGTCAGTGACTTTAGCTGAGCTTACGACTCCCGGTAAACCAGCGCCAGGGTGAGTGCCGGCCCCGACAAAGAAAAGATTGTCGACCTTAGGGTCTTGGTTCCGAAACCGGAAATAGGCTGATTGCGAGAACAAAGGTGCAATCGAGAAACCTGCGCCCCAGAGACTTTTATAGTTTGTTTCAAAATCTGCGGGTGTCATATAAAAATCAGAGACTATGCATTTCTCGAGCCCTGGAAGTATTGTCGAACTTAAGGACTTAACGATCCTATCTCTAAGCAGTGGCCCTTCCGTTTCCCAATCGGTTCCAGATTGAAGGTTTGGCACGGGGCACAAAACGTAAAAGCTGTCGCAGCCCGCCGGTGCGAAACTCGGATCCGTCGCGGTGGGGCGGTGCAGGTAAAGTGAGAAGTCGTCTGTGGCGACTTTGCGCTCGAAAATATCTTTTAGCAGTTCCTTGTGTCGAGCACCCAGCCATATAGTATGGTGCGCAACCTCGGGGAATTGCTTCTGGGTTCCGAAATACAGCACATAAAGACCCATAGAGTATTGTGTTACCGCTTTCGGCTTCATTCCCAATGGCCGAGGTAGCTTCTCATTGAATAGATTCTCATAAGCGAACGCAGGATCGCCGTTAAATATAACCATGTCTGCGTCAAGCACGACGCCGGCCGTGCTTCTAACACCTTCTACTTTCTGGCGATCGTTATTGATGATGATTTCTTCAACGTCGAAACCGGTGATTATCTCAATACCGACTTCGCGCATTAGGCGCGTTAGACCTTCGACCAGCTTCCCTGTGCCACCCATAATAAAATGAATGCCCCATTTGCGTTCGAGGTAGTGTATGAGAGCGTAGATGGATGTCGTCGAATAGGGGTTGCCGCCTACTAGAAGGGGATGAATCGAGAACACTTTCTGTAAATAGGGATTCTTGATGTAGCTTGCCACGAAGCGGTACACGGTCTGATAGCTTTTTAATCTGATCAGCTGGGGAAGCAGCTTGATCATCTCTAGCGGGGAAGTGAACGGCTTCGCAGAGAGTTGTTCGAAGCCGATTTTAAAAATTGCTTCCGACATAGCCAACAGCTTTTTGTAGCCAGGAACGTCGTTAGGCTCGAATTTTGCAATCTCTGCGTACGTGTGTTCAATATCCCCTCGATAGCTGAACTTTCTCTCATCCTCGAATACGAAGTCGTACCACGTTTCGAGCTCAACTTGCTTATAATAGTCAGCCGAAGATTTTCCAAAAAGCTCGAAGAGCTCGTCGAATAGAAAGGGCGCAGTTATAACGGTTGGCCCTGCGTCATGCTTGAATCCATCTTTTTCAAATGCCTGAGCGCGACCACCTAGCGTGTCCAATCGCTCAACGAGTGTTACATGTAGGCCTTTCGCCCTTGCCCTCAAAGCGCTTGCGATGCCGCCAAAACCGCTACCAATGACAATTGCGTGCCCAGTTGAATTCATAATAAGTGATCCAGCTCCGTTAGAGAGAAGAGAGTTTTCTGTAGCTTCCGTGTAACCAAAGATCGAAGGGCTGCAAGATTTGCTTGTTCTTGTTGCTAAGGGAATTAAGTATATGCTGGGACCGAAGAAGCTTGTCGCTCAGTGATTGCTTAGTTGATTCCATACTGTCCGATAACAGAACTTGCTCCCACCAAAAACTAAGCCTTGCATCGTTCTCTCCGAATTTTCGACCATATCTGCTTTTAGCAAAAAGCTTTTTGTCTAACTCTGGCAATTTTTCATAGAACTTTGCTATCACAGCATTAGGTCTGAGTTCTCTGAGGTCAGATGCAGGAGCGATTGTCTTTTTCCCCAGATTTATGTTCTGAATATCGTTCATCATCTGGAAGGCAACAGCAGTAAGTGAGAAGTACTGCGAGACTAACTGAGATTCTGCATCGTGCCAGCCAACAGGGTTAAGTCCTAACACTGGGAGGCTAATGAGGGGGGTTGTTTTCCCCTCGACTAAATTCTCGTAGGCAGTCCAAGTCGGGTACGAGAGGGTAGAAAACTCGGCAGCTTGTCCAGCAGACAGCCTCAGGATCGCAATGTTGTGTGCGGGTAGCGTGTGTCGTAGAGACTGATCTTCTGAGAGTAAAAGGCTGCTCAGGGCAATCATTGCGTCGCCGAGGCAGATTGCGATTTCTTTTCCGTACATCTCAGCGACCGACGTTATTCCTCTTCGCTCAGAGTCGTCATCGCATACATCGTCATGAACGAGTGAGGCATTGTGCAGGAGTTCCACGCTTGTCGCCCACCGTATACAGCTTTCCTCACTTAGTCCGTTGGCCTGGCTGGCTCTGAGCGCGAGACTCGCTCGCAGCATCTTTCCGTTTTTTTTGAAATGATGGTCAAAAGCTGACCGGAGAGGCTCTTCTAGATGCTCTCTGCAGTCATTTATTTTCTCTGAAACAGGATCTAAGTTTTGGAAATATAGAGGGTTATCGGCTAGACCTTCCCTTTGGGTCTGAATTTCTTCGGTAGCGGCGATCGTGTTCATAGCGACTCCGTGTATTTTTTGTTTTAATCTACTACGAGGTGATATTGATAAAAGTTCAATTTAGTCGATTTATAAATTGATCTTGATTTTTATCTATGACGTTATCCCCAACACCGGTTAATAGAAAAGTATAAACCGGAAATCTAATATTAAAAGGGAGATCCCCATGAAACATGCTTTTGCTAAGAAAAGTGGCGCGTTACTGTCACTGCTACTCGTTGGGCAAACAACGCTCGCTGCGTCTGGTGACTCAGGAATGCTCCAGTCTGGTGACTTTGTAGGATATTCATTCTGGTTAATTTCAATGGCGCTTGCGGCTTCAACCATCTTCTTTCTCATGGAAGCATTGAGAATGGGTGGAAAGTGGGCAACATCGTTGACAGTGAGTGCTTTGGTAACATTTATTGCTGCCTTCCACTACTTCTATATGAGAGATGTTTGGGTTACGACTGGCGATACGCCGACAGACTTCAGATATATCGACTGGTTGTTGACCGTTCCACTTCTAATGATTGAGTTCTATCTGATCCTTGCAGCAATCGCTAAGGTTTCTGGAGGAATTTTCTGGCGACTGTTGATAGGCACCCTGGTGATGCTCATTCCCGGTTACATGGGAGAAGCAGGTTATATCAATGCCACGATAGGTTTCGCTATTGGTATGATCGGTTGGGCATACATCCTTTTCGAAATCTTTGCCGGTGAAGCCAGTAAAGTGGCGGCAGCTCAGGCTCCACCAGCTGTGCAAAAATCCTACAGCCTCATGAAATGGACTGTAACGATTGGTTGGGCCATTTATCCTATCGGATACTTCTTCGGCTACTTGGCGGGTGGTACAGATGTGGGAACATTGAACATAGTCTACAACCTAGCGGATGTGCTCAATAAGATCGCATTCGGACTATTCATTTGGTATGCAGCTAACGAAGACACTGCAGCACACGCAAATCGATAGATTTGCGATTACGACAAAATAAAAAAGGGGCTTCGAAGCCCCTTTTTTTATGGCGCCATAATAGTTACCAAAGGTATCAAATGAAAATCCTGAAGAGGCCTTTTTATATGCTCATTGTGCTTCTAATCTTCGCAAGCGTGTTTTTATTCGAAGGAGACATTCCGGCGGCCGAGGTTGACGCGAAATACAGTAACGCTGAGTCGCAGTTTTTGGTCATGGAAAACGGTGCGCGTGTGCATTACCGCGATCAAGGGAAAGAGGATGGTTTGCCAATCGTACTCGTCCACGGCGCGATGGCCTCCCTGCACACATGGGAACCTTGGGTTGAGATACTCGGCGAAAGTTATCGCATCATAACTCTCGACCTTCCTGCGCATGGTTTAACGGGTGCGGTGCCGAGCGGGGAATACGACGCTGATGCGTTCACAAAGACGATTGATGCGGTGGTGGACGAGGCGGGACTGGATACCTTCTTGCTTGGCGGCAATTCGATGGGCGGCGGGGCAACGTGGCGCTACGCGCTAGAGCATCCGCAGCGCGTGTCGGCTATGGTGCTTGTTGATTCAGTGCCACCCGTGAGTTGGCAAGGCAGCGGCGAAGAGTCGGAGGCGCGAAGATCGGGTCCGGTGGGGTTTCGTCTTTTGAGGCAGGGGTGGTTCAGATCGATTGCGGGCGCGTTGGATCCGGCGCCTCTCATAGGGCAAGGACTTCGAGCGGCCTATAACGATTCACCTGTTGTGACCGAGGATCTGATCGATCGCTATTACGAGCTGATTATGCGAGAGGGCACCCGCGCCGCGATATTGGGACGGACAGGTTCTTATGGTGCGGCCGAGGCTGAGTCTTTTAACTTAAGTTTGCTAACCCAACCAACACTTGTCATCTGGGGTGCGCAAGACTCGGTGATACCCGTGTCGGCGGTGGAAATATTCGAGGCCACGTTACCTAATGTCAGAACGGTAATTTTCGACGATCTTGGCCACATACCGATGGAGGAAGATCCGCAGAGAACGGCAGCGGCGGTTGTGGCTTTTATAGATTCGCTTTGATCAGATTGCGATAGGCATAGAATCCCAGCTGTACTATGCTTAATGTCAATAAAAACAAGCTCTGAGGCCTGCTATGACCAAATCTCTGTTCTCCCTTTCTATTGCCGCTGCGGCTCTGTTGATTGTTGGTTGCAGTCCCTCTGGCTCCGATCCACAACAAACTGCAGGCGCAGCAGTTACTGTCCATAATGCCACTCAAGGCGAGGTTTCATGTGATGAACTCGCGGGGATTTCATCGTTCTGCGGGTTTAAGAATCCCGAAGACCTTGCAGTGATTCCCGGGGGTGAATTCTTGTTGGTCAGTGAGATGGGCGCATTTATGTCTGACTTGCCCAATACGCTTTCGATGCTTGATATAACGAAAGGAGAACGCGTACCGCTAGAGATTAACTGGGAGCCAAGGGAGCCGCGCTGGGGTGATGCGTCGTGTCAACCTCCAGAAGCGTCTAAGTTTAGTCCTCACGGTATTGACCTCATTACCAGAACCGATGGGCGCCATCAGCTGCTTGTTGTCAATCATGGTGACGAGCAGATTGAATTTTTCGAATTAACCGCGGCTGGATTGAACTCAGCGCTCGACTGGCGGGGCTGCGCGAAGCCCGGCAACGATGCGTATATGAACGATGTTGCCGGACTTCAAGACGGTGGTTTTTTCGTCACGCATATGTGGAATAAGAGTACGCCCTTCGACACAATCGTTGCGCAACTGACCGCGGGTGAAAAAATCGGATGGGTCTGGGAGTGGCAGGAAGAAAGTGGGTTCATCAAGCTGCCAAATTCCGACGAGATGATGCCGAACGGCATCGCGGTTAGCGAGGATAATACTAAGCTTTTCGTTAACGTCTATATGGCGAACAAAACCATTAAAGTTGATCGTCTAACAGGCATCGTAGAGGGGGAGGTGTCGGTCCGAAGCCCCGATAATGTGGTAATTGATACCGATGGCATGCTTTGGATTGCGTCACACCTTAATGACCCCGTCAATGAGCGTTGTGAAGACGGACACGCAGGCCCATGTTTGCTCGAATTCCAGGTTGTGAAAGCTAATTCGTCAGATATGAGCTCAGAAGTGGTCTTCCATCACAGTGGCGCTCCGATGGGTTACGCGACAGTAGCATTGCCTCACGCGGGCAGGCTTTATTTAGGGAGCGCGTCGGGGGATCGAATCGCAAGTGTGGCGCTGCCCTAGGCAGCAGCTTCCGTGTCGTCGGTATAATAGATCTGATGGCTGAATGCGGTCTGTCCCCCTTCTTTTGATCTTGTATTTTTGTCTCTCCCCTTTTATTGTTAGCCTTCCTAAACGTGATCCTCCAGAGGCAATAATAATGAAAGCACGTTCTGCATCATCACAGGTTCGGCTGCTCAAGAGACTCGCGTGTCTTGGCGGTTTGGCCGCTCTCGTTGGGCTAGCGCCTAGCGCGGGTATGGCCCAGAACAAAGTGACCGAAGACACAGCCGAGTGGTTTACGCTCGGCGGCGACTACGCCCACACGCGGTTTACGCCGGCCGAAGAGATATCTGCCGAAAATTTCCATGAGCTCGAAGTGGTTTGGGAATGGGATGGCGCAAGCTTTGGCGGTCGTTCGGGCCGGTCGACGCCCACTTATGTCGACGGAAAACTATTCACCGTGTCTGGCGCCCGTCGCCATGTGGTAGCAATCGATCCGAAGAGTGGAGAGACTCTTTGGTCGTATCGCTTACCCAACACACGCCGTTGGGAATACTCGATGCGCGCCTCCTACGGCAAGGGCATCGGTTATTCGCGCATTAACGGCAAAGGAGTTGTCTATATCGCGACCCCCGGCTTCTTCCTCGTTGCTCTCGATGCCGAGACAGGCGCCCCACTCGAAGGATTTGGTGGTCAGGTTCCTGTTGATGGCTTCCCCGAGACTGGCGTAGTAGACATGCTCGCCGATCTGGGTCACATCTATGACCCGTACGAGGGAATTCCACTCGAGACAGGCTATATCACAACCTCATCACCGCCGATTGTCGTTAACGATACAATCATAGTGGGTAACTCTGCCGAGCAGGGCTATTTACAGGCGCGCGTTGAGAATATCCCAGGTGACATTCTCGCCTACGACAAGACAACCGGTAAGTTTAAGTGGAAATTCAACGTCATCCCTCGTCCAGGTGAATACGGCCATGAAACGTGGGAAAACGACGCGTGGAAGTGGACCGGCGACGTCTCCTCTTGGGCGCCCTTAACAGCTGATCCTGAGAATAACATCGTCTACATCCCGACTAATCCGCCGACAATAGATTACTACGGCGGTTTCCGTCCGGGTGATGGCCTATTTGGCACTAGCTTGATCGCGCTCGATACCGAGACGGGTGAGCGCAGATGGCATTTCCAGACAGTTAAACACGATGTCTGGAACTACGATAACCCCGCCGCGCCAATTCAGCTCGACCTCGACATTCCAGGTCGTGGCAAGGTTTCCTCTGTTTCGCAGGTAACAAAGCAAGGCTTTGTGTACGCGTTCGACCGTCTAACCGGCGAGCCGCTCTGGGAAATGGAAGACCGTCCGGTGCCCGCGTCAAATATCCCGGGTGAGAAGCTCGCAACTACGCAGCCATTCCCTACCAAGCCGCCACCCTTCGAAATGCAGGGAATCTCGGAAGACGACCTAGTCGACTTTACACCTGAGCTTCGTCAAGAAGCACTCGAGGTCATGGCTAACTATGATATGGGGCCACTCTTTAATCCGCCGATTCACGACACAGACCCCTCCGGCAAAATCTCCGCTGCGATGTGTCCTGGTGACGGTGGTGGTGCAAACATTACCTCACCGCCGGTTGCCGACCCCACGTCTGGCTACCTCTACGTCTCGTCTGCCCGCGCTTGTAGCTGGCAGCGTGTGATTCCGGGCGAAGAGGCCGATGCACGCATCGCCGAGCCTACCGGTGCGACGTTTGCTCTGTACGCGAATGACCGCTCAGGTCGTCCGCCACGCCTTAAGTCCGGCATTCCTTATTTCAAGCCGCCTTACAGCACGATTACGGCGTATGATATGAACTCTGGCGAGATTGCATTCCAGATTCCAACGGGTGAGACGCCTGACCGAATCCGCAATAGCCCAGCACTCGAGGGTGTCGATATCGGCGATACTGGTACAGGTAACCAGGTGCCCATGGTGACAACTAAGAACTTGCTCATCTACTCGGATCTTGATCACGATGGCTCAACTGCACTGCTCTACGCGATCGATAAGAAAACAGGTGCTGAGTTAGATCGCATCGAGGTGCCTGCTCGCAGCCGCTACGGCATGAGCTCTTGGATGCACGATGGTCATCAATACATCATTTTGCAAACAGGTTCTAAGCTCACCGCGATGGCACTGCCTGGCGCGAAGGCTGACGGGGGTGGCGGAGGTCACTAGAGTCTAAACTCCTAAAAGCCAACAAAA
>Ga0209136_1000145_pt1 | contig 52886 bp, 48 predicted proteins | sample SaaInl0LU_22_DNA_FD_184640 | JGI IMG/M metagenome (GOLD analysis project Ga0209136, IMG submission 184640) | Marine microbial communities from expanding oxygen minimum zones in the Saanich Inlet - ESP_90LU_22_DNA (SPAdes) (version 2) | ecosystem: Environmental > Aquatic > Marine > Intertidal... | reverse complement strand
ACAGTATCACCATGCCCAGGGAAATGCTTTAATGCGGTGAGCACGCCTTGAGATTGCATGTGTTGCACCAATGCACCTCCCAATTCACTCACCATCTCAGCTGACTCGCCAAATGAGCGTACATTTATCACTGGATTGCTAGGATTAGCATTCACATCGATGCTTGGTGCAAAATTCACATTGATTCCAACGGATGCTAAATCACGCCCAATGTACTCCCCCACCTTTGCTGCATACGCTGTCCCATGCGCATCATATGTTGCGCCAATCGCCATATTTCCGCTATACGCTGGCGAGAAAGCGGTAGGAAGTCTTGCTACACGCCCCCCTTCTTGATCTATCGCAATGAACATGGGTAGCCTAGAGTGTGGACGCAGTTTTTGAATATCGCTAGTGAGCTGTTGTATTTGCGTCACACTTTGTACATTTTCGGAAAATAAGATAACGCCACCGAGTTGATGTTTTTTTATCAAGCTTGCTAATTCATTAGGTAAAGCTGTTACCGGCTCTCGACATGTTAAAGAAGGGGTTTCATCGGCACAAAAATACCGAATATCGATCATGATTTTTTGACCCAGCAACTGAGCTAATGTTGGTAGCCGTAATGGTGCCTCCTCCCCCTTAACTTGGGCACTCATAAAGAGGATTTGCAACAAACAACAGACAAAAACAACATATTTTCTAGCACTAGGCATGGGTTTATCCCCGACACACATTTTAAAATATTTAATTTACTGTATTATCAATACTTCAACACTACAGCATAATAAAAATAAGGAACGACATGGATTGGCTCTCCATTATCCCCCCCATTGTAGCGATCATTATTGTTTTTTGGAAAAAAGAAGTCATTAGTGCTCTTTTAATCGCCTTGGTCACTTCAGAAATATTATTACTTATTTCAGATCCTGAAAGAACACTTTGGCTAGCACCGATGATGACAGTTGATCGCATTGTCGATGTTGCAGGGAGCGGAGGTAACACTCGGATCTTATTATTTTCAGTGTTAGTCGGCGCACTCTTAGCATTAATCCGTGACTCTGGTGGTGTGACAGCGACTGTTCAACGAATTATGGATTTAGGTATTGCCAAAACTCGCCAGCATGTAGGCGCTTTAACGATGTTTACCGGTATTGCAGTGTTTGTCGAATCGAATTTAAGTGTGCTGTCTTCAGGTATTTTAGCGCGTGGTTTATTTGATAAATTCAAGATGAGCCGCGCTCGTCTTGCTTACATCATTGATAGTACCAGTGCGCCGATTTGTATTTTGATTTTACTTAATGGCTGGGGTGCCTTTGTTTTAGGGTTAATTAGCAACTACCAACTGAAAGAGTCTGCAGTGAGTATTTTGTGGGGCAGTGTGTGGTTTAACTTTTATGCCCTATTTACTCTAGCGATTGTGGCATACACTATCATTACCGATAAAGTACACGGCCCCATGCAAATCGAAGAGGATTGGGCCGCCGCTAATACTGGTGAAATTAATATACAAAATTCCCATCCAATTACTGCCAAGGACGAACAGCAGATTCCCTCAAAATCACGCTTCATGTTGTTACCACTCATCACTATGGTGTTATCTATGCTAGGTTTTATGTTTTGGACTGGGAATGGCGATTTGACCCAAGGCAGTGGCAGTCGTTCGGTACTTTATGCCACGACATTGGCGACATTACTGGCATTTATTTTAGTCGTAATACACCGACGTTTTACTCAACGCGAAGCCTTGCGTATCAGTTTTAAAGGGATGGGCGAGTTACTTCCGCTAGTGACCATCGTATTGTTATCTATTAGCTTAGGCGCTAGTTTAAAAGTATTAGGGACAGGTATATTTGTGGCTGGATTGGTCGGTGAATATTTACCGATATTTTTAGTGGTCCCCATGTTGTTTATTGCTGGTGGCATCATGTCATTCACTACTGGCACTTCATGGGGTACGTTTGCTATTTTAATCCCTATTGGGATCCCACTGGTACAGACCTTAGGTTTACAACCGTCGCTTGTGGTTGCCGCGATTTTAAGTGGTGGAATTTTTGGTGATCATTGCTCGCCTATTTCGGATACGACCGCCGTATCCTCTCTTGCAGCGGGTTGTGATCTATTAACCCACGTAAAAACTCAGCTTCCTTACGCGCTGGTAGCTGGTGGCCTTAGTGTGATTGCATTTACCTTAGCCAGCCTAATCACCACAGCATAAGTTTAATCGGATATTTATAATGACTATGACCCAATACATCACTTCAATCGTCTCTTTTTTATTGTTAGTGAGTGCCTCTCTAGCGCCTCAGGCCGCGACGCTCGCAAATAATAATGTCGCGTTGGTAACAACTAAACAAGCACCTATCATCCCCAAAGCGATGGCGGTCGCCGCGCCAGATAGTTACAGCTCAGATGTTGCCATGGATATATTGCAACGTGGCGGCAATGCTATCGATGCTGCGGTTGCTGCACAGTTTGTGTTAGCGGTGACCTTACCTGAAGCGGGTAATATTGGTGGTGGTGGCTTTATGCTGATCCACACTCCTACTAGCAATGATTTTATTGATTATCGTGAAACCGCCCCACTTTCAGCTTCGCGCGATATGTATTTAGACGCACAGGGCAATGCAATAACACGTAAGAGTCTTTATGGTGTTCTGGCTTCAGGCACCCCTGGCACAGTGGCAGGTATGGTCAAAGCGCATGCATTATATGGCTCATTACCATGGAAAGACTTAGTTCAACCAGCAGTCGATTTAGCCCAAAATGGGTTTATCGTCCATCCCAAACTCGGACGCAGCATCAATGAATACATAGAAATGTTAGCGACCCAAAAGATTAATGTAAATTTTGCCCAATATTTTAGTGCGGCTAAAACTGGTGAACGCTTTGTTCAACCTGAACTGGCGCAGACCTTAATAAGGATCCGCGATAAGGGCATGGCGGGCTTTTATGCAGGAAAAACAGCTGACATCATTCACGACTTTATGGCCAGCAATAACGGTTTAATTACGAAACAGGATTTAGCTCAATATCGGGCAAAACAACGTCAGCCCATCGCTACTCAGTGGCGCGAGTTTGAACTTCTGAGCGCACCGCCACCGAGCTCAGGTGGAATAGCTATTACTCAGTGGTTAGCGATGTTTGAACGCTTAAATCCTCGTATCATCAACGCCGATGGCACGACGTCCCCTCGCCTGCCACACAACTCACCAGAGTATGTCCATTTGTTAGCTGAAATAGGCAAACGGGTCTTTGCTGACAGAGCCGAATATCTTGGTGATCCTGATTACGTGACCATCCCTCAACACGCGCTTACTAATGCAGAGTATATTACCGAGCGTGCCAGTGGTGTAAAACGCAGTGGGATCTCAATAACAAAAAATATCAAACCTGGATTGCCTGAATCGGAACAAACGACACACTTTTCTATTTTGGATAAATACGGTAATGCCGTCTCCAATACGACAACGATTAACTTAGGTTTTGGTAATGGTGTCGTGGTTGAGGGAGCTGGATTTTTGCTGAACAACGAAATGGATGATTTTAGTGTGAAAGCCGGTGTGCCTAATTTCTTTGGCGCAGTCGGTGGCACCGCGAATGAAATTCAACCGAATAAACGCATGTTATCTTCCATGTCACCGACGATTGTGTTGCAAGACAACAAAGTGAAAGTAATCACCGGTTCACCAGGTGGCACGACGATCATCTCCAGTGTCTATCAGTCCATCTTACATATTTTAGAATTCGGAATGCGTGCTCAAGAAGCAGTTGATACCCCGCGTTTCCATCACCAGTTATTGCCTGTTAACCAGATCCGTCATCATGTAGGATTACCAGATAAAACCACCAACGCACTAACCGAGATGGGCTACACCCTCAAAGAAAGTCGCTATGGTGATCTACATTTAATTAGTGTGAATGGGGACCGTGTCGAGGCAGCATCAGAAAGCCATGGTCGGGGAAAAGCGCAAGTATTCATGACGCGCTAGTGCTAGATATGTAAACTAAGGGCCCGTTACAAAACGGGTCGCGAGTGACAAAATGGAACGCGGGTTATTGCTTATTTATTATTGATAATTGGCTTATTTGGCAAACAGCGAAGATAAATCTTCAAATGCTTTAAATTCTAAGGCGTTACCAAACGGGTCGAGCAAGAATAGCGTACTTTGCTCACCGACTTCGCCTTTAAAGCGCGTGTAAGGCTCAACAACAAATTCCACTTTCGCAGCGATGAGTTTATCAGCTAATTCACGCCAGTCAGATAAGTTCAGCACAACACCAAAGTGAGGTACCGGCACAGCATGATTGTCGACGGCATTATAAGCAGGTGCAGATGGCATTTGCGCAACAAGGTGTGTCACGACTTGATGACCGAAGAAATTCCAGTCAATCCATTGGGAAGATTCACGCCCCTTCGCACACCCTAGCAATTCTCCATAAAAAGCGGTGGCTTGGGTTAAACAAGTCACCGGGAATGCTAGATGGAAAGGACGTAATTCGCTCATTATGCGTCGTATGGGTCACGCAGAACAATGGTTTCGACACGGTCTGGACCGGTTGATACGATATCAATCGGTACACCAGTCAACTCTTCTAGACGTTTGATATAGTTTTTCGCAGCTTGCGGTAACTCATCATAAGACTGCACACCAAACGTGTTTTCACTCCAACCTGGCATTGATTCATACACAGGTTCGATAACATCATAACCATCAGCTGCCATTGGCGGTACAGTTGCAATATTGCCGTCTTTGTCTTTATAACCTGTACAAATTTCTAAGGTTTCAAGACCATCTAAAACGTCTAACTTCGTTAAACATAAACCGGTAATTGAGTTAATTTGTACTGCACGCTTCATCACAACTGCATCAAACCAACCAGTACGACGTTTACGACCAGTAGTCGCACCAAATTCATGCCCTTTAACACCTAAGTGTTGGCCAACTTCACAATCCAACTCAGTAGGGAAAGGTCCTGAGCCTACACGGGTGGTATACGCTTTAACAATACCTAAGACATAATCTAGGTTTAACGGACCAAAACCAGCACCGGTAGCGACGCCACCAACCGTTGTATTTGAAGAGGTAACGTAAGGGTAAGTACCATGGTCAATGTCAAGTAATGTCCCTTGAGCACCTTCAAACATAATTTCTTTACCGGCCTTACGCGCTTCATCGAGTAAATCGGTGACATCAACGATCATCGGTTTGAGGACTTTCGCGACTTCCATTGCATCGTTATAAACGCTATCAAAGTCAACAGGGTCGACTTTATAATATTCAGTCAGCATGAAGTTATGATATGCCAGTATCTCTTTCAGCTTTTCAGCAAAATCTTTGGCATTGAATAAATCACCTACACGTAAACCGCGACGCGACACTTTGTCTTCATACGCAGGACCAATGCCGCGACCGGTGGTACCGATAGCTTTATTACCACGTGCAATTTCACGGGCTTGGTCTAATGCAATGTGATATGGAAGGATCAGCGGACACGCTTCAGAAATGACTAAGCGTTCTTTGACTGGAATACCGCGTGCTTCAAGCATGCTCATTTCCGTCATTAGCGCTTCAGGACTTAATACAACACCATTACCGATGACACAGGTGACGTTGTCACGCAGTACGCCAGATGGAATCAAATGTAATACCGTCTTTTCACCATCAATCACTAATGTATGACCGGCGTTATGTCCGCCTTGGTAACGTACTACATACGTTGCACGTTCAGTTAATAAATCAACGATCTTACCTTTACCCTCGTCACCCCATTGAGTGCCGAGCACGACTACGTTCTTTGCCATAATAATCTTGCTGTAAAAAAATAGGCGTGAATAGTAGCAAAAACTCGCTTCAAATTCACGCGTTTGATAAGGCTTTTTTTCTTAACTAGGCGATTAGACTAATAGAGTAAACTATAAACCTTTCTTCTATAACTCGATTTAAGGGGTTCACCATCTGGTAATGCATTGATCATATCTAATAAATGCTTTTTCGCATCACCGAAATTTAAATCAATTTGCACGACACTATAAAGTAATCCAAGGGCTTCTTCTGTTTTGTGTGCTGCGTGTAATGCAACGGCAAGTTCAATACTGATCTGTTTATTTGTGGGGTCAGCATCGTATTGTGCTTGTAATGCTTTTAACTCAGGAGACTCTGCCGCTTGTTCTGCTAACTCGATTTTGCCTTGCAACACCGTATAACGATTATCCTGATCAGCCAATCCGATATTATCTAACAATGCTTTGGCAGCAGAAATTTGCCCTACGTCAATTTGACAATCAGCTAACATGTATTGACAGTCTAGATTCTCAGGCTTAATGGCATAAGCTTGCTGTGCAAAAGGTAAAGCACCTTGTGCATCACCTTCGTTAAGTTTCTCTTGGGCTTGGATAAGTAAAGCATCTTCAGGTTGTGGAAGATGCTTCTCTAGAAAAGCGGTAATCTGTGCGTCTTCTACCATTCCAGCAAACCCATCCACCGGCTGACCATCTTTAACTAACATCACAGTCGGTAAACTTTGGATCCCAAATTGAGAGGCAATTTGTTGTTGCTCATTACAATTCACTTGGGTGTACTGCATCACTTCGCTGTACTTAGCGGTCAGTACCGATAATGATTGAGTGATTTGGCTACATGCTTGACTTTCCGGCACCCAAAACTGGACTAAAATAAATTTTTGCTTGGACTCTTCTAATAAGATTTGCTGGAAATTATCTAAGGTAATCGCAATCGGTGCGTTCATATCTGATGACCTTGGTTGGGAAATTAAATAGTAATATTTTTATAATGGGGCAGTTTACACAGAAAGCAAGTTTCAATAGCGGAATATTGCGCTTTAGCTGAGTTGGTCTTATTATCTTAAAATATTTTTATTCTAGGTAGCATTTTCTATGAAGCAATCGTATAAATCATTCAAAGCATTTTACCCTTACTACCTCCAAGAACATAAAAATCGCCAATGCCGGTTAATGCACTTTATTGGCTCAACATTAGTGCTGCTAGTGTTGATAGCTGTATTAGTCACCCAACAATGGGTATGGCTGTGGTCTTTGCCTTTATTAGGATATGGCTTTGCGTGGGTGGGGCATTTCTTTTTTGAAAAAAATAAACCTGCCACCTTTAGCTATCCGCTATATAGCCTGATAGGCGATTGGGTGATGTATAAAGACATTTGGACCGGTAAGCTTTCTTTATTCAAATAATCATACCATGATTGTTAAAGCGACTGTTCTGCGAATTCTGCAAGACGACTTCTGACGACACCGTCCAAAGTGATGGTTGAACTCCCCTCAAAGTTTTTAAATTTTTCGACTAAGTATGTCAGTCCTGAAGTCACCGCAGATAGGTAATTACTATCAATTTGCGCTAAATTCCCCCCACATATTAATTTAGTGCCCTCACCACAACGAGTGATAATCGTTTTTAATTGTGACGCCGTTAAATTTTGCGATTCATCTAAAATGACAATAGCGTTTTGAATACTCCGACCGCGCATAAAATTGACAGATTTAAATTGAATGTTTGCTTTCTCCATGATGTAAGACATCGAACTTGCAGTACTTTCATCGTGTTTATGTAGCACCTCTAATGAATCCGTAATTGCCGATAGCCATGGGGCCATCTTTTCTTCTTCCGTACCCGGCAAGAAACCAATCGATTCTGCTATTTCGGGAGTAGAACGCGTGACAATAATTTTGTCATACATATTCTTTTCCACCACCATTTCAAGTGCAGCAGCTAAAGCGAGTAAAGTTTTACCACTTCCAGCAGGACCCGTCATCACGACCAAATCAATATGCGGATCGAGTAAGGTATGCAGTGCCATAGCTTGTCCTATATTTTTCGGACGAATGCCCCATGCTTGACGAGACATTAATCGCTCCACACCTAAATCAAGGATTTCAATAAAATCTGAGTCAATACCTTCAACAATTCCCGCAAATGTGCCGTTTTCATCCACTATAAACTCATTAATATAAGCATCTGGCAATACTGATTTTGGTATTCGGTGGATAACATCACGTCCCTCTTGACGACTCTCTACATTACTTACTTGTTCCCAAAAATCACCCTCAAATGTCATAAAACCTTTCGATAGATATTTAATATCGTCTACCAATTGGTCCGTTCGGTAATCTTCGACTTTCCCCATGCCTGCGCCTTTAGCTTTTAAACGCATATTGATATCTTTAGTGACGAGAATCACTTCATTATTTGGGTGAGACTGCTGCATATCGAGTGCGACATTGATGATACGGTTGTCGTTTTCATTGCTTGTAAATACTTGTAACTCTTGGGCCATTACTAGGTCAGTATAAATAGACAATCGCCCACGGGGACCATGTTCTCCGCCAGTAACCCCCTCAAGACTGACCCCTTGAGTCATTTGTTCAGGGGTTGCATCTTTTAATACATTTTCCATCGCACGAATAGATATGCGAGCATCCCGTGCAACATCTTTTTTACTATCTTTGATATGGTCCAATTCTTCTAAAACAGTCATTGGCACAACGACATCATGTTCTTGAAAGGATAAAAAGGCGAGAGGTTCATGTAATAGAATATTCGTATCAAGAACGTAAATTTTGGTAGCACTTGAAGATACTGTCATTTAAAACTCCTTATCTGACCGATAATTTTTTACAAAGTTTTATATTCAATACCTTTACAATAATCCATATAGATTGAAATTACCTGTTTTTTTTCATATTGCTCAGACGTCTACTAGAATTCATGCGATAATTACACTTTATCCTTTTACTCTTGAAATTATTTACCTATATTTTATGAATTTTACCGTTGGTCAACGCTGGCTGAGCTCACAGCAACCCGAACTTGGACTAGGCATTGTTGCTGATGTTCAACTTAGACAAGTCACTATTTATTTCCCTGTTACCCAAGAAGATAAGCACTATTCCATCGATAGTTCACCTTTGATCCGTTTATTATTAGAAAAAGGCGATATTGGCCTCGATGTCGATAAGCAAGAATTTTGTGTACTCGACACGATGGACACCAATGGTCTCATCCAATATCTAGTCGAATATACCCACAATAATGAGTCGGTGGTATTAACTGAAACTCAGTTATCACACTTAACGCAAATTAATCAGCCTGAAGATCGCTTATTTACGCTGCAACTAGATAAATACAACTGGTTTGATGCAAGACGTGAGGCGTTTGATGCACGTTTTACGCACCAACAATCGCCTTTATTGGGTTTAAGCGGCGCACGAGTTAGCTTAATTGAACATCAAATTCATATTGCGAATCAAGTAGGTAATCGTTTCGCCCCTCGCGTGTTACTTGCTGACGAAGTGGGTTTAGGTAAAACGATTGAAGCAGCTATGATCATACAAAAACAGCGTCTCAGTGGTCGTGCTACTCGCATTTTAATTATTGTCCCTGAAACCTTGATCCATCAATGGTTAGTCGAGATGCATAGAAGGGTTAATGTACCCTGTGCAGTATTTGATGCTAGTCGTGTTGAAGCCTTACTCGAAGATGGCATGAACCCATTTGATGCAGAGCAAATCGTCTTAATTAGTATCGATACCTTAGTGACGGAGCCTAAGATTAATGCTTGGGCTTTAGCATCATCATGGGATCTAATGGTTGTAGATGAAGCGCATCATTTACATTGGTCAAATGAAACCGTGTCAGATGAATATGCCGTGGTAGAAGGACTGACTCAAATCACACCGGGCGTCTTACTATTGACAGCCACGCCAGATCAACTGGGTCATGAAAGTCATTTTGCACGCTTACGCCTACTCGACCCTGCCCGTTTTACTGACTTTGCTACTTATGAAGCTGAACAGGCTCAATATAAAGTGCTGGCTGAATTAACGGATGCATTGCTAGATGAGCAAAGCTCTATGTCTCTTGTTGCAGAGCTAGCTGAGACTGAAGCGACAATCAGTAATGAATTACAAACACATATCGCCTCTATCTATACAGATATCGATGTTGAATATCTTGCGACCACATCACATCAATCGATGATCAATCATCTCATTGATCGCCATGGCACCGGTCGGATGTTTTTTAGAAACACTCGACAATCTATCGCAGGGTTGAATGAGCGGATTTTACATGCCTATCCATTAGCGTTACCAGAAGAATGGCAAGCATTAGATTGTCCTCGATCACATACCTGTTTTATTCATGAGTTACCCGCATTACATTCAAGTTGGTTATACGATGATCCTCGCGTAGATTGGTTACTGGAATATTTAGAAGATACCACGAATAAGACTTTACTTATTTGTCGCTCCCAACGGACTGTGTTGCAACTTGCTGAATTTATTAAGAAACTGACGGGTCAACATTTACCTGTCTTTCATGAAAACATGAGTATTATTGAACGAGACCGTGCTGCACATTATTTTTCCGATCCGGAAAACAGTGCACCCTTATTATTATGCAGCGAAATTGGTTCAGAGGGGCGTAATTTCCAATTTGCGCAGCATTTAATCTTATTTGATTTACCTGCACATCCGGATTTATTAGAACAACGCATAGGTCGACTTGATCGCATTGGCCAATCACAAACGGTGAACATCCATGTCCCGTATGTTGAACATACCGGTCAAGCCACCTTGTTTAAGCTGTATCATGAGGGTCTAAATAGTTTTAATCAGACCTGTGCCATTGGGGCAAAAGTGTTTGCAACGCTAGACCACAAGATTCAAAGTGCCTTAGCAGAACCTTCCGAAATTAATGATGTAATAATCCAAGCAGCAGCACTAGCATCTCAGTTTAATGAAGAACGCCAACAAGGCCGTGATAAGTTGTTAGAAATCAGTGCTAGCGGTAAAGGTACAATAGAATCATTAGTCGACGCATTGAATGCGCCAGAACTAGCGCATAGCGTAGAAAGTTTCATGCACTTAATCTGTGACGCGCTTGGCATTGCGCATATTGTAAATGACGCTCATAGCTTTATTTTACAACCCACTGATCAATTAGCACATGCTATTCCTAGCTTACCTGATGAAGGATTAACGATTACTTATCGTCGTGATGTCGCTACTGCAAGAGAAGAGCTGAGCTTTATTAGCTGGGATCATCCACTGATACATGAAGCTATCGACATTATCACCAGTGAAGTGAACGGCAAAGCATCATTAAGCTTTATGAGTAACACCGCTTTACCTGCGGGTGCATTTTTTGTTGAGTGTTTATACATCTTACAAGCCAATACTGATAACACGACAGGATTTAACCCTTATTTGCCTCAGACACCAGTTCTGATCCAGCTCGATAGTCAAGGTAACTCGATGAATAATGTATCGGTCGAGTTAACTAAGGTTGACCGTAAACTCAGCCAAAAACTAGTTCCCGCACTCGCCAAACCAATTAAACTGGTCCTAGCAAAAGCGGAAGCCTTAGCCCAAGAGCGGGTTACATCGGTAAAAGAAGCCGCGCATGAATTCATCCATACACAACTCGGCGCGGAAATTACTCGGTTAACCGAACTGCAAAAAGTGAATCCAAGTATCAGTGACATTGAAATTGCACATATGCAAAGTACATTAGAGCAAGCTCAAACAAGAATTCAAGAAGCGACGTTATATTTAGATGCGATCCGAGTCGTGATCAATAACCCCAAAAAGTGATAATCAATCAACATGGCTATTTTAAACTATCAACCACCCACTGATCCCTTTCTTGATATATTGCATCAAGATGAGGACATTATTGTCTTAGCTAAACCACCTGGTTTGCTCAGTGTCCGTGGGCGAGCTGCGAACCACCAAGATAGTTTACAAAAGCGTGTGACGGACGTGTATCCCAATGCCCGTATTGTGCATCGTTTAGATATGGCGACCTCTGGGATCATCGTCATGGCGATGCATAAATCGGCCAATCAGCATTTAAGTGCTCAGTTCGCAGAGCGTAAAACTCAAAAACGCTACTTTGCACGAGTTTTGGGCAAGATGTCCGTCAGCGAAGGGGAGATCACAGCACCTTTAATTGTAGATTGGCCAAATCGCCCTAAACAAAAAGTCTGCTATGAAACGGGTAAGAAAAGTTTAACGCACTTTAAAGTGGTTGAAGTGGGTGAAAAAACGACCCTCGTTGAATTACACCCTGTGACGGGACGATCGCATCAGTTGCGTGTACATTTACTGTCTATCGGTCACCCAATATTAGGTGACCGTTTATATACTGAAGCTTATACCCGTGAGGGAGTCACTCGATTATGGCTACATGCTGCTGAGCTGGGATTTTACCATCCCACTACTATGCAATGGATGCAGTTTGCTATTGAGCATCCATTTGCAATTGAACCGCAATTAATCGGCCTTTAGGCTCATCAGTTAGCACATAAACCACATTACTTGAACTGACTTGTACATCACGAATACGTGCGTTTAACTCATTCAGCAATTCCGTCTGTTTCACGACATTATCGCCTTCCATTTCTAAATAGCGTAAATGTCTGAATTTTAATGAGCCTATCAAAATGTCATCATTAAAAAATGCCATACCACTGGGCGCAATAGAAGGCACCCAATATGTTAAAGGCTGCTCTAATCCTGGCGCTTCAGTCTGATCAGTGATAATGGTACCGTTATAATTCACCCCATACGTGATGGTTGGCCAACCATAATTGGCACCTACTTTAAGGCGATTTAATTCATCACCACCTTTAGGTCCATGCTCATGTGCCCACATGACTTTTTCAGTAGGATGCCACACGATCCCTTGCACATTTCGATGACCAATAGAATAGACTTCTGGTACCTTTGAATCTAGAAACGCATTTTCAGGATGTGGAGTGCCATCAGGTAACACACGTATCACTTTGCCATAATGATTATCAAGGTCTTGAGTTAACTCTTTACCGGCACCGCGGTCACCGAGTGTGATAAACAACGATTTATCATCCGTAAATGCTAAACGACACCCAAAATGAAAACCTGAATTCACCTTAGGCTGCGCGGTAAAGATATTCGTGACATCACTTAATACATTACCGCTAAGCGTAGCTGAATAGACCTCTGAACCAGTTTTACCTTCATCATCAGCTCTCACTAAGCATACATAAATTTTATTATTTTGAGCAAAATCAGGATCCAAAGTGACGCCTAATACTCCACCTTGACGTTCTGCAACGACACTCGGCAGTCCGGTTAGACGGGTGACGTTACCCGTGGCTGTAATTTTAGCTATCGAGCCTGTTTTTTCGGTCACAAGAAATTCGCCACGTGGCAGAAGAGCAAGCGACCACGGACTAGAGAGATCAGTTGCTATGACGGTTTGTGCCGTAATGGACTGCGCGAATACATTGTTGCTACCAGTCATCAGCGAGAAACTCATGACAAAAAAGGCCACAGCCACAACTTTGCTTGAACTCAACATAATATTTTCCTTTAAGTATTGAACTAATCTATACGTAAAAGATGTCATTTAGATTAATGTTTCATCCCTGAGCTGTGCATGGATACTACAGGAAAGTTGACAGTTTGTGCCGGCATATTATCAAACGTTAAAGTTAACGCTATTTGCTTACCTTCACTTAATTCTGTTTGTAACCCTACAAACATAATATGGAAACCACCCGGTGCAAACGTGACTGTACTTTGCGCATCAATCGTCACACCACCTGACACTTCTTCCATTTTCATTACATCGCCATCCATTGTCATGGTGTGTAATTGAATATCATTCGCCACCATTGTCAATGAACTCACTGAAGTTAGTGTTGTAGTAGTTTCTGTAGGATTCGTGATCGTCATATACGCAGCGCCGGTTTTCGCCTGACTATAAGCAGCACGGATTTTAGCATCTGATATCATTAACGTATCCGGTAATGATGGGGTGCAAGCTGATAAGACACAGATTGCAATCATAGTACTCAATAATTTTAACATGTCATAACTCCGATTTATTGTTTAGCTAATTTACTGGCTTGGGTCAATAACCGCGGAAAATGTTGCATAGGTAAAAATTCACCGAGCTGCTCGAATTTTTTACCCAGATCAGCATAACTATTAGCAGTGACATTGATATGTCCCATTTTACGCTTTTCACGGACTTCTTTTCCATACCAGTGCAGATGCACACCTGGGATCCCTATTAGATTTTTTGAAAATGAACTTACGCCAATGATATTGACCATCGCACTGATTTTATCGGCATGAGAATCACCTAATGGTAAGCCACAAATAGCACGAAGATGATTCTCGAACTGGCAGGTATCAGCCCCCTGCATAGACCAATGTCCGGAATTATGTACTCGCGGCGCTAACTCATTAACTAATAGGTCATCTCCTACTTGGAACAACTCTACTGCTAATGTACCGACATATTCCATTTGAGAAGCTAATGCTGCAAAAATACTTTCTGCTTTTTGTTGTAAAGTATCATTTAACTCAGGTGCTGGGGCGATCGAAACATGCAATTGACCTTCAAAATGCGTATTTTGAGCCAACGGATATAGTGCGACATTACCTTCGCTATCAACACTTCCTACTAATGATAACTCTCGATCAAATGGACACATTTTTTCAGCGATAATTGGCACTTTTTCTAAATCTAAATGATTAAATACAGTAATGAGTTCGTCTAAATCACTTTGTTGACTCACACGCCATTGCCCATAACCATCATAGCCATCACGGCTTGACTTCAAAATAATTTTGTCACCTAAGCGTTCCGTGATCCCATCAAGTTGAGCAACATTTGTGATAATTTCGTGTTCACAGTTTGGAATATTAGCCAATGCTAAAAGTTGTTTTTCACGGACACGGTCTGCACCCACGAGAATCGATCGCATATTTGGGGCTAACTTACCTGACTGTTCCGCCTGTTCAAGAAGTGCTTCAGGCACATGCTCAAACTCGACGGTTAATACGTCGGCATTAGCGATGGCATCGTCTAAAGATATTTTCAAATTACGTTTTGTAACAGGATTCACAATTTTATTCGTCGCCACATCGACCGCCTGAATATTAATATTCAAGGGACTACCGGCTAAATACATCATTCGAGCAAGTTGACCGGAACCATATACCAACACATTCATAATTAAAGCTCTAATTGACCGTTACTAAGCACGGTGTCCGTTTGAGTTTGACGAAAATCAATGATCGCTTGAGCGACCTTAGGTTCCTGAAGTGCAACGATTTGAGCTGCTAATAAACCTGCGTTTGCCGCTCCTGCTTCACCAATGGCAAGTGTACCAACAGCGACACCTTTAGGCATTTGTACAATCGATAGTAAAGAATCAATTCCATTTAACTGACTGGAACGGACGGGACAGCCTAAAACAGGAATATGAGTGTGAGCAGCTATCATTCCAGGTAAATGAGCAGCACCACCTGCACCCGCAATAATCACGCTATAACCTTCAGTATGAGCAGTCTGAGCAAATGAAGTTAATAATTCAGGAGTGCGGTGTGCAGAAACAACTTGCGCATGAAATTCAACACCGAGCTGTTGTAACATCTCTGCAGCCAGTTTCATCGTAGGCCAATCAGATGTAGACCCCATTACAATTGCAACTTTTGCCATTTTATACTCTCTTTACTGCGACTAGTCCGACATAACCAAATTATTTAATTTAATGCCGTGGAAACCGGCTATTATACCTTAATTTAACTATAATGAAATAACGTTATCCAACCGCGTTAGATTAAAGCGAAGCTGTAGGTTTCCCATTAATAAGTATTTACTTTTTTGATTATCACTATATAGTAGAAATCTATGAATTCATTAACGTTTAGATTACTAGAAGTCTTCAAGCAAGTTGTTGAAACAGGGTCTATTACCGCCGCATCTGCAGCGTTAAAACTTTCTCAACCTACAGTTTCATTACAACTCAAAAAATTGTCAGAAATTTATAATATGACTTTGCTTGAGACTCATCATGGTACCCTTCGTCTGACTGAAGCAGGCACGGCTGTATACAACTGTGCAAATGAAATAATGCAGTCACAAAAAGTGTTAGAATCTCATATAGATTCACTAAAAATGCAGCAGACTAGCGCGTTTAAATTAGCGGTAGTGTCCACTGCTAAATATCTAATCACGCCAATCCTAAAACCATTTTGTTTAGAAAACCCAGGTGTGAATGTTCAGCTTAAAGTGGGCAACACAGAGCAAATAACACAACGCTTAGCTGAAAATAAAGATGACTTATATATTTTCTCATCTGTGCCAGAACTCAACAACATCACATCAACCCCTTTTATGGATAACCAGCTCAAATTGGTTGGCCCAATGGATTACAATGGTCCCAATCATTGTCACTTAAATGAACTTAAAGAACAAAAATTCTTGGTCAGGGAAAAAGGTTCTGCCACACATAAGGTGTTAGTGGATTATTGTGTACAAAATAATATTACATTATCTAACATTATGCTGATTGAAAGTAATGAAGCGATACAACTTGCGGTGTCTTCAGGATTAGGTGTCGCCGTTCTGTCTCAAGCAACATTAAGTCAACAGACGAATGCTATGGTAAAAGAATTAAATATTGTTGATTTCCCTATTGTTAACCAATGGCATTCAGTCACCCTCAAAAACAGACCACAATCAGATATTAGTAACAAATTTACATATCACTTGTTAAATCACGGCCAACTAGCTTCAGTGTCTTTATAGCAGCAATTACCACATCGGATAATTGCTACTCAATGACATTAATGTACTTATGGCTGTTCTTGATTAAATAATGTATCAACAGTTAAGTTGGTCAAAAGAGCCACCCCTAATTTCATTCCTTCATCCTGTACAACGAACTCCGGAGTATGGTGAGCAGGGGCTTGTGCTTCAGTGATATCAGGTGAGCGACCACCTACCCATAAATACACACCTGGCACTTCCTTTTGAAAAAACGAAAAATCTTCAGCTCCGGTCACCGGTTTAGAATAGACGACATTATCTTCTCCAGCGGTTCGCGTCAGCGTCGGTAAGACTTGTTTCATTAAGGCATGATCGTTAAAAGTGATTGGATAATGGTAATCTAATGGTAACGTTATTTCTGCTTCTGCGCGCATACTTTGCGCTATCGCATGGACCTTACGAGGTAGAGCTTCATAAATGTGATCACGTGCTTTTTCATTTAATGTCCGAATTGTACCCACTAATTCGACTTCATTAGGAATGATATTAGAACGATTCCCGCCATTTATAGCGCCTATGGTAATAACTGCTGCGTCATCAAGTAACTGTAATTCACGACTCACTATAGTTTGTAAACTCATAATAGTTTGTGCGGCAGTCGTAATAGGATCAACACTTAACCATGGGTAAGCGCCATGCGCTTGTTTGCCTTTGATGACAATTTTAAACGGATCTACTGCAGCCATGATCCCACCTTCACGCCATAATACTTTTCCAACTGGGGTTGCTGCTGATATATGTAACCCAAAAATAGCATCTACATCAGGATTCTTTAAGACCCCCTCTTCTACCATGATTTCAGCCCCACCGACTTCCCCTTCAGGCGAACCCTCTTCAGCCGGTTGAAAGATGAACTTAACTTGACCAACCAAATCATCTTGCATATCCGTTAGAATTTTGGCGGCTCCCATGAGCATTGCCATATGCGTATCATGGCCGCAGGCGTGCATCACCGGAACATCCTTACCATTAAATTTGCCACGTTGGACAGATTTAAATGGTAAGTCACTACTTTCTTCGATTGGCAAAGCATCCATATCAGCGCGAAGTGCAACGACAGGTCCAGGTTTACCTGTATCCAATAACCCCACCACACCCGTTTTAGCTATCCCTGTTTGTACTTGCAACCCTAGAGAACGTAAATATTGTTCAATATACGCGGCTGTTTTAAATTCGCGATTCGATAATTCCGGAAACTCATGAAAATGATGACGCCACTGAATGACCTGAGCTTCAACCTCATCTACTTTTTGATTAATAACAGTAGTTTGTGGTTTTGCATGGCCTGGAAATGAGAAACTCAGTGATGAGACACTCAATACTGTTACAACCCCTATAAACCTACAAACTTGTCGTGAAAATGACTGTATCTTCATGATGTTTCCCATATGTTATTGTGCTTCTATAAGTTTGACAGTGTAAGTTGGTTATATAGAAGAAAGCAAAAAATAAGTAAAAAAAAACCATGTCTACACCAAAATGAGGACATGGTTTATATTCATTTGTATAAGAATTAAGTACGTTGGCGCTTCATTGCATCAAAGAATTCATCATTCGTCTTCGTCATCGATAAACGGCTAATTAAAAATTCCATCGCATCAATTTCTGTCATTTCATGAACAATTTTACGTAAAATCCACATTTGCTGAAGTTCTTTTTGGTTCGTCAACAATTCTTCTCGACGCGTGCCGGAACGGTTGTAATCGATGGCTGGGAATACCCGCTTTTCAGCAATCTTACGATTCAAATGTAGCTCCATATTACCCGTGCCTTTAAACTCTTCATAGATAACTTCATCCATTTTAGAGCCTGTATCAATTAACGCGGTTGCAATAATGGTTAAACTACCACCTTCTTCAACATTACGCGCAGCACCAAAGAAACGCTTCGGTTTGTGCAATGCGTTAGCGTCTACACCCCCTGTAAGCACTTTACCCGATGATGGGATGACGGTGTTATAAGCACGCGCTAGTCGAGTAATTGAATCGAGTAAAATGACCACGTCTTTCTTATGTTCAACTAAACGCTTCGCCTTTTCAATGACCATTTCGGCAACTTGAACATGACGACTCGCAGGTTCATCAAAGGTTGATGCAATAACTTCACCTTGGACCAGACGCTGCATTTCCGTAACTTCTTCAGGGCGTTCATCAATCAGTAGTACCATCAACTGGCAATCAGGATGGTTCGCTGCAATCGATTGAGCAATATTTTGCAGTAATAAGGTTTTACCCGCTTTTGGGGGGGCAACAATCAAACCACGCTGACCTTTACCGATAGGAGATGCTAAATCTAATACACGTGCTGTGATATCTTCAGTACTACCGTTACCACGTTCCATACGAAGACGTTCATTCGCATGTAATGGCGTTAAGTTTTCAAAAAGGATTTTATTACGTGAGTTTTCTGGTTTATCAAAATTGACTTCACGTATTTTTAATAAGGCAAAATAACGTTCAGAGTCTTTTGGTGGGCGTATTTTTCCCGATATTGAGTCACCAGTGCGTAAATTAAAACGTCGAATCTGACTAGGAGACACATATATATCATCAGGACCCGCTAAGTATGAAGAATCAGCCGAGCGTAAAAAACCAAAGCCGTCTTGAAGAATTTCTAATACACCATCGCCAAAAATATCTTCTCCACTTTTAGCGTGAGCTTTCAATATAGAGAAAATAATATCTTGTTTGCGGGCGCGGGCGAGATTTTCTAGTCCCATCTCGCTAGACAATGCGACGAGTTCAGAGATGGGTTTATTTTTTAATTCGGTTAAATTCATAGTGGGATCTTTAAGCATTCGCTTTGATTAAATAATGATATTTGAGATTAATTGCACAGTACAGGCATTGAGGATGTTACTGTGGAGTCGTGACACAGAGATGTGTATTACGTTAACGTTAGCACTAAATTGGGGTTAGGTAAAGGATTCTTGCGTTTAAATGTTATAGGCTGTTAATTTTTATATCATTAACAGCCTATACATAAATTACAGGTTTTCCTGTAAGAACTCTTCTAGTTGTGCTTTTGATAATGCACCAACTTTAGTTCCAGCAACGTTGCCATCTTTGAATAATAATAATGTTGGAATACCGCGGATACCGAATTTTTTCGGTGTTTCACTGAACTCATCTACATTTAACTTACCAATTTTGACTTTTCCTTCGTAAGTATCTGCAATTTCAGATAAGATAGGGGCAATCATTTTACATGGACCGCACCATTCGGCCCAGAAATCAACTAAAACGGGACCTTCAGCATTTAGAACGTCGGCTTCGAATTTATCATCAGATAATGTGATAATCTTGTCGCTCATTTTATTCTCCAAGTTGGTAAAACTTCTAATTTGTTTACCATAGTGTTATATAAAAGTAGTTTTTAATGCAAGCACTGAACATATATTAATGCAAACAACTCACTTAACAGATACTCGATTTTCGGATTTAAAGATCCATCAATCAATCATAGATGCTCTAAACGAAGCAAACTTCGAATATTGTACACCCATTCAAGCATTAAGTCTGCCACCTCTTATCGATGAACTTGATATTGCGGGACAGGCTCAAACAGGAACAGGAAAAACCATTGCCTTTTTAGTCGCTACTTTTCATTATTTGCTAACGCATAAAAATAGTGAAAAAGGGCCAAAGGCGATGATTATGGCGCCTACTCGCGAGCTTGCTGTTCAGATTTATAACGATGCAGAGCTGTTAAGTAAACACACTGGTTTGACCCTAGGTTTGATATATGGGGGCGAAGGTTATGAAGATCAACGTCAAACATTAACAAACGGTGTCGATATTATTATCGGTACGACAGGCCGGATTTTAGATTACTACAAACAAGGAATTTTTTCGCTCAATCATCTACAGGTGGCGGTACTTGACGAAGCCGATCGGATGTTTGATTTAGGTTTTATCAAAGATATTAGATATTTATTTAGACGTATGCCTAATGCAACCGAACGTTTAAGTATGCTGTTCTCTGCGACCTTAAGTTATCGTGTACAAGAACTTGCTTACGAGCATATGAATAATCCGACTCATGTACAAATTGAGCCTGAAAAGAAAACCGCAACTCGTGTTCAAGAAGAGCTATTTTATCCATCCGATGATGATAAAATTCGATTATTATTAACTTTACTTGAAAACGAATGGCCAGAAAAAGCCGTTGTTTTTGCTAATACGAAATTTAGTTGTGAAACTGTCGCGGCTTGGTTGATGGCCGATGGTCATCGTGTCGGATTACTCAGTGGAGATGTACCTCAGAAAAAACGTATGTCAATCATGGAGGGATTCGCCAAAGGGAAGCTCGATATTCTTGTCGCCACCGATGTAGCAGCGCGTGGTTTACATATTGAAAAAGTCACTCACGTATTTAATTTTGACCTCCCTGACGATGCTGAGGATTATGTACATCGAATTGGTCGAACCGGCCGTGCAGGTAAAAGCGGACATGCCATCAGTTTTGCATGCGAAAAATACGCCTTGAACCTACCTGAAATTGAAGCGTATATTGAACACTCAATACCCGTTACAGATTACGACAGTGGCGCCTTACTTACGGATTTAACGCCACCTAAATTTGTCAGCAGAAAACGCCAAGGTTCTGGCCATACAAGAAACAATAATAATAATAATAAAAGTAAAAACTATGCAAGACCCAATCGAAACAACCAACGCTAACATGACACATCAAGATTTGACCACCCTAAACACAAAAGGTGATTATTATGCGGCGGTCGATCTTGGCTCAAACAGCTTTCATCTTGTGGTAGTTCATGTTATCCACGGGAACGTTCAAATTGTATCTAAAGTTAAACAAAAAGTGCGTTTAGCCGCCGGTCTAGATGCTCATAATCACCTTGACCAACTCGCAATTGAGCGAGGTTGGCAATGTCTCACCAGGTTTGCCGATCGATTACAAAATATCCCTAAAGAAAATATTAAGATTGTCGCTACTGCTACTTTACGTCTAGCAACGAACGCAGAAGATTTTGTACGGGAAGCTGAAACCATTCTTAAGCATAAATTGCATATCATCAGTGGTGAAGAAGAAGCGGCAGAGATCTATCGCGGTGTCGCATATACCTCTACAACATCAGGCAATACGTTAGTGATTGATATCGGAGGCGCTAGTACTGAAGTCGTTGTTGGCCGTGATATGCAGCCGTTGCACGTACACTCCTTTAATATGGGCTGTGTCACTTTTATGCAGCACTATTTTAAACATGGTCATCTAACTGAAGATAATTTTAACTTAGCAATTAATGCGGCAAAAACTGAAATCGAACAACACGTACATGCGTTTAAATGTTTCGATTGGCAACAAGCATTAGGTGCATCAGGTACTCCCCAAGCCATTACCGATATTTTGATCCAACAAGGGATCCGGGATGAAATTAAATTAAATTACCTTTATCAACTTAAGTCGCAGTGTATTGAGGCTTTGCATATAGATGCACTGAACATTGATGGTCTTGCGGAATCTCGTCGTGTTATCTTTCCGTCTGGCTTAGCGATTCTTATCGCATTATTTGAATCATTAAATATTCAAACAATGAATATTGCAGGTGGCGCTTTACGTGAAGGGATTATCTATGGGATGTTGGATAATCAGACGTTAACCGATCGTCGGTCACAGTCTATTCATGCCTGTATACTTAAATATCATATCGATGAACAGCAAGCAAAATCAGTTACCACGACAGCAATCGAGCTGTTCAAACAAATTAATCAGCGTTTCGCTGACACTATTTTAGATGGACAAAATATTCTCTATGCTGCTGCGATGTTGCATGAAATTGGATTACATATCGAGTTTAAAGAGCAACACTTGCATGGTGCTTATATTTTAAGATATATCGATCTACCTGGTTATACGAAATTACAAAAACAATGTATTTCAGATTTAGTTAAATATCATCGCTCAGATATCCCTGAAGATGCATTACAGGACTATCCTAAAGAAGTACGTACGAACATGTTACAGCTATTAAGAGTATTGCGTCTAGCGGTCGTGCTTAATATAAAACGCACCCAAGATAAAAGCATTTACAACATTGCTCACATTCAAATCAGTGAAGATGCAGAGACACCAGTATGGAATGTATCTATTGAAAAATGCTGGATAGCAGAAAACAAGTTAGTTGAAACTGAACTGGCAAATGAGACTTGGCTGATGCACAAAGCAAAACAAACTTTGAATTTAGTGCAATACTAACAACTCAAGGCTGTTTTGCTTATGGCTGCTGCAATAATTTAGCAGCTTCGATGGCAAAGTAAGTTAATATGCCATCGGCACCGGCTCGTTTAAAACTGATCAAGCTTTCTAATATTACAGCCTCTTTATTAAGCCAGCCGTTCGCAAACGCGGCTTGATGCATGGCATATTCTCCACTGACTTGGTAAGCAAAAGTGGGCGCTTGTAACTCTGTTTTGACACGTCTGACAATATCTAAATACGGCATCCCAGGTTTGACCATAACCATATCAGCGCCTTCCGCTAAATCCAACGCCACTTCTTTTAACGCCTCATCTGAATTCGCAGGGTCCATTTGATACGTATACTTATTGCCACCTTTAATATTACCTGCAGAGCCAACTGCATCGCGAAAAGGGCCGTAATAACTAGACGCATATTTAGCCGAATATGCCATGATGCAAGTGTTCACATAACCATGCGCCTCTAAAGCACGTCGAATTAAACCGACTCTGCCATCCATCATATCTGATGGGCCAATAATATCAGCACCAGCCTGTGCATGAGACAGCGCTTGTTTCACCAACACTTCGCATGTTATATCATTAAGCACATAGCCTTGATCATCAATAATGCCATCTTGCCCATGCGTGGTGAACGGGTCTAACGCAACATCCGTCATCACGATTAATTCAGGGAAGCGTTGTTTTACAGCTCTTACTGCAGTTTGCGCCAAGCCTTCAGGGTTATAAGCTTCTTCTGCTAACAACGATTTATGCGTATCCGGTGTCACTGGAAAAATAGCAATAGTAGGAATACCTAAAGCAACGACCTCTTCCAGTTTTTCCAGTAGGGTATCAACACTGTAACGATAAACATCGGGCATCGACTCTACTGCTTCAATTTGATTATGCCCAGGAAGAACAAACATAGGGTAAATAAAATCTTTCACCGACAAATGCGTCTCACTGACCATCTTACGTACACCAGAAGTAGCACGTAAACGACGAGGGCGAACAAGCGGGTATTGGTGGTATGAATCTGACATATTATTTATTTAATCCGTTTAACAGACAGTTGGCGATTACTATCTTCAGCTGACATATAAATCGCACCAAACACACCTTTTTCAAACGTCACGACCTGCCCGACGGATAATCTTGCGCGGTCTTCTATGCGCACCTGCTTCCAGACCTGTCCATTATTTAATGTAATCGTTTTATAATTATTCCGATCACTTTTAATGGCCGTGATGACTGCCTGCATAGTATCCGTAGTGACGATTTCTTGACCAAATGATTCGGTCGCCTTATTCACGCTAGATTCAACGGTATGTGGTGTCACAGGTGTCGATGTATTCATTGCCGTAGAAGGTTTGACACTCGAAGTAACTTGTTTAGGTATGGTCACATCACTATAGTCATTTAAGTTAGCATGAATGCGATCAAAACAAACTAATCGTTTCAGGCTATTTTTCTGCGCCCCACAGGCTGATATCGCATCAGCGACAGACTGAGTTTGCGCATGTACAGCCATGCCACAACACAGAATGAACGTCATGATTAAATATGAAACAAGTCGCTGAGTGTGATGATGAATATTGATACGCATAGAAATTCTCTCTTATTGTTATTCCGATTGAGTGCTTTGTTCAGATGCATTGTGTGGCTTGCTATAAATACTACCAATAATGATCCCAACTTCATACAGGAACCACATTGGGATCGCTAATAGCACTTGAGATATGACGTCTGGTGGCGTTAATAACATCCCGACAACAAATGCACCCACTACGACGTAAGGCCGTTTTTGCCGCAATTGTTGTACCGTGGTGATACCTGTCCAACACAATAAAATAATCGCTATTGGGATCTCAAATGCAACGCCAAACGCAAAAAATATTGTCAATACAAAGCTTAAATAACTACTAATATCGGTGCTGACAACAACCCCTTCTGGCGCAAAGCTAGTTAAAAAGCCAAAGGCGACAGGGAATAACACGAAATACGCGAATGCCATGCCGGCATAAAATAAAATGGAGCTTGAAAACAATAAAGGAGCAATGAGTTTCTTTTCATTACGATATAACGCTGGCGCAATAAATGCCCATATATGGTAAAGGATATAAGGGATCGCGATAAAGAAAGCAACAACAAGCGTTAATTTAAAAGGGGCTAAGAAAGGCGACGCAACATCAGTTGCAATCATACTTGCTCCGTCAGGAAGCGCGTTAAGTAAGGGGCGAGCAAGTAAGTGATAAATATCTTGAGCAAACGGTGATAGGCAAACAAAAATCAACAACACACTCACTAACATGCTAAGTAAACGACTACGAAGTTCTATAAGATGTGTAATAAGACCGCTTTGCGATGCCATGTGTTAGTTATCTTTTTTATAAGGTTGCTGGACTGAAGCAGCGGCTTCTTTTAGTTCATCCACGCTGGATTGTAAATCAGGATCTAATTCAGAAAAGCCTTTCTCTTCGGCTTTTCTAAGATTCTCGTGAAGTTCATGAATGCGTAATTGCTCTTCCACTTCATTTTTAAATCCATTGGCTGTTTGCTTAACACCACGTACTACTTTCATCGTGCTGCGAATAGCGCTCGGCAAACGTTCAGGTCCGAGAATAACGAGTGCCATTACCCCGATTACTAATAATTCCCAAAAGCCAATATCAAACATGAGTTAGTCTTTTTTCACTTCCTGAGTGGATGAGATTGTGACGCTTTCATCCGCTTTTTCATTAATTTGCTCGGGTGAGAAATCAGCGTCTTTTTGAGTGGTGCCATCGTCATTGACCGCTTTTTTAAAACCTTTTAGCGCTCCCCCCAAATCAGCCCCGATATTTTTTAACTTACCAGTCCCAAACAATAAAATCACGATCAACGCAATTAACAGTAAGCTCCAAATACTAATACCACCCATAATTTATTCCTTTTACACTTGATGATTTGTTTATCTTTGTGAATAACCTTATACTCGATTAAGTAGTATAAAATAAACGGGGTTAGATTACATTCGATAAATAATGTATCAACCGCATTAATTACACTTTGTAAGTAGGGACATGAAAATTATTCGTATCTATTTTTTCATTTATGCCTTTTCCTGCTTATTTTTATCAAGTTATGCCTCTGCGACTTTACACTCTGCAGAACAAAAAAACGATAATGTGACAGCGACAGCGTCTATTCCCAATGAACAGATTTGGGTCGACCGCTGGCAGCGTCAACTCACCCAAACATTTAACCTTCAAGCGCAAACTATTGATGGTTGGTTTATTGATGCGCCTTCCACGTCTAGTGATGCAGGGGCTTCTGGAAAAATTCGCTTAGGTTGGGAGCCAAGAACACGCAACCTTGGTGAGTTTGATACCCGCTTTAAAATTAAATTATCACTTCCCTCTCTCACCAACAAAGTCGATTTGCTGCTAAGTGATGATGAAGATGAAGCCACCGAAGACCAGATAAAAGTCAGTCGTGAAATTGAAAATAGGTCACAGTCCACTACCCTTGCACTGCGTTTTTATAGCCCTAGATTTAAGAATGTTAGCTACCGTTTGGGTGTAGGGCGACGCGACCAAGTATTTGCTCGCGCAACGTATCGTAATATTCATTCTTTTAACCAACAAACTAACTTACTCTACGACACCCAAGTGAATTACTATAATCGTGACTACTTAGGTGTCGAGGTAGGCGCTTCATTATTATATGAACATGATGGCCAAAAACTTGATAAATTGAAACATCGCTTCTACTACTCAGATAAACGTGATGAATTTAGATGGCATACAGAAACACAGCGCTACTATCGATTAGATCTGCAATCCACATTGGTATACACCTTGTTTGTACAAGGTACGACACAACCTAACGCGCATACAGAACAAGTCTTTTTAGGCGCTAAATTACGCAGTAACCCAATGCGTAAGTGGTTATTTTTTGAAATTGAACCATTTGTGGCATGGCTCGATAAAGAAGATTTTGAACCCTCTTATGGTATCGCTCTTCGTTTTGAAGCCTTCTATGGTGAAGGCGCTCACTATCAGTTTTAGTCTTTTGAGATAATATTTGATATCGATTTAACCCACAATATCGCACCTAAAACAAAAGCAGTAGATGCGTAATAAATTGGCAAATCATTCAATACAAATAAAACCCCAATAACACATCCCGTTGAGCCTAACATACCATATAACGTGGATTTTTGGTGAGTCACTTGTTGTGCTTTTAGTGCTTCGTGGTGCTGTCGTTGTAGTTCTGGTAACGCTTTAAGTTGATTCAACGTATTAAATACTAGATCTGGCATATCGGGCAATTTTTCAGCCCAAAACGGCGCGTTGTTTTTCACTTTAGTATATAACGCTTTAAAACCAATTTGTTCGTTCATCCAGTTTTCTAAAAATGGTTTCGCTGTAGACCATAAGTCAAGCTGGGGATATAAGTGACGACCTAAGCCTTCAATATAAAGCAGAGTTTTTTGTAATAGCACCAGCTGTGGCTGCACAACCATATTAAAACGCCGTGCTGTATTAAAAAGTTGTAGCAAAACATGACCAAATGAAATTTCATCTAGGGGTTTTTGAAAAATAGGATCGCACACAGCGCGAATTGCCATTTCTAAATCGTCAACGTTAGTATTTGGAGGCACCCAACCAGAATCCACATGCAATTCAGCTACCTTACGATAATCTCGATTAAAGAAAGCAATGAAATTTGCAGCCAAATAATGTTTATCTTCAGCATTTAATGTGCCGACTATACCGTAATCAATCCCAATATAGTGGGGATCATCAGGCGTTTCTTTACTGACAAAAATATTGCCTGGGTGCATATCTGCATGGAAAAAGCTGTCTCGAAACACTTGGGTAAAAAAGACTTCAACCCCTCGCTCCGCGAGCTTTTTCATGTTCGTACCTTGGGCTCTTAAAGCCTCGATATCGGACACAGGGATCCCATAAATTCGCTCAATCACAATAACATCATGAGTACAATAATCAGTGTAAAAATGCGGTACAAATAAGGCGTTTGACTCGGCAAAATTATGCTTTATCGCCATACCATTAGTCGCTTCACGGACTAAATCCAACTCGTCAAAAATAGTTTTTTGATATTCTTCAACCACCTCAACAGGCCGCATCCGCTTACCATCTGGCAACCACTTTTGTACCACCGCAGCAATACTCCGTAGTAACTCAACATCAGACTCAATGATTGGTTTAATACCTGGACGAATGACTTTTATCACAACGTCATCACCACTTTCTTTGAGCCTCGCTGTGTGGACTTGCGCAATCGACGCTGACGCTAAAGGAACGGGATCAAAATCAGTAAATAAGTCATCAATACGCTTAATTTTCAACGAATCTAAAATGGTCTGTTCTGCGACTTTGCCATCAAAAGGGACAACATTATCTTGTAAAATAGCTAATTCGTCGGCGATATCCGCAGGAATTAAATCGCGTCGGGTTGATAACATTTGACCAAATTTAATAAAAACAGGGCCTAACGATTCCAATGCCAAACGTGCTCGTTCACCTCGCGATTTATCTTGATGACGATTACGTAACCAAAATACAGCGTGCCTACCCGTTCTAGCATACCAAGGGATCCAATGTGGAGGGATTAAATCATCTAATCCAAATTGTAAAATAACTTTAGCTATTTGATAAAAACGCCTAGAGGCCATATTATTTTACATCCTGCTGTTGTGCTTGTTGTGCTTGTTCTAATCGTTGAATGCGTGCTGTAAGTCTGTCACACCAATAACGGGTATCCGTCACCTCATCACTAAAATGTGCTAGCGCAAGTGGTGATGCAACCAGCCGCTTTTCTTCAATCAATGCTTCGCCCACTGTAACTTCTACATGTTGCTTCAAGTACGCCACATAATTTTTAATTGAGTTAGCTCCTCCCATCAAAGTGTGGGCAGGTACATCACCCAATTTATGGGTCAACATTTCGGTGAGATCGATATCAAGATTATTTGCCAGCGCACTCACATTTTGAGCAACAGCTAAATCTCCTTCAATATCAAGCTTATCTTCTTTGATCAAGCGCGTAAGTTGATTCGCGTTACGCATTTCTGATAATGCTGAGATATGTATTGTTAAGTGGCAATCACAAATATCCGCTGCCACTTCTATCTCATTTTGAGGGAGTGTTTCTGGAATACTAATATCAATGCGTGAATCACTAAAATACAAATGAACTGTCAAATGCATAGGCAAAAGAGTGATGCCTAAGGACCTGCCTGCTAAGGGCGCCAAATAAGTCTGATAGTCATTATCCCATCGCATCAACTCATTAGCACTTAACTCAGCAGCGCCTGATAATAACTGAGTGATGGGCATTAATATTTAAATCCACGGTGCAATGCCACTATACCACCGGTTAAATTAGTATAAGACGTACCTTCAAAACCAGCTGTTTGCATCATTTGTTCTAAAGTATCTTGATCAGGATGCATACGGATGGACTCGGCTAAATAACGATATGAATCTTCATCATCTGCAATGAGTTTGCCCATTTTAGGTAATAAATGAAATGAATAAGTATCGTAGATCTTTTCTAATGCTGAAGAGGTTGGCTTTGAAAATTCAAGCACTAATAAACGACCACCCGGTTTAAGTACACGATAAATTGATGCCAATGCATTTTCTTTATGTGTCACATTACGTAAACCAAACGCCATTGTAACGATATCAAAATGATTATCTGGAAATGGTAGGGCTTCTGCATTTGCTTCGACATACTTGATGTTGTCGACTAATCCCATATCACGTAGTTTATCTTTACCTACTTCTAACATCGACGGATTAATATCAGATAGGGTCACTGAACCGGTGGGTCCCACAATACGAGAAAACTTTGCCGTTAAGTCACCCGTACCACCCGCTAAGTCTAGAATTTGTTGTCCTTTTCTGGCACCTGAACAATCAATCGTATAACGTTTCCAAATACGATGGATCCCCATCGACATCACATCATTCATAATATCGTATTTCGCCGCCACAGAATGAAATACGTCTGCAACTAAGGATTCTTTCTGTTCGGTATCAACCTGAGTAAAACCAAAATGAGTTTTACTTCCTGCGACTGAAGCAGGTTGAGTTTCGGAAGTTGCGTTATTGTCAGACATTAAAGGTATCCCACATTGTCAGGTAAAAACAAAAAGCTGATTACATAATGTGAAAAAATACGAAAATATGCACGTATAATCGCGCAATTTTGAAAGGTAAGTCAGCTACAATTTATTGTTAAATAGTACACAAAAGCCCATTTGAAATAAAGGCATTTAAATGTTTGCTTATCCATCTACAATGACCTGATAGTGAAAATAAAAGCGGATCAGATGAGACCATTTAACAATGTATAAGAAATACTGTTATGCAAATGATCTGAAACTAGGTATACACTCTATTATGTTTATCATCAATTTATCGGCGATATCGAGTTATTTATGGAAAAATTCAGTGCTATTTATGCCCGAGCAGTAAAACGTAAAGGTAGTGAAGCTATGCTGCAATCTCTGCTTACTGCACCTAACACTCACAGACAATTAGTCAACACCGATAGCAGTCGGGTACTGGCAGAAATGACCAAGAAAGTCTTTCAATCTGGTTTTGTGTGGCGCGTAGTTCGCCAAAAGTGGCCGCATTTTGAAGAAGTATTTTGGGACTTTAATATCGAAAAGATCCTGATGATGCCAGATGAAATGCTGGAGAAAAAAGCGACCGATCCTAAAATCATCCGGAATTTATCCAAAGTAATGACGATTCGCGCTAATGCCTCGATGTTGCATGATATTGCAGTAGAATACGGTAGCGTAGGGCAATGGCTCGCGGATTGGCCAGAAGAGGATATCATTGGATTGTGGGCATATTTAAAACAACATGGTGCACGCCTTGGAGGTAATACTGGCCCTTATGCGCTCAGAGCAATAGGAAAAGATACATTCCTGTTATCGCGCGATGTGGAAGGGTATTTTCGAGCGCATAAGCTCATTGATGGTGGACTGACGTCTAAACGGAGTCTTACCACCATCCAACAGACATTTAATCAATGGCGTAAAGAGTCAGGGTTATCCTTACAAGAAATTAGCATGACTATTGCTTACGCCACCGGCGATAATGCTGTGGGTATGGCTTAATCCGACTCACTCGGCCACGCCATAGCCCATGGCACATAACTCATGTGCTTAAACAGCAATACCACTGTGACGTAATAAAGCATCGACTGACGGTTCACGTCCTTTGAAATCGACAAACAATGCCATGGGTTCTTTACTGCCACCCATTTGCAAAATATTCTCTAAGAAACGACGTCCCGTTTTCGCATCAAATATCCCATTTTCTTCAAATGAAGCGAAGGCGTCTGAAGATAATACTTCCGCCCATTTATAACTGTAATAACCAGCAGCATAACCACCAGCAAAAATATGTCCAAAACTATTTTGGAAACGGTTAAACTCTGGTGGTGTTAATACCGAAATCTCTTTTCTGACCTCATTTAAAAACGCCTGCACATCGACACTTTCAGTTTGCATGTGTAACGTGAAATCAAATAAGCTAAATTCTATTTGACGCAGCATTTGCATTGCCGATTGGAAGTTTTTTGCCGCCAGCATTTTATCTAGCAGCGCCTTAGGGAGTGGCTCACCAGTGTCTACATGCCCAGAAATAAATTGTAACGCCTCCGGCTGCCAACACCAGTTTTCTAAAAACTGACTAGGTAATTCGACCGCATCCCAAGCAACCCCGTTAATGCCTGACACCCCTGAGACCTCTATCTTAGTCAACATATGGTGAATACCATGACCAAACTCATGAAACAAGGTCACCACTTCATCGTGCGTAAAGCATGCAGGTTTACCATCCACCGGCCCAGAGAAATTGCATGTCAAATACGCCACAGGATGCTGAAGGCTCCCATCGACTTTACGACGCTTGACGCGACATTCGTCCATCCATGCACCGCCACGTTTCTTAGCTCGCGCATATAAGTCTAAGTAAAAACTGCCGCGATACTCATCATCACTATCCACAATATCAAAGAAACGCACATCACTATGCCAAGTATCCACATCCTTTCTTTCAGTAATCTTTAAACCATAAAGACGCGATACCACTTCAAACAACCCAGGAACGACATGTGTTTCAGGAAAGTAAGGACGTAGCTGTTCATCACTAATCGCATACTTCTCTTGCTTAAGTTTTTCCGAGTAATAGCCAATATCCCAAGCTTGTAACTCAGTACGACCATAATGCTCAGCTGCAAAAGCGTTAACTTCGGCTAGGTCGGCTTGTGCCTGAGGTTTTGATTGGCGTGCCAAATCATGTAAAAACGATTGAACTTGGTCAGTAGATTCGGCCATTTTTGTCGCAATAGAACGCTGTGCATAATGCTCAAAGCCCAATAAATTTGCGATCTTAGTGCGTAAAGATAAAGTTTCTTCAATGATCGCAGTATTATCAAACTCACCACCATATGGCCCCGTTTCGGAAGCGCGCGTCACGTAAGCACGATACATTTCTTCTCGCAATTCCCGATTATCTGCATAACTCATAATGGGTAAATAACTGGGGATATCAAGCGTAAATAACCAACCTGCCAAGTCATTTTGGCTCGCTAATTGTGCCGCAGCGGCTTTGGCTGAATCGGGTAATCCCGCAAGCATCTTTTCATCGGTAATATGCTTTTTAAATGCCATTGTTGCATCGAGTACTTGATTAGAAAAGGTCGATGATAGCTCAGACAAACGCGCTTGGATCTTGCCATACTCCGTTTTTTTCTGCGCATCTAACGCGATACCGGATAGGGTAAAGTCTCGCAACGTGTTGGTGATCATTTTTTGCTGTGCCATATCTAAGTTGGCAAACTCATCTGATTCACTTAAGGTCTGATAAAGCTTAAATAATCCTTCATGTTGACCTACCCAAGTGCCGTATTCAGATAATAACGGTAAACAAGCATCATGAGCTTCACGCCATTCATCGTTACTAAGTACTGAATTCATGTGTGATACCGGTGACCACAAATTACTTAATTGTGTATCAACTTCATCTATCTCTAAAAACACACCAGCATAACTAGCGTCTTGTCTCTCAACAACCGCTTCAATTGCAGCTTTACAATCGTTAATTGCAGCGGTGATAACAGCCACAATATCAGTTGCTTGGATGGCGGAAAAATTGGGTAAACCATCATCAGTAAACCAAGTCGCAGCGACAGAAGAAGACATAAATATTCCTTAAATACGAAAAACAAAATAATTGCTATATACCCTATTTAAGGTTATTTCATTAAAACTCAATGCCAAGTCAATGATTTGAGGTTGCTTCATTTTATAAAATCATTGCGTAATTGTGCTTTTGCCGCGGAATACCCATTGGATTTTTTATCATTTTACGCCACACTACGTCATGATTGTTTCAATGAATATTGATTAGCGTACGTACTTAGTCATACATAACGCTTTTTCCCTGTGATAAATAAATTAAGGATTTATATGCACACATTTGATTATATTTGTATTGGTGGTGGTAGTGGTGGTATTGCTTCTGCGAACCGTGCTGCAAAGCATGGTAAAAATGTCGCTTTGATTGAAGCGAAAGCCATCGGCGGCACCTGTGTCAATGTGGGCTGTGTTCCGAAAAAAGCGATGTGGTTTGGTGCCCAAGTAGCCGAAGCCATTCATCGTTATGCACCGGACTATGGATTTGATGTCAAAGTGAATGCGTTTAGTTGGCCAACATTAGTCGCTTCGCGCGAAGCTTATATTGAACGAATTCACCAATCTTATGATCGCGTTTTGGGAAATAATGGGATCACAGTGATTAACGGTTTTGCTAAATTTATCGATAATAACGTCCTCGAAGTGAACGGTGAGCAATATAGCGCACCACATATCAGTATTGCGACCGGTGGTTACCCAATCATTCCTGAAATTGAAGGCGGAGATTTAGGGATCACTTCTGATGGTTTCTTCGACTTATTAGAACAACCCAAACGTGCTGTTGTTGTAGGAGCAGGTTACATCGGTGTGGAACTGGCTGGCGTATTACATTCATTAGGCACCGACACCACACTCGTTGTCCGTAAAGAAAAGCCGCTACGTAATTTTGATGATACGATCAGTGATACCTTGGTAGATATTATGGCCGAAGAAGGACCTAAACTCATTAATCATGCTGAGGTCACTAAAGTCATTAAGCAGAATGATAATAGTTTACTGGTCAGCCTCTCCAATGGTGATAATATCGAGACTGATACACTGATTTGGGCGATTGGTCGTGCACCAGCAAATGACAACATTGGTCTAGAACATACCGATATCAAACTGGACGAGCGCGGCTACATCGTGGTCGATGAATATCAAAATACCACGGCACAAGGGATATATGCCTTAGGTGATAACATTGGCAAAATTGATTTAACGCCCGTTGCCGTTAAAGCAGGACGATTATTATCAGAACGTTTATTTAACGGGCAGACTAATGCAAAAATGGATTATACGTTAATTCCAACTGTCGTATTCTCTCATCCACCGATTGGCACAATGGGTTTAACCGAAGCAGAAGCAATAACTGAGCATGGCAAAGACAATGTTAAAGTCTATAATTCAAGCTTTGGCGCCATGTATACCGCGGTGACGCGTCATCGCCAAGCGACGACAATGAAACTCATTTGTGCTGGTGAAAATGAAAAAGTCGTTGGTATTCATGGCATTGGACATGGAATGGATGAAATTTTACAGGGCTTTGGTGTCGCTTTAAAAATGGGTGCAACGAAAGCTGATTTTGATGCATGTGTCGCCATTCACCCCACTAGCGGTGAAGAGTTCGTTACGTTAACCTAAAATAAATAGTCGAGGCCGTTACTTGGCCTTTACTTATTTAAAAAAATAATAATTACTACCTATAGGATACTTCTCATGGAGCTTTCTACTAACCCAATCATTCGTTTTATCGAGCGTGCTGGTCAAAAAATTCCCGACCCTATCCTCATTTTTATTTATTTCTTTGTTTTTGCATTTATCCTGACTGCAGTGATTGGTGGTCTTACTTTTGAAACGACTGCCGCTGATGGTTCGACTATCACCCATACGATTAAAAATATGGCTCATTCCGAACACATCGTATGGCTGTTTGACAATGCTTTAGTTGCTAATTGGCTCGCATTTGGTGGTGGTGTGCTAGGGGTTATTTTAATCGTGATGCTTGGCGTAGGCGTAGCCGAATTTTCTGGCTTATTTGGGACCTTAATCAAAAAAATGGGCACCAGGATCAGTCAGCGTTTTTTAGTCCCCTCTTTAGTCTTTTTAGGCATTATGAGCTCTATCGCCACCGATGCTGGATATTTAATTCTGATCCCTTTAGCCGGGTTATTATTTGCTGGTTTAGGTAAAAACCCATTAATTGGCATGGCAGCTGCATTTGCGGGCGTATCGGCAGGCTTTAGTGCTAACTTGATCCCCGCTACACCTATTGATGTCATCATCGGTATGAATGCAAAATTATTTGCCGAAAGCCAAGGCGTGCCATTCTCCAACGCTGCCGGTGAAGCACTCACACCCGCCACTATGCACTATTTTTTCATTCTTGTGTCCACATTCTTACTGGTCGGTTTAGGTACTTGGGTTACCAATAAGTTTGTCGCACCGCGTCTTGAAAATGATGAATTCGAGCTGCCTGAAAATATCAATTTATCTGATTTTTCTATCAGTGAAGCCGAATCAAAAGGTTTAAAAGCTGCCGGTATTGGTTTTGTATTGGCTTTATTGGTATTAATTTTGATGGCAATAGGACCGCTTGCGAGCTTTGAAAATGAAGCGGGCAAAACAGTCACGCCATTTACTGATAATATTATATTGTTGATTACCTTTGTTTTTGTCGTGATCGGTGCAGCATATGGTTTTGCCGCGGGCACCTTTAATAACTTAATGGATGTCATCAAAGCAATGATAAAACAATCCAATACCATGGGTTACATAATGGTATTGACCTTCTTTTGTTATAACTTTTTAGGATTGTTGGGTTATTCTGGATTAGGTACTTACATTACTTATTTAGGTGCTAGCTTCCTCGAAGCATTAGGTCTAAAACAATTCCCTGTGTTATTAATTATTGGTTTTATCTTAACAACATCATTAATTAATTTATTCGTCGGTGGCCTGACATCAAAGTGGATGTTACTCGGCCCTATTTTTGTCCCAATGCTCTATCAAGTAAATCCTGCGATGACACCCGATCTGGTTGCTGCAGCCTATCGCGTTGCCGATTCATCTACCAACATTATCACTCCAATGATGGTCTATTCAGGTGTTATTTTAGCATTTATGCGCAAATATAAGCCAAGTTTGACCTTTGGTGATCTGATTATCATGATGTTACCTTATTCGGTGGTATTCTTGTTTTTCTGGTCACTATTATTAATTGGATTTTTCACATTTAACATTCCATTAGGGTTTTAGTTATACTCAATGGCTTGTGACGTATAATGTGTAAAGCGAACGATGAACCAGGTATTGAGTCATCAATTTTTGTTCATCATTCGCCCTCTGTGACTCCCTTTCACATTAGTGTATAGTCTGGTGTGATATTACTGCTATGGAATAATAACAATGAATAATTTCCCACAGCGTTTGCGTATGAATTTTTTAAGCAGCGCACTAGTACTCTCCAGTGCCTTATTAACACATACGGCATTCGCATCAACGACTGATAATACCTCATCTACTGACACTGAAACGGTAACAACAGAAAAACGTTTTGCCGATTGGGATGTGTTGAACCCTGCTTTTCCATTAAATGAAATCAATGTAAAAAGTAACGAACTCACCTGGGCAAGTTTAGATGTCACACCGGATGGCAAGCACATCGTCTTTGATACCTTAGGTGATATTTTTATCAGTAGTATTGAAGGGGGTGACGCTCAGCCATTGACCCAAGATTTTGCTTGGAACATTCACCCCGCAGTAAGCCCTAATGGTAAACAAATCGCGTTTATTTCAGATCGTGATGGATTATCCAATGTTTGGGTCATGAATAGAGACGGAACTGAACTGCGCCAAGTGACAAAAGAAAAGAACAACATCATCCATGCCCCCAAATGGAGCCCCGATGGTGAGTATATACTGGTCACTAAAGGCATTATGTCTAGTCGCAGTATTCCTGCTGGTGAAATCTGGATGTACCATCATACTGGCGGTACCGGATTAGCCATAAAAAAACGTGTCAATGGGCTTAAGGATCAAAAGAATATCGCCGATCCTGCTTTCTCTCATGATGGCCAATATATTTACTTCACCCAGGATATTACGGGCGGTTTTCGCTTCAATTACAACCGTGACCCATTAACATCCATTTTTGCGATTACGCGTATTAACCGTGAAAATGGCGAAGAGGAGCGTTTTATATCAGGCACTGGTGGCGCAGTTGTGCCTACACCTTCTCCTGACGGTCGTTATGTCGCATTCATTCGTCGTATTCAAGAGAAAACCGCATTGTTTTTGAAGGACTTAGAAACGGGATCCGAGCGTGCTATTTACCATGATTTAGAACGTGATATGCAGGAAGGTTTTGGTAGCGAGGGGTATTTCAGTTATTTCGATTGGACCCCAGATAGCCAAGAACTGGTTTTTTGGACCGCGGGTAAAATTCATCGTCTCAACATTAATGACCAATCCTTAAACACCTTAAATATTAATCTAAATAGTAATCTTAAATACGCTGATGCGGTGCGCTTTGACGTTAATGTAGCACCGGATAATTTTGACACTAAAATGCTACGCTGGTCACAAAAATCACCTGACGGTAAAAAAGCATTATTCCAAGCCTTAGGTAAACTCTACATTCGTGATCTACAGTCAGGCAAAACTAAGCGCCTGACCAAACAAAATGAGCATGATGAATACTATCCTCGTTATGCTAACGATGGTAAATCAATTGTTTACACCACGTGGCATGACCAAAAACTCGGGGCGGTTCGTATCGTTTCTGCCAAAGGCGGTAAAGGTAGCATTATCACTTCACAACCGGGTCATTATGTTGAACCAGCATTTTCACCTGATGGTAAAAAAGTGACGTATCGTAAATTCACCGGTGGCTATTTACTCGACCCTGCCTACTCAATTGAGCCTGGCTTGTATGTACTTGATCTCAACACTAAAGCCACAACTCGTATCAGTAAACAAGGGATGCAACCACATTTCTCTGGCGCTAATGATCGTGTCTATTTCACTGAATATGTCTCAGGCACCCCTTACAGTGAGACGCAGTTATCCAGTGTGAATTTAGCTGGTGAAGACAAACGCACTCACTTATATGGGGCGGATAAAGTCAGTGAGTACCGACTATCACATGATAATAAATGGGTCGCATTTGTGTATCAATACAACACCTATGTGGTGCCATTTGTAGAAAATGGTCAGAAAATTACCATCAGTCCAACAATGACTTCCTTACCGGTCACACAAATCTCGGCTCGTGCAGGGGAATATTTAAACTGGGCGCCGGATAATGACAGCCTAACCTGGTTCCATGGTCCCTATTTATTTGAGCAATCTTTAGCAGAAGCGTTAGCATTTGTGGAAGGCGGCAGTGAAGAAAATGCGGCTCCTATTACAGAAGGCTTATCACTATCGTTTACCCAAAAGAGTAAAAAAGCGACCGGATATACGGCGATTGTTGGTGGTAATGTAGTGACGATGCGCGATGCCAACGAGAAACAAGAAGTTATCGAAAATGGTGTGGTACTAATCAATGGTAATGTCATTGAAGCGGTTGGTCCGATGAATGGGATTACGATACCTGAAGGTGCATTAGTCATCAATGCTCAAGGTAAAACGGTAATACCCGGTCTAGTGGATACGCATGACCATGGTTCGCAAGGACGTAATGAGATCATTCCGCAACAAAACTGGTCACAATTTTCCAAGCTAGCGTTTGGTGTGACTACCATCCATGACCCGTCTAATGATACGACTGAGATGTTCGCGGCTGCTGAATTGCAACGCGCAGGGTTACGCATTGGTCCTCGCTTATACTCCACCGGCACAATTTTATATGGTGCTGAGGGCTTAGGTTACAAGGCGATTATTAATGATTTCGAAGACGCTTATTTCCATGTACAACGCTTAAAAGATGTCGGTGCGATTTCAGTCAAATCCTATAACCAACCGCGCCGTGATCAACGTCAATGGGTTCTACAAGCCGCTAGAGAACTAGACATGATGGTAGTGCCAGAAGGTGGTGGTAAATTACAGCAGAATCTATCGATGCTCGTTGATGGCCATACAGGTTTAGAGCATTCGTTACCCATCGCTAGAGGGTATGACGATCTGACTCAATTATGGGGGGCGACTAAATTTGGCTACACGCCAACATTTGTCGTGTCTTATGGTGGATTAATGGGTGAAGAATATTGGTATGACAGAACCAATGTGTGGGAAAATGAACGTTTATTACGTTATACCCCACATACTATTTTGGACCGCCGCTCTATTCGCCGTCCAACGGCACCCGATAATCAATATAATCATATTGAAGTGGCGACCTATGCCAAGACCTTGAGAGACAACGGAGTGGGTGTACATATTGGCGCCCACGGTCAACGTGAAGGGCTTGCTGCTCATTGGGAGTTATGGATGATGGAACAAGGTGGCTTTACGCCTTGGGAAGCATTACGTGGCGGTACGATTGATGGCGCCCGTCATTTAGGTATGGATAAGCAAATTGGTAGTATTGAAGTTGGCAAGATTGCCGATTTAGCGATTATTGACGGGGATGTCTTAGCTGACTTGAAACGCAGTGAATATGTGACGCATACGGTAATTAATGGGCGCGTATTTGAAGCAGCGACAATGAAGGAATTAGGGACTGATAACGTGCCAGCTCCATTCTTCTTTACGGATCAAAATAACCAGTTCTTACCAGAGGCTACAAAACGCCAAATCGATGCCAAAGCTGAAAAGTATCACTGGGTACATTAAGTTATATTTATCTAATATGAATAGCACGCATTGGACTTCTAACGAAGACACCAATGCGTGATTTTTTGGTCTTTTAAAAATGATTCGGCACCTGCACCTTGTAACAGTGCTAGCGTAGCTAGCAAACCAGCTTGGGTGCAATTTTCACCTGCGACAGTGACCGAACGCGGTGCATCCATTACTGGGTAGCCCGTGTGTGGTGATAACACATGGCCATAGCGAACACCATCTTTTAATAAGTAACGTTTTGCGTCACCACTCGTCGCAAGTCCGCCTTGAGCAATTTTGACCATCATCTGAGTCTGTTCTTCTGGATTAGGATGTTCGATACCCACTTGCCAATAAGGTAACGTTTTTCTAGGCTGTGTCACGCTGATATCTCCGCCAAAGTTTATCAATACAGAAAAATCCGGCAGTTGCTGACGAGCAATTTGAATACATTTATCGACCGCATATTCTTTACCAATGCCACCCAAATCCAAGGCAAACCCGGGTAATAAATGAATGTATTTTTCATTTAAGGTAACATGATGCCAACCTATACAGGCCAAACATGCATCAATCACTGATTGGGAAGGAAGGTTGTCACTACCATCAAATTGCCATACTTTACCTAAGATACCACTAGTAATATCAAAGCGTCCTTGACTTAATTCGTAACAAGTATTGGCTAAGTTAAGCAACTCAAATGTTTCGGAGTCAATCTCAACTCGTCTTCCTCGTGCATGGTTAATTTCATAGATAATATTATCATCTCGATAACGTGAATATTTATCTTCTATTCGCCATGCTTCCTCAGCAATTGCCGAAACCAGTTTATACGCCTCATCCCATAAAGAATGACGTGGCGATATATCACTGCTCTCGGCAATATCGATTAATACCTCACAAGGCGATGCCATTGCTTGAAAGTAACCGCAAAGATGGTCTTGGCGTTGCTCTATATTAATCTCACGAGTCAATGTGCTACTCATACTTATCACTTACTAGATGGGTACATTTTAAAATTGATAATTAAATTGTACCATCATTGCTTTCACACTTGGATATAAGTCTAAATCAGCAAGTTGGCCTGGCTCATCAAATCCTGCGTTCTTAGGGTTTTGCTGATAGTATTCCATGCGAACAGCCCAAGCATCACCATTATCTAACTGCTGACCATATTTAAGTCCGACAGTATATGCATCCATTTCACCTAATCGATAATCCGCACTCGCAAAGGTTGGTAAAGGGCTATCATCCAGTATAAAAGGTTGATAAAACTCTGCAGCCGTTTGCTGATAAATTCGAATATGTGGCTGTAAATAACTATTATCTGTGATATTAAATCGTAATCTTGATTCTAACGTGTGCGAAGTAATATCCCAATCATCGGTAGCATACCGATATGAGATATCAAACACGCCTGAATCCATTGCATACTTTGTTTGCCAGTAAACATTATGTTTGGTCCGTTGATCAGGGCGAGATTCAAACAGAGTTTGTTGGGTTTGACCCAGGTCATTGACGACTGACACAAGTTTGTATGGGTCATTTAAATAGCCGTCTGACACCGATACCCCATAATTTAACTGCATAATAGTGCGGCGGTTGATAATTTGGGTAAGTCCCAATAGTACATCTACCGTATCTTTATTTTGAGTACCGTTTCTATCTGGATAGGCATTATCATGATCATCGTCATGGTCATCATCGTAGTCATCATCATGATCATCATCGTAGTCATCACCAATATAAGTCGGTATTGGCATAATACCAAGTCGTTCAGGCGTACCTCCAACTGGATCAATTTGATCAAATTGATAAGAGAGCCCCAAAGACAATGTCGTATTTTTTTGATCAAAATCTTGCGCTAATGAACCATTCATACCTAAGGATAAATAGTCATATTCTTTAGAAGCATGCACGCCAGCAGAACCACGAAGGTTATCGCCTAAAGGCTGAGTCCATTGTGCGTTTAGCTGTACTCTAGAGTCTCTAAATGTATCATCTAGTGGTAATTCACCCGCGGCAACTGCATACCCCCCATGCCCAGATGGACGTGAAAATGTTTGTACGGTATCTTGAGGAACAGCTCCAGTTGCAGATGCACCCGTTAACCCATCGTACGTCAGTTTGCCATTAAAAATGTGGTCATCGCCAAAATCTTTCGTGGCACTGATCACGCCTTCAACTAAACTGACACGATCAGTTTCACCGTAATATAAGATCGCAGTATCAAAGCGCCATTCATTATCAACACTTTCATTTGCTAACGCCGGTGTCGAACCTAATAATGTACATGTGGCTAATGCTAACGAGGCTGCTATATTCGTTGATGAGTTATCTAATTGCATCCACAACCTCCACCAGCAAAGGCTCTACCACCGGAAGTGGCTTCTTTAGAAAAGTAAATATGATCATCGAGTCCTAAATCAACGCCCTCAGCATTTAATGCCATTTCTTCTTTGGCCAAAAGATCACGTTCCCAAGGCTGCACACCTAAACTAGCACAGCCAATTGCTTGGGATGCTAAGAGCCCTATACATAGTAATTTATTTATTTTTTTCATGGTAAATACCTCTTTTATAAAGATGGAACTTCATTTATCAACGCCACAATGCTCTGTTCATATTGAGTTTGTTTTGCTTTAAAAAATCCCACATGTGTTAACCGTACTTGGCCGGTTTTATCTATGACATAACTACTGGGCATACCGATAACATCATATGCTTTCGCTATGTCGCCACTAGGGTTATATTCAATATGGAAGTTGGCAGGAAGTTTAGCTAAAAACGCTTCTGCTAATTTAGGGTCTTGATCAAGGTTAATGGCAAGGATCACCAGGTCATCAGCATACTTTGCCTGCATTTGGTTCATCCAAGGAAATGAGCGACGACAAGGTACACACCAAGATGCCCAAAAATCGACATATACGACTTTACCGCGCAATTGTGATAATTGCGTGATGTCAGTTGCTTGAGTAGTTTGATTAGTGAATGAAAAGGCTGATTTAAAGTTAATCGATGGTGCTGGATAATCCACAGTTTTAGCATGTGCCATTTGCTGGAAGGAGAACCCGAACAAACACACTAAAAAAGATAAAAATAAAGAACGTAATAGGTACATAATCACACTGATATAAAATTAAGATAGTGTGATAATACGACCTGAAAATTAAACGATGCTTAAGTAAAGAAAATTTTACTTAGAATGTCCACTCTAAGCCGGCCCGTAAAGTGTGATCTTTTTTATCGCCGTTAACACCTTTTATAAATGCCAGTTCCCACTTGAGATGTTGTTTTGGACTAAACTTGGCAACTCCCATAAAACCTGGACCAATCCCTTGAAAATCTCGGTCACTATAAATTTCAAGCGCAGGTTGAAATGCCGGTGTAAACAAATACCGATATTGCATTCTAAATTCAGCTTCTAATACATTATTGGTATCCGCTCCAAACGTTTGTTTGGTAATGAGATTCGTTGCTAAAATAGTTCGCCCCCATTGTTTTTCATTAATAAGGCCAAGGCTTGCTTGATATTGATCTTGATGATGGTCTTTTGCGATTTCTAACAACACAGCAGTATCAGCCCAATATTGTCCTTGTTGCCCAATCATCCAACGTACTTCAATCTCGTATGCAGCGATTCCAAATTGGTCATTATTATCGCGTTTACCTAGCACAAAACCTTGCACTAGAAAGCCTTCAGCTAACGCATGTCCGTAGCCAATGCGTTGGAGTAGTTCATTCCCGCTCGGCGCGTTACGCGAAACTAAACGCCATTCCACGTTTTTCTCTAAAGGTAGAATATTCGGTTTATACACTCTATCCACCACTCCAGTTGCATGGCCTTGTGAAAGGGTGACAAAACTCAATAACAGGATGGATAGCCAATACGATCCGATGGGTAGCATACCTTTCATATTTGCTCCTTTGAGCCTGAAAAAATGTGAATGTAACACCCGTAAACGCCGACGCTGATAGCTAAACTATACAATATTAATCCAGTAATACTGACACTCGCGTGCAAACCAAAGATGTTATAGAGTAAGATCCCAAGAATCGATGCTTGATTCACCCACTCACTAAGGTCTAATACAGGTAGCAACCATGCTCCCCATAATATTTGGACCAACCAATGCTCAATCGATAGTAATTGGCCAGCAATAAATAAAACAAAAAGACACATCAACCAAGCAGAACGCTTAAGCACGAAGACGCCGATTAAAAACCACGTCATTGATAAGGCTAGACTAATGAGGAGACCCACCCCAGTGCCTGTCAATATCACTAATGATTGATCCTGTAAGTGAAAGAATGCGCTATACAAATACGTGATATGTGACATTAACAACGGGAATTGCAAACAGATTAACGCACTTAATAATAGCCACTGTGAATGCTCTTTATTTTGTCCCAAATAAAAAAAACGCCATGTAAAGTATACAAATCCAAGTAATGATAAAATGAAAATGACTTCCCAGTTTTGACTTAATAAGAATGATGGAAATACACCTATAATAATAGCGATACTACAAATCAATCCGACAGATGCTATCACCCAACGTCGCTTTAAACCTTTAAGTTCAGGGACTAAAATATATAGAAAACTGATAAACCAACAAATCGGTAACCACGCATTGATAGCGTTAAGTATGCTACTGCTCAACATCGGTTACCCCTTCTTTTGGCAGGGCTTGGTAACTATTTTCGGACACCACTTTAATTACCCCTTTGGCAGTATGTGGGTGGTATTCCCCCATAAAATCATATTGACCGACAGCCAGTTTTGGTAAATATATCGTCACCGTTTGTTGTGGAAAGATCAGTTTTTCACGATTTAATATGAAACTATCAAATTGCTCTGGTACCTCATCCAGATTCGTAATCAACAATTGGATGGGTGTTTTTTCAGGTACAACCACTTCACTGGGATAAAATAAATGCGCTTTAATCTTGATATGCTTGACAATTAACGGCGAAAAGCTGTGACTTCTCAACGGAAAAAGTAAACAACATAACGCCATTAAATATACTGTTATTCTCATGCAGATAAGCCTGCGAATACTGGTAAGGAAATACTCACTGATACCCCGCCTAGACTGTCACTCTGCATAAAAGTAATCGTACCTTCATGCAGTGCAACAATTTGCTTAACCAATGCCAGTCCCAAGCCTGCACCTTGTATATGATGATGCTCAGGGGCTCGATAAAAACGTTGGCTCATCATACTCAATGTACTAGAACTTGGGCATGTTCCTTCATTATCGATACGTAACATCAAGCTTTTAGAAGCTTCATCTAGACTTAACCACAACATGACTTTGCCACCCACAGGCGCATATTTATGCGCATTACTCAGCACATTGCCTAATAATGATGAAAACAACTCACTTTCTGAAATGTACATAAAATCCGACGGCAGTTCGCATACTAATTCAATGCTTTGTTCTTTTGCCATGAAACTTGAATAATGATCACTAATGACTTCTTGGGTCAAAGCTTCAATAGGAATAGACTGCCAGATAACCTGGTGATGCTCAGGATGGGTTTGAGAAAGTAATAAAAGTTGATTAACAATACGAGTTAACCTAGCGACTTCATTCTTTTGCGCATCAATACGACCATGATAATCCTTAGGGATTTCGTTGAGTGAATTTTGTAAGGACAATGCTAAGATACTTAAAGGTGTTCGAAGCTCATGTGCCACATTCCCACTAAAACTTTTTTCACGAGACATGCCCTGTTCGACCTCATTAAGTAACCGATTAATGGTAGCGACCACGGGGTTTAATTCGGCATAATCATGATCTAGTTCAATGGGTTGCAACGCGTGAGAAGAGCGTTTCGCTAGTAATTTTGTTAGTTGTTGCATCGGCCTCAAACCAAACTTGACAGACCCGATGATCAAAATTACCAAAATGGGTAATGCAATCAGTAATGGCCAAATAGAAGAAGCAATAAATTGATCTGTCTGGAAACCTCGTTCAGATAATGAATATGCAACTATGACTTTTCTATTATTGGCTTCGAGCATAAAAACCCGCCAACGGTCATCAAGAAAATTGACATCCATAAAACCCGGTACTTGGCTCACCGGATATGTAGGACTATTCTGTGTATGAAATAATAACTGTGTGTCTTGCCAAATTTGAATAGCTAAAAAACCATTATCTGCTGTTGATAATAACGCTTGTGAGTCAAATGAGCTTGAATCCAATGGTATTTGAATTAAGCTGTGTGCTACAGATTGTAACTCACCATCATACAACTGCTGAGTATTCAATACTAATTGTCGATAACCGCCTAAGACGGCCACCGTTACGACTAAGATCACACTGGAAAGCAGTAGAAATGTAATTAAGCGTTGAAGGGAATGCATTTAGGTCGCTGACTCTGATTTAGGAATACAATAGCCAACGCCACGTATGTTGGTAATAAAGTGTTCTGGTAATTTTTTTCTTAAATTATGAACATGTACTTCAATGGCATTACTCGATACCTCATGTCCCCATTCATAGAGCATACTTTCTAATTGCGCTTTTGACACGATTCGATTAGCACGCTCCATTAAAGCACGCAGCACCATAAATTCTTTGCGCCGTAATTGAATCATTGTGTCATTTACGGTGACTAGCATTGAATCGATATTTAAAGAGACTTGACTGATTTCTATGGTGGAGCTCATCACCGTACCTAAACGACGTTGCAGCACTCTTAATCTAGCCAGTAATTCCTCTAGAGCAAATGGTTTAGGCAAGTAATCGTCAGCACCAGCATCCAATCCATTAATCTTATCTGAAAGCTGTCCACGCGCAGTGAGAACCAATATAGGAATCGCTAATTGCAAAGAACGAATTTTTTTTATGACGTCTAAGCCATCTATATCCGGTAAACCTAAATCTAAAATTATAATATCAACATCACCGTTCTGTGCTGCAATAATGGCTTGTTTACCGTGGCCTAAATGCGATACAGCGTACTGTGCTTGTCGTAACGATTGGCAAATTTCATTGGCCAAGGCAATTTCATCTTCTACTAATAAGATATGCATAAAGGACTTTTTGATTGAGTATAATTAAAAAATATCATGCTTAACTTAACACAAACTTAAAGAGCATAGGAAATAGATATGCTCTCCTTTGGTCTAGTTTTTCTAATGAATTACATTTCATCTTTATAAAAACAATATAAATATCATACACATAGTGCAGCACTTTATTTGAGTTTTGATTTAACAATTCATATTTATCAATTTTAATTGGCGAAATATTATTTTTTATCTAACATTAATATTGAAAAAAAGAAGTGTGTTACAGAATTTCTTAAATACTTTTATAAAATATATAGAGTGATTAAAAAATCCACATGTTGTCGCCTTCTATTTTTACAATTGATTTTACTGACAATTAAAAAGGATTATTTATATGCAAAAAGAGTTACATTGTTTATCGCCGAGAGAATTTCAAGTCGCAAACCACATAACAAAGGGAATGACCAACCGAGCGATTGGCGATACGCTTTTTATTAGTGAAAGAACGGTTAAGTTTCATGCCGCTAATATCTACAAAAAACTTAATTTGAAAAATAGGGCAGGATTAATTTCTGGATACGTATCGGAAATGCAACGTATCGAAAAACTTAAGCTCAGCATACATTAAATAAATATAATTTTTGTTAATGAGCATTGATTTAGTGTTCATTTCTAAGCGTTATATTTATGAGTGTGGTGTTATCAATATTAGTCGTTAATATTGATAACACCTATTAGTTTTAAATCAATTAAAGTATATATCGACTTAAATCTTCATTATCCACTAACAGTTCTAAGTGACGATTAACATAATCTTTATCAACCTCTATCGCTTCACCTTGTTTCTCAGAGGCATCATAAGATATATCTTCCATCAAACGCTCCATTACGGTATGCAAACGACGTGCACCAATATTCTCCGTACGCTCATTCACTTGCCATGCTGCTTCAGCAATACGTTGAATACCATCTTGGGTAAAGTTAACACTAACGCCTTCCGTGCCAAGTAATGCCACATACTGCTCTGTTAATGAAGCGTGGGGTTCCGTTAAAATGCGTACGAAATCTTTGACTTCTAAGGCCTGTAATTCTACTCGGATAGGTAATCGCCCTTGTAATTCAGGAATTAAGTCAGAAGGCTTACTCATCTGAAACGCACCCGACGTAATAAACAGAATATGGTCCGTTTTCACCATGCCATGTTTAGTGGATACCGTCGAACCTTCAACTAAAGGTAACAAATCACGCTGAACACCTTCACGAGAAACATCTGCACTAGAGTTGCCTTCTCGTTTACAAATCTTATCGATTTCATCAATAAAGACAATACCGTTTTGTTCTAGTGATTCAATTGCCTCTTGTTTTAAATCTTCTTGATTAACTAATTTAGCCGCTTCTTCTTCCACTAAATATTTAAAAGCGTCTTTAATCGGTAGTGTTTTCTTTTTCGACTGGTTGCCTGACAAATTTTGGAACATACCTTGCAACTGGTTCGTCATATCCTCCATACCAGGAGGTGCCATGATTTCAACACCCACTTGCGGCATTGCTATATCAATTTCAATTTCTTTATCGTCTAACTTACCTTCACGTAGTTTTTTACGAAAAGCTTGGCGTGTAGACTTGTTATCTGTTTCCTGGTTATCGCCAAAAATATCTTTCGGTGGTGGTATTAATACATCTAAAATACGCTCTTCGGCAGCTTCTTCTGCTCGAAACTTCACCTTAGCAGTAGCTTGTTCTTTGGTCATCTTTACCGCGATGTCGGCTAAATCACGGATGATCGTTTCAACTTCCTTACCCACATAACCCACTTCGGTAAATTTAGTTGCTTCAACTTTTATAAAAGGCGCGTTGGCTAATTTAGCTAAACGACGTGCTATTTCAGTTTTTCCCACCCCAGTAGGACCGATCATTAAGATATTCTTAGGAGTGACTTCTTGGCGTAAATCTTCTGATAACTGCATTCTACGCCAGCGATTTCTTAGGGCAATCGACACCGCTCGCTTGGCGTCTTGCTGACCAATAATATGAGAGTCCAATTCATGAACAATTTCTCTGGGAGTCATAGCTGACATAAATATTTCCTTTGCGCTGGATGTAGGCTAGTAGTCGAGTGTTTCGACTGTCTGCGAGTGATTGGTATAAACACAGATATCGCCAGCAATCGTTAGTGATTTCGTGGCAATATCTTGAGCTGATAATTGAGTATTATCTAATAGTGCAGTGGCGGCAGATTGAGCAAAAGGCCCACCAGAACCAATAGCAATCAGATCTTTTTCAGGCTGAATCACATCACCATTTCCGGTTATTACTAATGAGGCGGTGTGATCGGCTACTGCTAGTAATGCTTCTAACTTGCGTAACATACGATCAGTACGCCAGTCCTTAGCAAGCTCCACTGCAGCTCTCGTTAGATGCCCCTGGTGCATTTCAAGTTTACTCTCAAAACGCTCAAATAATGTAAATGCATCGGCGGTCCCACCTGCAAAGCCAGCCAAGACTTTATCATGATATAAGCGACGCACTTTTTTAGCATTCCCTTTCATCACAGTATTGCCCAATGAGACTTGCCCATCTCCAGCCATTACAACTTGGTTACCACGTCGTACTGATACAATAGTAGTCACAAGAATTCCTTATTTATATAACGCACTAAAATGTGCCGAATAAGTAATATGTGGGGTAAGAATTTATAAATTTCAAGGGAAAGGCTAAGGGAAATCTGACTATAGATTCCAAAGCCAGATTTCACAAGTATTAATCTTTTGACGTTGCAATACGTGACGATCGCGTTCGGCATCACGTTTGGATTCATAGGGTCCTAATATGACTCGATACCAACCTGATTGGGTTCCTCTAATTTGCGGTTCTAACCCAACGAATGCCATGGTAGCTCGCATCGAATCAGCCTGTTCAAATATTTTAAATGAACCGCATTGCATTAAATATAATTTATCCGAAGTTGCCACTTCAGCATCGACTTCAACCTCGTAACCTGGAAGCGTCTTAATGAACTCCCATTCTTCTTCCGGAAGCTCCGGTAAAGGATCGACCTCATCAATATTCGATGTGACCGTTATCTCTTTTTGCTCATTTGTCGGTTGAATACCATCATCTTTAATAGAATATAAAAAATAAGCAAAACCGGCTAATACCAAAATCGCTAGAGCAATTTTAAGCTTTGTAAAAACACCCGAAGCACCCTTTGATTTTGGTTTTGTACGACGTGTAGACCCGGTTGATTTTTTACGAGGTGCAGGCTTACGTTTGATATAATCTTTCTGAGCCATAGGGCGAATGATACCTAAAATGGAATAATCTGGTTTATTGTAGTAATTTGCTTAATTAAAATCTATATTATCTACATCAATAGACCATCGAACACGTAACTTGTTCGCATATTTCGCATAATCATCAATAATCGTATCCAATACCTTTTGGCGTAAATTCCTGTACGGACTCTGAATAATTAACATATAGCGATGTCGAGTTTGTTTTTTCTCAATCAGACAGGGCACAGGCCCTATTGTTGAAATATTCTGCATATTGGTTAATAAGTGACGGGCAAACTGTAATAATTGCGTCGCTCTTTGGGGTGACTCGTCTTCTGCGCGCAAAATAACTTGATAAGTAAACGGTGGTAAAGCAGCTTGCTCCCGCTCGTGAAGTGCAAAACGTGCAAAATGGCCATACCCATTATTAACCAGATCCTGTAACAGGGGGTGTCCAGGTTGTGTCGTTTGTAAAAAGGTTTCCCCTGGCTTGTCTGCTCGGCCGGCACGACCAGATATTTGGGTAATTAATTGAGCCAATTTCTCAGGCGCACGAAAATCAGCACTAAATAATGCGCCATCTACATCCATAATCACCACACAAGTCACATGGGCAAAATGATGACCTTTAGCTAATATTTGTGTCCCTAATAATATCTGATGCTTACGCTGATTAACGTCCTCAATGGTCTGAGATAACGTATGTTTGCCACGCATTGAGTCGGAATCGATGCGAATAGTGGAATATTGAGGAAATAACTCATTTAGCCCTTGCTCAAGTTGCTGGGTTCCTATCCCTTGCGTAATCAGTTCTGAGGCCCCACAAACACTGCAATGATGAGGCGCACTGGCTTGGGCTAAGCATTGATGACAGACCATGCGAGATTGTGTTTTATGGTAGGTCATGGGCTTATCACATGCATGACAATCTTCTACGTGCCCACAACTTGAACATACTACCGCCGGTGCAAAACCTCTACGGTTAATAAAAAGTAATACCTGATTTCCTTGAGATAAATGCGACTGCATTACATCAAGGGTGGCTGGTGCTAAACCATAGTGAAGAGGTTGTTGGCAAATATCGATGAGATGCACTGGTGCCACAGTCGCATTACCTGCCCGTTGTTCTAATTTAAAATGCTGAAATTTTCCTGTAAGGGCGCGATGCAGACTCTCCAGTACGGGTGTCGCCGTACCTAGTACAATAGGAATACCCTGCTTCTGAGCTAGCATAATCGCTAGATCACGAGCGTGGTAACGGAGTCCGTCTTGTTGCTTAAATGAGTCATCATGTTCCTCATCGATAATGATCATTCCAAGTTCTGGCAGTGGGGTGAAAATTGCAGAACGTGTACCAATCACAATCCCGATTTGATTCAAACGAGCCTGTTGCCAAACCACTAAACGTTCTGTGTCGGTTAGCCCTGAATGCAAGACACCTACAGTGATGCCGAAACGCGATTCAAAACGCGATACCGTTTGTGGAGTCAAACCAATTTCAGGCACCAGAATCAATACTTGTTGACGTTGTTGTAGCACTTTATTAATGACTTGCAAGTACACTTCTGTTTTACCACTGCCGGTGATCCCTTCAATCAAAAAACAGCTAAATTGGTTTAATTGCGCACTTATCCCACTTATCGCCACAGACTGTTCAACGTTAGCAGGTAGCTCTGCTATATGTGCAAAGTGCTCCGCCCCTACTCGATCAAACCAACACCCAGATGTCAGCTGATGCTGCGATTCAATTAAGATCTCTTTTTTAATTAACGCATTAATTAAAGCGCTACTAAAATGCTGTTTCACTTCATCCTTGGTGAGACTATCGACAGTGCCAGACTGTGTTTTTGCTGCCACAAAACAAGCTAGCGCAAATTGTTTTGGTGCTCTTTTTAAATGAATAAATGGAACGGTCTGAGTAATATCATTACCAGGGACATTGATAGCTTGTAATGTTGGGCTCAACGCTAATACATTGATTGGAGTCGGCTGACTGGATTGCGGTTTACGTAACGCATTAGGTAAAGCTGTTTGTACCACCTCACCTAGTGGGTGCTGATAATAACTGGCTAACCAATGCAATAAACTCAACCAAGACTGAGATAACATCGGTGTATCATCTAACACGGCATCAATCGGTTTATATTTGTTTGGGTCACCTTGCTGTTCAAGAGGTATTTCATCAATAGAATTCACACACCCGACGACGACCCCGACTAAAGGACGGTTAGCAAAGCTCACTTGCACTCTCACCCCTAACTCGACGGGTTGAGCATAAGTGTAATTGAACGTTTTGCGCAGTGGGACAGGTACCGCAATTGCCAATATCGCCATAGGTTGAATTGATATTCTGTTTTTAGTGGTTAAAACACGATTATACTTGATCATTTAAGGAAGTTACATTATTATGCGCGTCCATTTTGCGAGCTACTGCACGTGCGGTAGGTCATGTTAATTATTGCGTATGGTGTGCAACTTCGGGTTGTATAGCGATGCGGCCTACATTTAAAGGTATCCCATGAAAGAAGGTATTCACCCTAAGTACGAAGAAATTACTGCAACATGTTCTTGTGGTAATGAAATGAAAATTCGCTCTACTGTCGGTAAAGATTTAAACCTAGACGTATGTTCAGCATGTCACCCGTTCTATACTGGTAAGCAACGTAACGTTGATACTGGTGGTCGTGTTGATCGCTTTAACAAGCGTTTTGGTGCACTTAGCAAAAAATAATACTAATTTGCTGCTAGCAGCTCATCTAGTTATCATAAAAAAGCGCTCATT
>Ga0209136_1000144_pt1 | contig 52949 bp, 53 predicted proteins | sample SaaInl0LU_22_DNA_FD_184640 | JGI IMG/M metagenome (GOLD analysis project Ga0209136, IMG submission 184640) | Marine microbial communities from expanding oxygen minimum zones in the Saanich Inlet - ESP_90LU_22_DNA (SPAdes) (version 2) | ecosystem: Environmental > Aquatic > Marine > Intertidal... | reverse complement strand
AAAAAATTAAAAAGCCATAAAATTCTAATTTTAGATTTTTGTGGCTTTTTTATGTATTTAAGTTTTGTAACAAAATTAAATGAAGAACGTCTTATTTATAGATTAATATAATTATAAATGAGTTTTTTTAGAGTTTTGTTTGCTATAATTTTTCCTCCCCTTTCTGTGATAGATAAAGGATGTGGTTCTTTTTTTATAATATTATTGTTAACTCTTTGTGGATGGATTCCAGGAGTTATAGGAGCCTTAGTAATTTTAAATAACCCTAATAGATAATTTATTTATTTATTAAGAATTATGATTAGCTAATCTGTTCTCCATTTTTAATTTTTTTTGAAGCTTTTAATAAGACTACTTTACTTTCAGTATTGTAAACTCCAAGAACTAAGACTTCACTTAAAAAATTTGCAATTTGTCTAGGTTTAAAATTTACAATAGCAGATACTTGTTTATTTTGTAGTTGTTCTTTGGTATACAAGTCTGTAATTTGAGCACTTGATTTTTTTATGCCTAAATCACCAAAATCAATTTTCAGTTGATAGGCTGGCTTTTTTGCTTTCGGAAAATCATTGACTTCAATTATAGTGCCTATTCTAATATCAACTTTTAAAAAATCTTCGAAAGATATTTCTTCTTTCATAGTTTAATTTTTTTTCTTGTTTAGTTTTTGAATTACCCATAAAGGACCAATTAACAAAAACTCTAAATCTTTTAAAAATGAGGGTTTAGCACCTTCTATTTTATGGCCATAAAATTGACCAATCCAAGCTAAAATAAAAATTATTAAAGTAGCATAAAGTAAATTAACAGTATTGCCAAGCCAAAAATTACCAATTATTGAAACTAAAATAACAAATAGCATTTCTGTAAAGTACCAAAAACCAAGACGTAAGTAAAAAATAGAAATGATTACGCCTACAACAACAGCCCAGTTTTCTAATAAAGGATTGTATAAACCAAAAGTATTTTCTAATAGAGTTGTTGGTATAGACATCAATAAACCAATAACACTAAAAAAAATTAATGGTACACAGATGTAATGAATAGTTTGGTTGGTTTCATTTTGATGACTAACAGCATATTCATCAAAATATTCTTGAGCAGTTTTCATGTTTTAAAAGTATAAAACATAAAGATAAAAATAATTGAAATACTAATAAGAAGTTACTTCCAGTTTTTACGAATCATTAATTGCTCTATATGTGCATAATGATGCTGACAATGCCAAGCATAAATTCCAATATTTTCTTTTAAAGAAACTTTAGCTTTAGTTTCTGGATGTATAAAACCCTTCTCTAAATCTTTTTCAGGTATGTTTTTTAATAAATAAACCCACTTACTATGTAGCGCTTTTAATCCATCTAAAGACAATGAAATAGGAGCTGATTTAGAGTCAAAAATCTCAGCCCATCTGTCTTCAAAATACGCTTTTATTATGGGTGTATCTTCTGTTAAAGTCCATTTAAACCTAATATAAGAATTTGTATGACTATCATAACAATGATGAATTACTTGCCTTATAGTCCATCCATTTTCTCTATAAGGAGTATCTAATTGTTTTTCTGATAATTGTTTAACCAAAAATTCTATTTCTTGAGGAAATCGTTCAATATCAGAAATCCAAACTTCTATATTTTTTTTGGTAATATTTTCTGGAATTTGAGCTTTTCCTATTGGGTATTTTAGTTGTTCTAAAGTCATTTAACGTTACTTTTTTGTTAACCTACTTAAACGAGCTTTAGAGCTTCTATTTTCAGGATTTATGGCTAAAGCTTTTTTGTAATATATAATTGCGTTTACAGTATCTTTTTTTGAAAAATATAAATCACCCATACTATCATAAACGTTTGAGCTATTAGGATACAAGGCCATATTTATTTTAAATAGCTCTTTTGCCTCTTCATATTCTTCATTTCTTAAGAATCTATAGGCTAACGTATTTAATCTTCTTTCACTAACATTAGGGTTTAAGGAATCTTTTTCTTTAATTGTTTTAAAAGCAGTTAAAGCTTTATCATACTCTTTATCATTAAAGTATTCAGAAGGTGTTTTTTCACCTTTTTCCATTTTGTCAAACCTATAAATAACTCCCTTGTGTTCTGTTTTGGGAGCTAATTCAATATGCATTTTGGGTTTGCTTACAAAGAGCATTTTTTCATTTAACTCTTTCATGTAAAAAGCACTGTCATTTACTTTTAATAATTCAATGTCATCATTTCCACGCCATTTAGCATGCATAATAGCATCTTCAAAATAAATTTCTAATACTTCATTAGCATTAAATAAATAACGTCCAGAAGTGGCTTCTATAAAACTATCCTTATTTTTTTGTGATGTACAACTAGTAAGTAATATAAATGTAAAAAGTATAAATAAAGTTTTTTTCATGGTTGGTAGCTAAAATGATTCTCAATTTTAGACGATTATTGATAGGTTTTTGTTACACTTTAAAGTTAATGATTTTTAAAATGTTAATATATAAATGTTATTGTTTGTTAAAATTTTATTTTGTTTAATATATTTAATTTAATTTTAAACAGAATATTTTATAATGAAAGTATCTATACAAACTTATATTGCTATTACAACGTTTTTATTGTTTTTTATAACAATTTTAGCAGCGCTTAATTATTCTTTTTCTTGGATTTTTTATTTAACAGTAATTGGTCAAGTTTTTCTACTAATTATGGTTTATAAAGTTTTAACAGATAACTATAAAACAGAAAAAACGTTTGAAGATTTTTATGAAGATAATCCTATATCTCAAAATAAAAATGAATTAAATTATAGAAAGTAGCAATTACAATTAATACAATTATTTTCAATATAAGTTTATAGATAATAACATTTATTTTAATTTATTTAATTTAAATAGTATATAAATTTTCTTTTATGATAAATAATTAGGTGGCTTAAATTAATTAGTCTAAGTTTGCATCACAATAAAAGATACCTATAGGGTTTTAAGGTAGTATATATACAATTAGTTTTTTCGAGTTTTCTCTTCTTTCCAATTTTATTTTTACAATTACTTTTTCAATAGTGTTTTAAGTTAAAAAGTTGTTTACAATTTTATCATATTTTTAATATGTTGTCTTAATTAGGTTTCTTTTTTGTGATAAAATAATAAATAATTTAAAATTAAGTAAAGATGCAAGAAGGCACAGTAAAATTTTTCAACAATTCAAAAGGATTCGGATTTATTAAATCATCAGAAACAGGAGAAGATATTTTTGTTCATAATTCTGGTTTAACAGACGATATTAGAGAAGATGACAAAGTACAGTTTAATACTGAACAAGGAAGAAAAGGATTAAATGCTATAGACGTACAAGTTATAGACTAATTCTAAATATTTTATCTTCTAAAAGATAAATTATAATAAAAAAGACCGTTTTTAAACGGTCTTTTTTTTATATTAAGAACTTAAACATTTATTGTTTTATACTATTCCAAATATCTAAATACATTTTCCAATCTCCATTTATTTTTTTCCAAACAATTACATATTTTCCTTTCCAATTATATTCTGATCCATCTGGTCTTAAAGTTATTCCTTCATAATATCCATAATCATAAGCTTCATCACCAATAATTTTTATTTCTTCAGGTTTAATTTTATGATATTTTGTTTTAAACCCTTTTGGAAGAACCCAATATTTAATAATTGCTTCCTTACCTTTAAGAATCTCTTTATTATTAGGAAAAATTTTGGCATCTTCAGTGTATGCTAAACCTATAGATTTATAATCTGAATTCATTACAGAAACAGAGAATGATTTAATATTTGAAAGTATCTTATCAATATCTTTTTGATTGCCAATAAATATCTGTGAACATAAAGAAGAAGAAAAAAAGAGAAAAAGTAAAAAAGAATATATTTTCATGTTTTTTTAATTGAAGGTTTTATTGATTCTAAAAACTAAATTAATAATTATATAACTCTGATTTAAATATAATTATTTTAAAAATAGGATTTATTTACCAAATCTCAGTTTATGGTTTTAAAAATAAAACGATTTTAGAAATGTTTAGACATCGTATTTTTAAACCTTTTAATTAATTAAATATCAATTAGTTAATTATATAGTTTTAAGCTGAATATAGTGTTGTACAATCTTAAATTTATATCCTTTTAAAGTTTCCAATTATTTTTGATAGTTGTTTAGTAATAAAACCAAAGAAATGGCAAAAACATTGTTTGATAAAGTATGGGATTCTCATGTAGTTAGAAGTATAGAAGATGGACCAGATGTATTTTTTATTGATCGTCATTTTATTCATGAAGTAACAAGTCCAGTCGCTTTTTTAGGATTAGAAAGTAGAGGTAATAGTGTTGTTTATCCAGAACGTACTTTTGCTACAGCAGATCATAACACACCAACAATAAATCAACATTTACCAGTAGCAGATCCATTATCTGCAAATCAATTAAATGCGTTAGAAAGAAATGCTGCTAAATATGGCATTTCTCACTGGGGTTTAGGTGATAAAAACAATGGTATTGTACATGTAGTTGGTCCAGAAAACGGAATTACTTTACCTGGAGCTACTATTGTTTGTGGAGATTCACATACGTCTACTCATGGTGCTTTTGGTGCTATAGCTTTTGGTATTGGTACTTCAGAGGTAGAAATGGTTTTATCTACTCAATGTATCATGCAACCAAAACCTAAAAAAATGCGTATTAATGTAAATGGAAAACTTGGTGCAGGAGTAACACCAAAAGATGTTGCTTTATATATTATTGCTCAACAAACTACTTCTGGTGCAACAGGATATTTTGTAGAATATGCTGGTGATGTTTTCGAAGATATGACTATGGAAGGAAGAATGACCGTTTGTAATTTATCTATAGAGATGGGTGCTAGAGGAGGTATGATTGCACCAGATGCAAAAACATTTGATTATATAAAAGGGCGTTCTCAAACTCCCAAAGGAGAAGATTGGAATAAAGCCATGAAATATTGGGAAACTTTATACACAGAAGAAGGTGCAGAATTTGATGCTGAATTTAATTATAATGCTTCAGATATAGAGCCAATGATTACCTATGGTACAAACCCAGGTATGGGAATTGGTGTTACAAAATCTATCCCAAATGCAGCATCTGTAGAAGGAGGTGTAGAAACTTATAAAAAATCTTTGGGTTACATGTCTTTTAATGAAGGTGAAGCCATGATTGGAAAACAAATAGATTTTGTATTCTTAGGTTCTTGTACAAATGGAAGAATAGAAGATTTTAGAGCATTTTGCTCAATAGTAGAAGGTCGTAAAAAAGCAGAACATGTTACAGCTTGGTTAGTGCCTGGTTCTCATAAAGTTGTAGATCAAATAAAAGCAGAAGGCTTAGATAAAATTATAGCTAATGCTGGTTTCGAACTTAGAGAACCAGGTTGTTCTGCATGTTTAGCTATGAATGATGATAAAATTCCAGCAGGAAAGTTATCAGTATCTACATCAAATAGAAATTTTGAAGGTCGTCAAGGACCTGGTTCTAGAACTTTATTAGCTAGTCCATTAGTTGCTGCTGCTTCTGCTGTAGAAGGGGTAGTTACAGATCCAAGAACATTATTACAAACTGCTTAAAATTAAGAAAATGGCTTACGATAAATTTAATGTATTAACAAGTACAGCTTATCCATTACCAACAGAAAATGTAGATACAGATCAAATTATTCCTGCTCGTTTTTTAAAAGCAACAGAGCGTAAAGATTTTGATATAAACTTTTTTCGTGATTGGAGATTTAATCAAGATGGAACACCAAAACCAGATTTCCCTCTAAATAAAGAAATTTATGCAGGTTCTAAAATTTTAGTAGGAGGTAGAAATTTTGGTTCAGGTTCTTCTAGAGAACATGCAGCTTGGTCTGTTTATGATTTTGGTTTAAGATGTGTTATTTCATCAGCTTTTGCAGATATATTTAAAAATAATTGTTTAAACATTGGTGTTTTGCCAGTTCAAGTTTCTGCATCGTTTGCAGACAAATTATTTGATGCCATTTTTGCTGACCCAAAAACTGAAATTAAGGTAGATTTACCAAATCAAACAGTAACTCTTTTATCAACAGGAGAATCTGAAACTTTTGAGATTAATAGTTACAAAAAAGATAATATGTTAAATGGTTTTGATGATATTGATTATTTAAAAAATATCGAAAATGAAATCGCTGCTTTTGCAGAAACAAGACCTTTTTAAAAATCCATTTTTTAAGTTTGATTTATGTCTGTAAGAAGCATTGAAATAATGGATACTACTTTACGTGATGGAGAACAAACATCAGGTGTATCATTTACAGTTTCAGAAAAATTAACAATTGCAAAACTTTTATTAGAAGAATTAAAAGTAGATCGTATAGAAATTGCATCTGCTCGTGTTTCTTTGGGTGAATTAGAAGCTGTTCAAAAAATAACTTCTTGGGCAAAAGAGCAAAATTTACTAGATAAAATAGAAGTCTTAACCTTTGTTGATGGAGGTAAATCTATAGATTGGATGTTAGATGCAGGAGCAAAAGTTCAGAATTTACTAACAAAAGGCTCTTTAAATCATTTAAAATATCAACTTAAAAAAACACCTGAAGATCATTTTTCTGACATAAAGGCAACTATAGATTTAGCAACTAAAAACGGAATTAAAACAAACGTTTATTTAGAAGATTGGTCTAATGGAATGCGAAATTCTAAAGCCTATGTTTTTCAGTTTTTAGATTTTTTAACAAATCAAAAGGTAGAAAGAATTTTATTACCAGATACTTTAGGAATTTTAACCCCATATGAAACTCATGCTTTTATTTCTGAAGTAAGAAGTAAATATCCAAATCTTCATATCGATTTTCATGGACATAATGATTATGATCTTGGAGTTGCTAATGTTTTAGAGTCTGTAAAAGCTGGTGTTAATGGCTTGCATTTAACGATTAATGGAATGGGTGAGCGTGCAGGAAATGCACCAATGGCAAGTGTAGTTGCAGTTATTAATGACTTTTTAAATGATGTAAAAATTAATGTAAACGAAACTGCTTTAAATAAAGTAAGTAAGTTAGTAGAAACTTTTTCAGGTTTTAGAATTCCTGTAAATAAACCAGTTGTAGGTGCAAATGTATTTACACAAACAGCAGGCATTCATGCAGATGGAGATAACAAGAACAACTTATATTTTAATGATTTAATGCCAGAACGTTTTGGTAGAAAACGAAAATATGCATTAGGTAAAACATCAGGTAAGGCAAATATTCAAAAGAATTTACAAGATTTAGGGTTAAGTTTAAATGATGAAGATTTAAAAAAAGTAACTCAAAGAATTATTGAGTTAGGAGATAAAAAAGAAGTTGTTTCTCAAGATGATCTACCTTATATTATTTCTGATGTATTAAGTAGTGATAAAATTGAAAGAAGAGTTATTGTAGAGAATTATGTATTGGGTCATGCAAGACGTATGAAACCTTCAACTACTTTACAATTAAGAGTAGAAGGTGTGTTGTATGAAGCTCATGCACAGGGAGATGGGCAATATGATGCATTTATGAACGCTCTAAAGAAATTATATAAAACGCATAGTAAAAAAGACTTACCAAAGTTAATAGATTATGCTGTTAGAATTCCACCTGGGAGTAATTCTGATGCTTTATGTGAAACGATTATCACTTGGAAAAAAGAAAAAAAAGAATTTATAACACGTGGTTTAGATTCAGATCAAACAGTATCAGCTATTAAAGCCACAGAAAAGATGTTAAATATTATATAATAGCATTTAGCTAAATACTAAGAGACAAAAGCAAAACAAAAAAATGAAATTAAATATAGCCTTATTAGCAGGAGATGGTATTGGACCAGAAGTCATAGAACAAGCTGTAAAAGTATCTGATGCTGTTGCAAAAAAATTTAATCATGAAATTAATTGGAGATCAGCCTTAACAGGTGCTGCTGCTATTGATGCTGTTGGTGAGCCTTATCCTGATGAAACACATGAAATTTGTGCTTCTTCAGATGCTGTTTTATTTGGTGCTATTGGTCATCCACGTTTTGATAATGATCCATCTGCAAAGGTTCGTCCAGAACAAGGGTTATTAAAAATGCGTAAAAAATTAGGTTTATTTGCTAATGTTAGACCAACATTTACATTTCCTTCTTTATTAGATAAATCTCCTTTAAAAAGAGAAAGAATAGAAGGCACAGATTTAGTTTTTTTACGTGAATTAACAGGAGGAATTTACTTTGGTGAAAAGGGTAGAAGAGAAGAAGGAGAAACTGCTTATGATAACTGTGTTTACACTAGAGCTGAAGTTCAAAGATTGGCTAAAAAAGGATTTGAATTAGCCATGACACGTTCTAAAAAATTATGTTGTGTAGATAAAGCCAATGTTTTAGAAACTTCAAGATTATGGAGAGAAACTGTACAAGCAATGGAAAAAGATTATCCAGAAGTTGAGGTGTCTTATGAGTTTGTTGATGCAGTTGCAATGCGTTTAGTTCAGTGGCCAAATAGTTATGATGTTTTAATAACAGAAAATTTATTTGGAGATATTTTAACTGATGAAGCTTCTGTAATTTCTGGTTCTATGGGTTTAATGCCTAGTGCGTCTTTGGGTTCAAAAATTGGCTTATTTGAGCCTATACATGGTTCTTATCCACAAGCAACAGGTTTAAATATTGCAAATCCAATGGCTACAGTTTTATCTGCAGCTATGATGTTCGAAAACTTTGGTTTACATACAGAAGGAAAAGCTATAAGAGAAGCAGTAAACAAAGCTTTAAATGAAGGTATTGTTACAGAAGATTTAGCTGATGGTGGAAAATCTTATGGTACTTCTGAAGTGGGAGATTGGTTAGCTAATAATATTTAGTTTTAGAAAATATATATAAAATTAAAAGCTCTCAAAATATGAGAGCTTTTTTTATGTATTCTTAGTTACTCTATGTATTTGGTCTAGTAAATCTTCTGGATTAAAAGGTTTAAATATAAAACCATTCATTCCTGAAGCAGAAATTTTATCTTTAACTTCCATAAAAACAGAGGCTGATAATGCTAAAATGGGTAGTTCTTTATTAAATTTTCGAATTTCTTTTGTAGTTGTATAACCATCCATAACTGGCATTTGAATGTCCATTAAAACTACATCATAATCTTTTTCTTTTATTTTTTCAACAGCAGACATGCCATCGTTTGCAACATCAACAATAAGTTTTGCTTTTTCTAATATTTGTTGACCAACCATAACATTTATTAAGTTGTCTTCTACTAATAAAACTTTAATGCCTTCTATATTATTCTTTCTCTTTTTGGCCTTTTTTTCAAGTTCTTGTTCAGGCACAACTTTTAAATCCAAAATAAAATAAAAAGTACTTCCTTCTCCAATTTCACTTTCAACTTTAATTTCTGAATCCATTGTTTCAACAATACTCTTTACAATTGGCAAACCTAAACCAGTACCACCATATATTCTAGAAGTAGTATTAGATGCTTGACTGAATGCTTCCCAAATGGTTTGTTGCTTGTCTTCTTCTATTCCAATTCCAGTATCTGTAACTTGAGTTAAAATTTCGACATTGTCATCATATGCAAAATACTTTTTGATCTTTAAGGTTACCTTACCCTTGTCTGTAAATTTTATAGCATTAGAAACTAAATTATTCACAATTTGATTATACCTAACAATATCTAACATTACTATAGGAATATCATCATCTACATCAAGTTTCATTTCAATTCCTTTTCTTAAACAAGAAGCTTCATGTATTTTTTTAATTTGTTTCACAGCTAAAGAAAGGTCTGTAGGAATAGGGTCTAAATCAATATTAGTTGACTGCATTTTGCTAAAATCTAATACATTATTAAGAAGATTTAAGAGTATTTTTCCTGAATAACTAAGTGCATTAATATTTTCTAATTGATCTTTTCTGGGATCATTATCAGCTAAAATATGAGATAGACCAATGATGGCATTTAATGGAGTTCTTATCTCATGACTCATTGTACTTAAAAACTGTGATTTGGCTTCAGAGGCCTCTAGTGCTTCAACTCTTTTTTTGCGAATGTTAGAGAAATATCTCATATTAAGTAAACAGAAATAAATCAACTGAAAAATAACTAGAAAAATAGTACTTGCTATAGAAATTGGGTATATATATTCAGAAGCAGAAATTTTGTCTAATTTTCTTACTGTAAATAAATCAAAATCTGTTAAATAGAGAATTGTCCAAAAAAGTAATGGTAATAGGGTAAATATAAACACCAAATATTTTTCTCTTCTAAACGAGAATAAAATAAAAGGTAAGCCAATATTAAACATGTAAACAAACTCTACACTGCCTTCTCTACCAACATAAGAGGCTATAACTGCTAACCCAATATTACTAGTAAGTAAATAAATAACCCTTGACCAATTAAGAATTTCTTTTAATGCTAAATATGCTGCTAAAACATAAGCTAAAGTATTAAGAGCGTTATAATCTCTTAACCAAATAAAACCAAATTGATGAGATAAAATGGTGCAAAATATAGCAAAACCAATATTAATTAATGTTAAAACAAACATTAACCTTACTCTTCTTTTAGAAAAGGCTTCTTTTATTTGCATATTAGTTTTGGTTTCTGTTTTTTTCTAATGCTTTATCTATTTCAAATAGCAAATCATCTGGATTAAAAGGTTTAAATATAAAACCATCCATTCCACAAGCTTCAATTCTATCTTTAACCTCCATAAAAACAGAAGCAGATAATGCAATTACAGGAATGTCTTTATTAAACTTTCTAATTTCGCTTGTAGCTGTATAGCCATCCATAATTGGCATTTGTATATCCATTATAACAAGATCAAAATTAGATTTTTTAACGGCTTTAACTGCAGCTAAACCATCTTGAACTTCGCTAACTTTAAGACCAGCTTTTGTTAAAATTTGTTTAGCAACCATAGAATTGATTAAGTTGTCTTCAACAATAAGAATTTTTTTCCCTTTAAATTTATATTCTTTTTTTTCAGATATAGTTTCTATTTCTTTTTCTGAAGTTGTTTTAAGACTTATTGTAAAATAAAACTTACTTCCTTTACCAACTTCACTTTCAATAAAAACATCAGATTTCATTGCTGTTATTATACTTTTTACAATAGGTAATCCTAAGCCAGTGCCACCATAAAGACGGTTTGTGGAGTTAGATGCTTGTGTAAAAGCTTCCCAAATGGTTTTTTGTTTGTCTTCAGGTATTCCAATTCCAGTATCAGCTACTTCAGTGTAGATTTCTACAAAACCATTAGATTCTTTTTTCTTTTTTATAATTAAATGTACACTTCCTTTATTGGTAAATTTTATAGCGTTTGAAACTAAATTATTTAAAACTTGATTAAACCTTACAATATCTAAGTTTACAATAGGAATATCTTCATCTATTTCAAGATGCATAGAGATTCCTTTTTTTATACAATTTACCTCATGTATTTTTTTTATTTGTTTTACTGCTAGAGATAAGTCTGCAGGAATATTATCAAGTTCAATTTCTTTAGATTGCATTTTACTGAAATCTAAAACATTGTTTAGTAGATTTAATAAAATCTTACCTGAATAATTTAAAGCATTTATGTTTTCTTTTTGATCTTCTCTTGGAGTATTATCAGCTAAAATATGAGATAAACCAATAACAGCATTTAAAGGAGTTCTAATTTCATGACTCATTGTGCTTAAAAACTGAGATTTTGCATTAGATGCATCTATTGCTTCATCTTTTTTAATATGAACTGTAGTAGAATGTATTGAATTTAAATATGAAAAATAAAACAATTGAAATGTAACCAATGATAAAGTTGTAACAATTGAAATTGGATAAACTACATCTTTTGCAATTAAAATATCTAATTTTGAATTAGTTATAAGATTAAAATCTGTGATATATAGCATTACCCAAAGTAGTATAGATAATAAAGAAAAAGAAAACATATAATGTGTTTCGCTTTTAAAAGAAAATATCATGTAGGGTAGTGCTAAAGCATACATTAACATAAATTCTACTCCACCATATTTACCCACATAAGAGGCAGTTACTACAATAGCTATATTAAGTGTAAAGAAATAAATAAATCTCGGAGCTCTAAGTTTTCCTTTTTTTGCAATTAAAGAAGCAATCAAAAATATTGATATGGTGAAAAAATGGAAGTAAATTAAATCAGGAACGTTTAAAAAGTATGCTATAATAGCAACTAATAGAGCTATACCCGCTGTTATCAAAGATAGGGTATATATAATTTGAACACGTCTTAGGGAGAAATCAGACATAGTTTATTAAGATATAAACTTAAATATACAAAATAAAATTTTAAAATCGTATACTAATTATTGAGTAAATTTTTCAATTTGATTTAAAAGGTCTTGAGGTTTAAACGGTTTAAAGATAAAACCATCTATTTTAGAATCTTCTAAGTCGTTTTTAGATTGCATATAAACAGAAGCAGATAAGGCAATAATTGGGATGTCTTTATCAAACTCTCTAATTTTTTTTGTTGCCTGATATCCATCTAAAATTGGCATTTGTATGTCCATTAATATTATATCATAATCATTATTTTTTGCTTTATGAACAGCCATTAAACCATCTAGAGCTACGTCTACCTTAAGATTAGCTTTTTCTAATATTTGTACACCAACCATTACATTTATTTCATTGTCTTCAACTAATAAAACTTTAATGCCTTCAAAATTAAAATCTTTTACCTCTGTAGTTTTCTTTAATTCTTCTTTAGTTGCAATAGGTAAATCTAAAGTAAAATAAAATCGACTACCTTTTCCTTTTGTACTATCTATTTTTATATCTGCACCCATTCTGTTAACTATACTTTTAACAATTGGTAAGCCTAATCCAGTACCTCCATAAAGTCTATTTGTATCAGTAGAAGCTTGTGAAAATGCTTCCCAAATGGTTTCATGTTTATCTGCAGGAATTCCAATACCAGTATCAATAACCTCAGTTAAAAGGGTTACATTTTTATTGGTTTGTTTTTCTTTTGTAATTCTTAAAGTTACACTACCTTTTTCTGTAAATTTAATAGCATTTGTGACCAAATTATTTATTACTTGATTAAACCTAACAATATCTAACCAAACAAAAGGTATAGTTTTATCTACATCTAAAACCATATCAATACCTTTTTTTATACAAGATGCTTCATGAACTTTTTTAATTTGTTTTATGGCTGCTAATAAGTCTAAAGGTGTATTATCTAATTCAATTTCATCTTTTTGCATTTTACTAAAATCTAACACATTGTTCAGTAGATTTAATAAAATTTTCCCTGAATAATTTAATGCTTCAATATTTTGTATTTGATCTTCTTTTGGATTATTGTCTCCTAAAATATGAGATAATCCTATTACAGCATTTAGTGGAGTTCTAATTTCATGACTCATTGTACTTAAAAACTGAGATTTTGCATTAGATGCTTCTATTGCTTTTGTCTTTTTTTCTTGCACAGATTTGTTAAAACCAGCATTTATATATGAAAAATAGATTAATTGAAATACAATCAATAACAAAGTAAATGTCATTGAAAAAGGATATATATTGTTCTTTGCAAATTCTGGATCTAACTGCTCTACACCAAAAAAATTAAAGTTATATATGTATAATAATGTTAATAATAATACTGGTAAAAATGCATATAATAAAAGCCAAATTTTTTCTCTTCTAATAGAAAAAAAAGTAAAAGGTATACCCAAAGCATAGAGTAAAAAGAATTCTATACTTGCGTTTTTACCTACATAAGAAGCAACAATGGCAACACTTAAGTTAAAGTTTAATATAAATAATGATCTAGCAATTTTTACATTTCCTTTTTTAGTTAGAATTGAAGAAACTAAAAACAAAAAAGAACTAAACCCTGCTATATAAGCTAAAGATTTAAAACCAGTATAATAAAAAACAACAGCAAAGATGAGTGCAGAAAAAATATTTACAAGAGAACTTATGTAAATAACTTTTCTTCGTCTTTTAGAGAATTGTAATCTATTTTTATTTTTCGATTTCATTTATTTGATTAAAAAATCTTTTATATTAGATAATAAATTATTGGGAGTAAATGGTTTATAAATAAAACCATTCATGCCACAATCAAAAATTTTATCTTTAACTTCAGAAAAAACCTCAGCAGAAAGAGCTAAAATGGGTACTTCAGAATTAAATTTTCGTATTTCTTTAGTTGCTTTATAACCATCCATAACAGGCATGTTTATATCCATTAAAACAATGTCATAATTTTCTTCTTTTAATTTGTCTACTGCTTGTTGCCCATTAATAACTGATTCTACTTTTAAATTAGATTTTATTAGTATTTGTTTACCAACCATTACATTTATTGGGTTATCTTCTACTAATAATAGTTTTTCTCCATTGAACTTTATTTCTTTAGCTGAATTCACAATCTTTTCTTCTTTAGCAACATCAAGTTTTAATTTAAAATAAAAACGACTTCCTTTACCTACTTTACTTCGTAAAATAATTTTAGAACCCATTACTTCTATAATACTTTTTACAATTGGTAAGCCTAAACCTGTACCACCATAAATTCTTGTAGTAGAAGTTGAAGCTTGTGTAAAAGGTTCCCATATTTTTTTTTGTTTACTTTTTGGAATACCAATACCAGTATCTGTTACTTCTGTATGTACATTTACTTTGCCATCTATTTGTAAACCTTTTTTTATGTTTAAATTTACTCTGCCTTTCTCTGTAAATTTAATAGCATTGTTTAACAGGTTTGTAATTACTTGATTAAAACGAACTATATCTAACATTACAATAGGTATTTTATCATCTATATTAACGTTAAGTTGAATCCCTTTTTTAATACATTGTGGTTCGTATATTTTTTTTAATTGTCTAAATGCATTTTTTAAATCTGTAGGAATGTTGTCTAATTCAATTTTAGTTGATTGCATTTTGCTAAAATCCAATACATTATTTAATAAGTTCAATAATATTTTTCCAGAATAATTTAAGGCCTCAATATTATCTACTTGATCTTTTCTAGGTTCATTGTCTTTTAAAATATAAGAAAGTCCAATAATTGCATTTAAAGGAGTTCTAATCTCATGACTCATAGTACTTAGAAACTTAGATTTTGCTTCTGAAGCATCTATAGCTTCTTGTCTTTTAGAGTAGATTCCAGAATAATAAGAAAGATTTAAATTAGAGAATGAAAACAACTGAATAATTACCATAGTTGCTGTAGATAACAAGGAAATAGGGTATACATATTTTAATGCAAAAGCCTCATCTAAATGATTATCTGTAAAAAGTTTAAAGTCTGTAGCACTAGTTAAAATCCATAAAAAACCTGCTAAGCAAGAAAATATAACTACGCTATATTTTTCATCTTTAAAAGAAAATAAAATAAAAGGTAACCCTATAGCATACATAAATAAATATTCTACACTACCAACTTGACCAACATACGAAGCAGTAATTGAAATGCTGAAGTTTAATAGAATAAAAAATAAAATTCTAGTATACTTTACTAATCCTTTTTTTGCAACATAAGCTCCTAAAAAATAGAGTAGTGCAGAAATAGAATGAACATAAACTAAAACTGTAACATCTGCTAAATATATCATTACATCTATAAAATAATAGATAGCTGCTGTTGCCAAAGAAAAAATAACATGGAAGAGACAGAGTAAATAAATTACTCTAAATCGTCTTTTTGTAGTAATATACTTTTTGTTTTCTTTCATTAACAAATAATTAATATTGAAAACTTTAAGTAAGAGTTATCTTTTTTATGGGGGAATAACTTCATAACCTTGTTTGATTATTTTGATGTATCAAAATTTCATATCAATTTAGTAAAAAATAAATTATTATAAACAAAAAACTCTCCAAATTTGGAGAGTTTTTTGTTTAAATCTAATATTAAATTAGTTTACATTCATTAATTCAACATCAAAAATTAAAGTTGCATTTGGTGGTATTACACCTCCTGCACCTCTTTCTCCATATGCTAAATGAGATGGAATAACAAATCTTGCTTTGTCACCTACTTGTAATAGTTGAATACCTTCATCCCAACCAGAAATTACTTGACCAACACCAACATTAAAATCGATAGGTTGTTTTCTTTTGTAAGAAGAATCGAATACAGTACCATCTAATAATTGACCTTTATAATGAACAGATACTCCAGCTCCTTTAGTAGCTTTTTTTCCATCTCCTTTTTGTAAAATTTTATAACGTAAACCACTATCAGTTTCATCATAACCAGCTGCAACTTTATCTAATAACTCAGCTTGTTTAGCTTTAGCTTCTGCTTCACGTGCTTCTCTTGCTCCTTCAAATTTTCTAAAAGCTTCTACTGCATTAAATTTTTCAGCAGCTTCACCAACTCTTAAAATTTCAACTTTCATATCATCACCTTGTGCTACTGCATCTACAACATCTTGACCTTCTACAACGCTTCCAAAAACGGTATGCTTACCATCTAACCATGGAGTAGGTACATGTGTAATATAAAATTGGCTTCCATTTGTAGCTGGACCAGAGTTAGCCATAGCTAATTTTCCAGGTTTATCATGTTTTAAATCTGGATGAAGCTCGTCATCAAATTTATAACCTGGACTGCCTGTTCCAGTTCCAAGAGGGCAACCTCCTTGTATCATAAAATCTGGAATAACTCTATGAAATTTTAATCCATCATAATATGGAGTACCTTGTTTTTTTGCTGAATTTTCTAAATTACCTTCTGCTAATGCAACAAAATTACCAACTGTTCCTGGTGTTTTTTCATGTTCTAATTGTACTAAGATTTCACCTTTTGGAGTTGTGAACTTTGCGTAGATTCCGTTATTCATATTTATATTTATTATTCAATTAGTATTAATGATTCTGAAAAATAGTATCAGAATAAATTTATTTTTTTGTGTTTAACATAGATATCCCATAAGATAATCCAATGTTAATATTCGCTGAGTTTACATTACCAAAAGGAGACCACATTTGACCACCTGCAAGGTTTAATGAAAAATCATTGTTTATATGATAGTTTATACCTGCAGTAGGTCTAATTAAAATTCCTTCTCCAGAATCAACTCTTCCACCACCAGCAACACCACCAGCAGCTTCTGCAAATAAAGAAAGTTTATTGTTTGCAAATTTATTAGATCTTATTCCTAAACCGAAAATTCCATGTGCATAACCTCCAGATTTACCTTCGTAAGCAAATGAAGCTTCCCCAGAAACATAAAATCTTTTGTTAATATCATATAATACTTTAATTGCGATTAATTGTAAATCACTATCAGGAATTCCAAATTTTGCAACATCAAAATAGGTTTGATTTTGTAACGCTAATCGAATGCCTTGTGTCTTTATTTTAGTGTATTCTTTATTTGTGAACGGATCTTTTGTTCCTCCACTTAAACTGTAATATTTTAAACTAAAACCAGCAGTCAAAGCTTCAAAACTTGCTATTCCTCCTAAGGCTTTATGATATCCTCCATGTAAACTTATCCCAAATCTTTCTGAGAATCGAATATCTGCTCCTGCATTTGGGTACATAGTTAAACCACCTTCAGGAAAAATTCTACCACCAGCAGCACCAATTCCAAATTTTGCGAAAAAGTTAACATGCTTTGTTTCTATGAAGTTTTTTCCTGCACCAATAAACATATCCATAAAACCAGCTGTTAAACCACCATACATGGCATCTAACTGAGCATAGATAAAAGTATTAGTATTTAAATATCTTTGATATTCAAACCCAATAATAGATAATGTATTTGTAATAGGTTGATATCTTGGGTCTGTACTTGCGTCAGTTCTAGATCTTCCTCTTGGAAAAAAGTAATCAAATGTAACTTGTTGTACACTTTTTACCCCAGGTTTGGTAAAAACTTCTTCTTTAGATGTATTTTTAGCAACAAATGTTTTTTGTGCTTTTTCATAAGAACTTGTTCTTAAGGTAGAAGGGATTTCTACAAAAAATGAAATATTATCACTTTTCTGAATGCCCGTAAAGAAGTTAACATAACCATATTGTACTCCAAAAGAATAACCATTTATCTTGTATTGGATTCCTGCATTTGGGTATAACATTCCACCTCCATTAACAAGAGTTCTATAGCCTCCACCACCAGCAAAATGAACATTTGCATCAAAATAAAGATTTTTATAGATAGGAAAATTTACACCTAGTGTAACACCTAGTGTAAATAAACCTCCTTGATCACCAGTAATGGCTGTATGAAAACCAGCACCAGTATATAACCAATCATTTAAAGGTATATTATAAGTTAAACCAATAAAACCCATGGTAGGTTGTAATGCATAACCTACTTTATCTGTTGGTTGATGAACTAAAGTGTAGTTTAAACGTATACTGTTATGTAATTCTTTTGGTTCAAGGTCTTCTAAAGTTAAAATTTGAGAGAACCCTGTTTGTAGACCTAAAAAGAGAAAGCATATAAATAGTATATTTTTCATCTGTTATTTTTTAAATTCACTAGTAAAATGCAACTTAACTGATGGATATTTACTTTGTGTCATTTGAATTGTAAAAGCAGAGTCAGCTAAAAAAACAAGTTGACCTTGTTTATCTTTTGCTAAATAACGTTGTTTTACTCTTTTAAATTCTTTAAACTCCTCGTTTTTAGGATCTGTAGGTTCTACCCAACAAGCTTTATGGACACTTAAATTTTCGTAAGTACATTTAGCACCATATTCGTGTTCTAAACGATATTGTATAACTTCAAATTGTAAAGCACCAACTGTACCAATAACACGTCTACCATTCATTTCTAAAATAAATAATTGTGCTACACCTTCATCCATTAATTGATCTAAACCTTTATATAATTGTTTAGATTTCATAGGATCTGCATTATTTACATATCTAAAATGTTCTGGTGAAAAACTTGGAATGCCTCTAAAATTAAGTTCTTCGCCTTCTGTTAATGTATCACCAATTTTAAAAGTACCTGTATCATGTAAACCAACTATATCTCCTGGATATGATTCGTCTACTATTTCTTTTTTCTCAGCAAAAAAGGCATTAGGGCTAGAAAATTTTACTTTCTTTCCATTTCTAACATGTAAATATGGTGAGTTTCTTTTAAAAGTACCAGAAACAATTTTAACGAAAGCTAATCTATCTCTATGTTTAGGATCCATATTAGCATGAATTTTAAACACAAAACCAGACATTTTTTGCTCTTTAGAATCTACTAAACGTTCTTCTGCTTTTTTAGGTTGAGGAGAAGGTGCAATTTCAATAAATGCGTCTAACAATTCTTTTACTCCGAAATTATTTAAAGCAGAACCAAAAAATACAGGTTGTAAATCGCCCTCTAAATATTCTTTTTGATTAAAAGGAGGATAAACTTCATCAATCAATTCTAATTCTTCTCTTAATGTTTCTGCTGCAGTTTCTCCAACAACTTTATCTAATTCAGGATTTGATAAATCATCAAATTCTATTCCTTTAGAAATGGTCGTTTTTTTATCACCAGAAAATAAGTTTAATTTTTTCTCCCAAATATTATAAATACCCTTAAAATCATAACCCATACCAATAGGGAAACTCATAGGAGTTACACGTAAACCTAATTTTTGCTCTACTTCATCTAATAAATCAAAAGCATCTTTACCTTCTCTATCTAGTTTATTAATAAAAACAAGCATTGGTATTTGACGCATTCTACAAACTTCTACAAGTTTTTCTGTCTGTGGCTCAACACCTTTTGCAACATCTATGACCACAATAACACTATCTACAGCTGTAAGGGTTCTAAAGGTATCTTCAGCAAAGTCTTTGTGACCTGGAGTATCTAGAATATTTATTTTTTTGTTTTTGTAATTAAATGCCAAAACAGAAGTAGCAACAGATATACCTCTTTGACGTTCAATTTCCATAAAATCGGAAGTAGCACTCTTTTTGATTTTATTGTTCTTTACAGCACCAGCTTCTTGAATTGCACCACCAAATAAAAGTAACTTTTCTGTTAATGTAGTTTTACCTGCATCTGGATGCGAAATAATACCAAATGTTCTTCTACGCTCTATTTCTTTTAAAAAACTCATTTACAAAATTTGAGGTGCAAAGATAGGTTTTACAAAGACAATTATCAATCTAAAATTTCTATAGTAATTGGTATGTCATCAACAGGCCATTCATCTACACCTACTTTAACTCTAGAAATCTTATCCATTGTATCAAATCCAGAAATTACTTCACCAAAAACAGTGTGTTCACCATCTAAATGATGAGCTCCACTTCTTTTATGAACCATATAAAACTCGAAAGGACTAGATAGTTTATCTGGATTGTTTTCCCATTCTCTAGCAGCTGCTAATGCTCCATATTTATGTGTTCTATGCTTTTTAAATTCTGGCTGCATTAAATAATTACCATACTTTCTTCTTTGTTTTTGAGTATACCAATTATCTGAATTACCTCCTTGAATTACAAAATTTTTTGCTACTCTGTAGATAACTGTTGTATTAAAATAACCAATTTTAGTAAGAAATATAAAGTTAGCTCTATGTATTGGCACATCTTCATATAAACGTAATTTTATATTGCCAAATTTTGTTTTTATAATAACTTTTGTTTCTGGGTTTTGTTTACCATATTCAGTTAAAAAAGCTTCAACATTAGAACTGTTTAAACTATCCCAAGATTTTTCAACCTCTTTTTCTTTAACTTTTTTAATGTTTTTTTCTGTTATTTGAGGTTGTATTTTCTGTTTCTGCTTTTCTTTTTGATGACAAGAACAAAGAATAATTAGAGATAGTAGTAGTGCTTTACTAAAAAATTTCACGCTTAGTATTTATTTGAATAGGTTTCAAAGATAGCCATCAAAACAAAAGCAAACAAAACAAATGGTTTTATAAAAATTTTAAGTTTTAAAGGTAAATGATTCTATATCTTTGCAACTTATGGAAGAACTTGTAGTTTTAGTTGATAAAAATGATAACCAAATAGGTTTAATGCCTAAAATGGAAGCTCATGAAAAAGCAGTTTTGCATAGAGCTTTTTCTGTTTTTACGTTTAATAATAAAGGAGAATTATTATTGCAACAAAGAGCAGCTCATAAATACCATTCCCCTTTGTTATGGACCAATACTTGTTGTTCTCACCAAAGAGAAGGAGAAACTAATATAGAAGCTGGTAAGAGAAGATTACAAGAAGAAATGGGTTTTACAACAGAGTTAAAAGAAGTATTTTCTTTTATTTACAAAGCTCCGTTTGAAAATGGTTTAACAGAACACGAATTAGATCATGTTATGGTTGGTGATTTTGATGGAGAACCTAATATTAATAAAGAGGAAGTAGAAAGCTATAAATGGATGTTGTTAGAAGATGTTAAAAACGACATAGAAAACAATCCTGATATTTATACAGAGTGGTTTAAAATTATTTTTAAAGAATCTTATAAAAAACTAAAAAATGCCTAAAGTTACAGTTCATAGAAAAGCACATTTTAATGCAGCTCATAGACTTTATAGAAAAGATTGGTCTGATGAAAAAAACTTTGAAGTTTTTAGTAAGTGTAGTAACCCAAACTTTCATGGTCATAACTACGAATTAATTGTTTCTTTAACAGGCGAAATTAATGCTGAAACTGGTTATGTTTATGATTTAGGTAAATTAAAAGATATTATTAAATCTGAGATTGAAGATTGTTTTGATCATAAAAATTTAAATATTGAAGTGCCTGAATTTAAAGAACTAAACCCAACAGCTGAAAATATTTGTGTAGTAACTTATGATAAATTAAGAAAACACTTACCAGACAATTTAGATTTAAAAGTTACTCTGTATGAAACTCCAAGGAATTTTGTAAGTTATTCTGGAGATCATTAAACTTATCTTCTAACACCCGTTTTTCTAAAATTAAAAAAGTCTAAACTTTTCTTTAAATAGCTATAATTATAGTAAGTAAAGCCAATAAAATTTAATTTATTTTGGTCTATATTTAAATAGCTCAAAAGTTCATTTTCTGCTTCATCTAAAGATTTATATTTTAGAAAACCACCCATATATCTTACTTCTGATGACAAAATTATAGAAAGTTCTATTTTAGCGTTATTTTTAAAAAAAATATCTAATCTATTTTTTATGTTTTTAAAAGCTTTTTTAGGAGAAGATTCATAAGAACTTATTAAAAGCCTGTCAACATTATTCGTTATATGTTTAATTTCTTTATTCTGATATTTTCCTATGTATGCCTCAACTTTTATTGGAGTATCGCTTTCTTCTGCGAGACAATTCATAATAGATAGTGTTTCTAAATAGTATTTATAACCACCTTCTCTTGTACAAGGAATACCGTTTTTTCTTAAATAAGTTTCACAATAATACCCACCCAAATCAGAATAGGTAGTTTTCCAATATTCATACTCTAAATTGTAAACATCAAACCTCTCTAAAGGGTCTTTTCTAGTTTTATTATAAACATCTATTTCATTAATAAAAAAACCTCCATTTTCACCAGAAGCACCAATTTCTTTTATTTTATAAACTGTTTTTGCTTTTTTTATAAAATTGATTAAGACATTGTTTTTAGTTGAGTCTGCTAAATGAAATAGTTTTTTATCGATCTTATCTAAATCGTAAAGTATTAAACTTTTAAAATTGTTTTCGCTTGCAAGAGTAAGTAATTCGTTTTCTTCAGCTTTATTTCCTAAGATATCTATAAAACCATCAACATATAAAATTCTTTGTAGACCAAAAGAATTTATGGTACTAATAAAGATTATAAAGTACAATAACTTCTTCATAAGCTGGGAGAATTTAATATAAATATAATGAATTAAAAACTAATTTTGTTTTATTTTAATAAATATTTTACATTTTAATTTCAAAAACTACCTAGAGGCTAATGTAAAATCTTGATTTTCTTTTTTGTTTTTATTAAAAGCTAAAGCTGATAATTTTTTGTAATATTTTAAAGATTTAGATAATTGGTTATAGTTATAATAAGTAAAATTTGTAAAATTAATTTTAGATAATAAGTGTCTATCTCTATTTTTCATAGTATCTACAAATATTTCTTCTCCTTTTTTTAATGAGTTAAATTTTAACCAACCTCCCATAAAAAGCGTTTCTGAAGAATATATTATAGAAACTTTAGGTTTGTTTTTTACTTCTGATAAATACTGTAACCTTTTATTTGCATAATTAAAACCACTTTTAGGGTTCCTTACATAAACATGAACCAATAATCTATCTACATAATTAGATATTTTCTGAATTTCGTGTTTTTTAAACTTTCCAACATAAGCTTCAACTTTAACAGGATGATTATTTTTATCAGCTAAAGTTCTCATGGTTTGTAATGATTTTAAAAAGAAACTAAAAGTTCCATTTCTATTACAAGATTTACCATTATTTTTTAGATAATTTTCGCAATAATAACCTCCATCTTTAGAGTTATCTTCTTTCCAATATTCATATTCTAAATTATAGGAATCAAATTTTTCTGCTGATATTTTTCTAGACTCATTGTAAGCATGAATTGCTTTTATAAAGAATTCACCACTTTCTCCTGAGCCTCCTACTTCTTTAATACCAAAGCTTTTTTTGGCTTTATATATAAATTTAGCTAGAATACCGTTTTTTGTTGCATCAGCAAGCGGATAATCTCTATTTACCTTATGTAAATCGTATAAGATAATTTTATTAAATCCGTTAGAAATTGTAAAGTTTAATAAGTCATTTTCTTTGGCTTGGTTGCCTAATACAGAGTAGAACTGGTCTACATAAAGAATTCTCTCTGAGCTATAAGATTTAAAAATAGCACATAGCATTATGACTAGGATTGTTGGGGTTATCCTTTTCATTTTATAGGGGTTAAGGGGTTAAAAGTTATAGTAAAAGTATAAAAAAAATAATAAATAGATAAAAAACAGATTTCTATAAAAAATTAATTCAAAAAAAAACGTTCTAGTTTTTTCTATAAGAGTAATAACTTAAAGATTTTTCTAGATCAGAATAAACATGATAACTGAAACTTTTTATGTTTACATTTTTTTCAATGAGTGAGTTATCTATATTCATTTCTCTAATAAAAAGAGATTCACCTTTGTCTAAGGAATCGAACTTTAACCAACGTCCAAGATTAGACATTGTCGTAGAAAATAAAATTGAAGTTTTTATTTTGGATTTTGTTTTTAACAAATAATCTAAATTTCTTCTAGCTGAAGAATAACTTAATTTAGGATTTTTACCAAAAGCTCTTATTGATAATCTATCACAGTTTTTTATGATTTCTTTTATTTCGTTAAGGGTGTAAAAAGATGCATAAGCTTCAACTACTACTTTATGTTTACTGTTAGAAGTTAATTTTTTCAAATCTTTTAAATTGTCGATAAAAAACTTAAAAGAACCTTCTCTTCCACAAGGAATCATGTTTTCTTCTAAATAATTAATGCAATAATAACCATCAATACCAGATGCTTTAGAAGACCAGTATTCATATTCTAAATTATAAATATCAAACTTTTCTTCTCGTTTTTTTCTAGATTTATTATAAATATCAATTTTATTTATAAAAAAAGAAGCAGCTTCACCAGAAGCGCCAATATTTGGAATACCGAATTTAAGCCTAGCTTTTGAGATAAATTTAGCTAAAGTGCTATTTTTTATTGGGTCAGTTAAAGGGAACCTTTTATCTACTTTATTTAATTGATATAGAATTAGAGTATTAAAACTATTTCTTTCAGCAAACTTTAGTAGCTTATCTTCTTTCATTGGGCTACCAAGAATATTATTAAAACCATCTACATATAATGTTCTTTGTACAGCGAAATTGTGCAAAAATAAAAGAAAAAATATGCTAGTAAAAAGTTGTTTCTTTATCACTTTATCCCCCAATAAATAGATGGTGTAAATATAACCAAAAATGCATTTTAAATAATGTTAAAAAACTAAGTAAAGTATTGATATTACTTAAAAATAACCTTAATCTTTCTTTTTACTTTTTTTGTACCCAATAATTAAACGAATTCCAAGTCTTGCAAACAATATTATTGCAATTATCATAATTATGTTAAATCCGTCCATATTGTCTTAGTTAATTATTTATACTGTATTTAAGGTTCTATTTAGAAACTAAAAACCTGTTTTTCCATCACCATCAATATCTTTTTCTAGATAGTTTTCAAGAGCCATAAGTGTCTTTTTAAGAACTGTTTTAGTTTCTGATAATTCTTTCTCTAATATTAAAACTCTTTCCTCTAAATTTTTAGCTTTTTTGCTTTGTTCTTGAATTTCACTTTGTTGAATTAAATCCCAAAATATACCCATAGTTTCATTAATGTTAAATTATCTATTTACTTATATTTGTAGTAAATGTATGTAAAACGTTACACTAATGATCATTAATAAATTCATTAGTTTTATTAGTGATTTATATTTATAAACAATTGTTGCCTTATGGAAATTAATCAGTTACTGAAATTCGAACCTATACTAAAAGACAAAGTTTGGGGAGGAGAAAAATTAATAAAAACACTTCATAAAAAGTCAAACAGAAGGGATATAGGTGAGAGTTGGGAACTGTCTGATGTTGATGGTGATACTTCTATTGTTGTAAATGGTGATTTAAAAGGCACTGACTTAAAATCATTAATATCTGATTATAAATCAGCATTAATGGGTTCAAAAATTTATAATCATTTTGGTGATAAATTTCCTCTTTTAATAAAATTCATAGATGCAAAAAAAGCATTAAGTATTCAATTGCATCCTCATGATGATTTGGCTAAAAAAAGACACAATTCTTTTGGTAAAACAGAAATGTGGTATGTTATGCAAGCAGATGAAAAAGCTAATTTAATAGTAGGCTTTAAAAAAGAAGTTACACCAGAAGAATATTTACATCATCTAGAAAATAAATCATTAACAAATATTTTAAATATAGATGAGGTTAACAAAGGAGATGTATATTTTATTCCAACAGGTAGAGTGCATGCTATAGGAGCAGGGGTTCTTTTAGCTGAAATTCAGCAAACATCAGATATTACTTATAGAGTTTATGATTGGGATAGACCAAACCCAGATGGAACTTTTAGAGAACTACATACAGAAGAGGCCTTAGACGCTATTGATTATTCTGCACAAGAATTTTATGATACTAAATATACAAAAGAACAAAATACATCAACAGAAATTGTTTCTTGTCCGTATTTTACTACAAGTGTATTACCTATACATGGTAAAGTTGAGGTTAATCATGCTAATAAAGATAGTTTTGTAATTTACATGTGTGTAGAGGGTAAAGTTGATTTTTATTACAATAATCAAAAAGAAAGCTTACAAATGGGCGAAACTATTTTGGTGCCTGCTTGTATAAAAGAATTAGTAATAGAATCTGAAATTTCTTCAGAATTATTAGAAGTATTTATAAAATAAAGGTTCAGTAAAACTATTTCTTTTCTCATTTAAATTATAAAGAATAGTAATTGCTACTAGAATATAAAGTAATTTTTTTCTAGTTAGTATAAAAACTAGATTAATAAAAATAAACTACATGAAATCTAATTGCTACCATGCTAAAAATAACTAGAAAAGTGTTTAGAAAAACAGCATTATAGATATAAATATTATCTTTAACGCATATAATAAAAATCATTTATGAAAATAATTGCAATGATTCCTGCTAGATATCAAGCTTCAAGATTTCCAGGAAAATTGATGAAAGATTTGGGAGGTAAACCAGTTATTTTAAGAACTTATGAAGCTGCTGTTAATACGAATTTATTTTCTGAAGTATATGTTGTAACAGATTCTGATATTATTTATAAGACTATAAGTAATTCAGGAGGTAATGCTATTATGAGTAAAAAAGAACACGAATGTGGTTCAGATAGAATAGCTGAAGCCGTTGAAAAAATTGATGTAGATATTGTTGTAAATGTGCAAGGAGATGAGCCCTTTATAGATGAATTATCTTTATCTAAATTAATTGAAGTTTTTAAAAATGATTTTATAAAAGAGGTAGATTTAGCATCTTTAAAAGTAGAAATTACAAATAAAGAGGATATAGAAAACCCTAATAATGTTAAGGTAATTACAGATGTAAATAATATGGCTATCTATTTTTCTAGAAGTGTAATTCCATTTCACAGAGATTCTTCTATAGACGTTAAATATTATAAACACAAGGGAGTTTATGCTTTTAGAAAACAAGCATTGTTAGATTTTTACAATACACCAATTACACCTTTAGAAGCAGCAGAAAAAATAGAAGCAATTAGATATCAAGAAATTGGTAAAAAAATAAAAATGGTTGAAACTTCTGTTGAAGCTGTTGGTATAGATACTCCAGAAGATTTAGAAAAGGCTTTAAAATTTATTAAAAATGTACAATAACATAAAAGTCATTGCTTTTGATGCTGATGATACTTTATGGGTAAATGAAACTTATTTTAGAGATGCAGAATTAGAATTTGCAAAATTGCTAGCTAAGTATGAAACTGCAAATAAAATAGATCAAGAGCTTTTTAAAAAAGAAATAGATAATCTTAGATATTATGGTTATGGTATAAAAGGTTTTGTATTATCTATGATAGAATGTGCTTTAGAACTTTCTAACTATCAAATACATCCTAAAGCATTACAAGCTATTTTAGATATTGGTAAAGAAATGATAGAAAAGCCAATAGAATTATTAAAAGGAGTTGAAGATACTCTTCAATTTTTAGATGGCAAATATAGGTTGATAGTTGCTACTAAAGGAGACCTCTTAGATCAAGAAAGAAAATTAGAAAAATCAAATTTGCTTAAATATTTTCATCACATTGAAGTAATGAGTGATAAAAAGGAAAAAGATTACAAAAAATTAATAAAGCACTTAGATATAAAGCCATCAGAATTTTTAATGATTGGTAATTCTTTAAAGTCTGATGTTTTACCACCAATAAATATAGGTGCATCAGCAATACATATTCCATTTCACACTACTTGGATTCATGAAGAAGTAGATTTACAAGACTCAACTAAATTAGAATATAGGACACTAAATAATATAAAAGAAGTTTTATCACTTTTTTAAATATTTACCCTAAATTTGCAACTTAAAAGAAGTAATTATGGCAAGTATAAAAAACTTAAAAAAAGACATAAACTACGTATTGGGTGATGTAATAGATTATGCATTAAACGTAGCACATGCTAAAAACGAACCTAAAAAAGCAGAACCAATTATAGATGAAGCTATCCAAGCTTTTGATCATTTAATTGGTAAAGTAAATACAAAATTTTCTGGAAGTGCTAAGCAGCATTTTAAAGAAGTTAAAGCAGAACTAGAGACTAAAGCTAATGCAATTTTAGATAAAGCTAATAGTATTTAGTATTAACAATTTTTAAACATTATTTTAAGACCATCATTTTTTAAATGATGGTTTTTTTTGCTTAAATTTGAGATAATAAATATTAATTTGTTACGTTTAATAAATTATAATTAATCATTAAAATTATGGCTAGAGCAATGTTTGAGTACACAAAAACTGTACTAACTAAAGTAAGTTTTAATTCAGAGTTGTTTTGCAGAGAGCTAGAGAAATCATTAAAAAGATTATTACCTTATGAAGTTGATGAATTAATCATTTGGTTAAAACAATTCACAGCAAATAAACCTGAATTGTACGTTTGTATGAATTTAATTAAATAAACAAAAAGGGGAGCTATTAAGCTCCCCTTTTTATTTTCTTCGTTTATACTTTCTCATTAGTTTTCTAGCAAACTCCATTTCTGCTATTTGGAGTTTTAGAATCTTTTTGTGAGATATAATTCTTTTTATTTTGTTTACAAAATCTCTTTGAGATTCATATAAAGCTTTATCATTTTTCAGTTTTAAAGAAATTAATCTTTCAGCATCTTTATCGCTTATAGAGTCTAAATTGCCTCTTTGTTTTACAAGTTTTTTAATTTCATATCTATTTTTACCTCTTAAAGATCTTTGCTCTTCATCATAAGCATTATAAATTGGCCAAAAATCTTGTGCTTCTTTTGCAGTAAGATTTAATTGCTCTGTAATATAAGCGATTTTTAGTGTTTTTATTTTTTCTCTACTTTCTTTATTTACTTGTGCAGATAATGAAAAAGAGAAAAATAATACAAAAATTAAAGTAAGAATTTTACTATTCATAATCGTTTAGTTTATTTCGTTTAATAAAGAAGAATTATCAATTGAATTAATATATTCTTCGATGTTTTCATCTTTTAAATTTGTTAAAGAAAATCCATTTTCTTCTAAAATATCATCATCTAAAACTAGTGCAATATCACTATCATTTATATCACTATTATTTAGCCAATATTCAATATCACTTTCTGTTAGATTATCTATACTAATTTCATTATTCTGATTAAAAACAAAGGTGTTTAATCCAATAAAAAGTATAATTGATGCAGCTGCAGCAAAAGGAACAACTTTTAATATTCTATCTTTTAAAGAGATTACTTTAGTCTCTTTTTTTGTTGATGATACTTTTTCTAAAATAGAATCTTCTAATTCCTTAAAGTAGTTTGCAGGTGTGTCAAAACCACTTGAAACTGGGAGACTATCTTCATTAATTTTTGAGAAAATATTACTTTCTACATTGTTTAAATATCCTTTAGGTACTGAAAAAGGATTATTTTTCCCAACCTTGGAAATGATATAATTTTCGCTATTTTTTAATTCTTTATTCATCTTTAATTAGACATTAAAATTTATAAAAGGTTTAATGACTATTATTTTTTATGTAATGTTCAATTTTTTTAACTGCATGAAAATAAGAGGCTTTTAGACCTCCAACTGAAGTTTCTAATATTTCTGAAATTTCCTCATATTTTAATTCATCAAAATATTTCATATTAAAAACTAATTGTTGTTTTTGCGGTAAAGTAGCTATGGCTTTTTGTAAAATAACTTGAATTTCATCACCTGTAAAAAAATCATCACTTTCTAAAGTACTAGCTAAATGTTGTTGATAATCTGAAATATCTAGATTTCTTTCTTTAGCTCTTTTATTAATAAATGTGATAGACTCATTTGTAGCAATTCTATACATCCAAGAAAACAGTTTACTTTGCTCATTAAACTTATCTATATTGTTAAATATTTTAATAAACGTATTTTGTAAAACATCATCAGCATCATCATGAGAAACTACTATTTTACGAATATGCCAATATAATCTCTCTTTATATTGTTTTATTAATTCGCGAAATGCAATTTCTTTTGTTTGCTTATTCTTAAGTTGCGCTACTAATGTGATTTCTGCTACCAAAAAAACATGTTTTTTAATAAGACAGAAAATTATGAAAAAGGTTTAATTAAAAATAGATTTTTAATTGTTTTTAAATTTAGAGCGTGTATAACCAAAAAGACGTTTTTGTTTTATGGTTTCAGAAATTCCTTCTGGTAACATTTCTTCCCATCCATTTTCACCATCTCTAATCATTTTTAAAACAGTTCTAGAAAAAATATCTAAAATATCTTTATTAAAGTTTTTAATATCTAATACTCTTCCGTTATTTTTAAAGAACTTGTATAGTTCTTTCATTCTTGGATGAACTTTAAGATTTTCACTATTAATATATTCATCTGCTTTCTGGTCATGATAAGGATACATGTAAACTTTTAAATCTCTGTAGAAAAGTTTTCCAAAAGCTTCTAAAATACCACCACTTAAATCTCTATAGTATTTCTCGTCAAAAATTTGAATTAAGTTGTAAACTCCCATAGCTAAAGCCATTCTTTCTTTAGTAAATTCACTAAAATATTCTACTAACTTAAAGTATTGTTGGAAGCTTGTAATCATTACATTTTGACCAAGAGAACATAATAATTCTGCTCTATCTAAAAAATCTCTTTCGTTAATTTTACCTTCTGCAGATAAGTTACTTAAAGTGATTTCAAAAATGATTTGTGTTTTAGATTCGTCAACTTTATTTTCTTCTAAAAACATTTTTTTAGACTGTTTAAACATATCCATGTTTACTTTAGTTACAGGCCTAAAACTACCTCTTAAAGCTAAAATGTTTTTCTTATAAAGAACTTGTGCAGGTAATAAGTTGTTTCCATCTGGTCCAAACATAACTGCATTAGTCATACCGTTTTTAAGTAGTTGTAAACTCATGAGTCTATTATCTACATACATAAAACGAGGTCCAGAGAAATTAATCATATCAATTTCTAATTGATGATTTCCTAAATTATCGTAAAAAGATTTTACTAATTCTTTAGGATTGTCATTTAAATAAAATGCCCCATAAATTAAATTCACACCTAAAACACCAAGAGTTTCTTGTTGTAAACGTGCATCAGTTTCTTTAAATCTAATATGAATTACAATCTCATTATAATCTTCTAATGGATCTAATTGAAAACGAATTCCAACCCAACCATGACCTTTAAATTTACGAGCAAAATCGATAGTAGTAACCGTATTTGCATAACTAAAAAACAATTTATTTGGGTGTTTTTCTCTGCTTAATCTATCTTCAATTAGATCTATTTCATGACCAAGCATTTTCTTTAAACGAGATTCAGTTACATAACGTCTGTCTTGCTCAATACCATAAATAGCATCAGAGAAATCTTTATCGTAAGCACTCATTGCTTTTGCAATGGTACCAGATGCTCCACCAGATCTAAAGAAATTTCTAGCTGTTTCTTGGCCTGCACCAATTTCAGCAAAAGTTCCGTAAATGTCTGTATTTAAGTTAATTCTAAGTGCTTTACTTTTAGTAGTAGGTACACTACTGATTTTTTGATCTCCTTTTAAAGAAATGGCCATATATGCTTTGTTTAAAGTAACAACAAATGTACTAAATAAGAGTGCTATCAGTCAATTTTTATCTTATTTTTGTTGTAATGAATTCTAATAAAAAACTGTTAAAAATAACTTTTTTAGGTACAGGTACTTCACAAGGTATACCAATGATTGCTAGTAATAATCCTGTATGTTTATCTGAAGATAGTAAAGATAAAAGATTGCGTTCTTCAATACTTTTTTCTTTAGAGAATAAAAATTATGTAATTGATTGTGGTCCAGATTTTAGACAACAAATGTTGCGTGAAAAAGTTCAATTAGTAAATGGAGTGTTATTTACTCATGAACATTCAGATCATACTGCAGGTATAGATGATTTAAGACCCTTCTGTTATAAAATTGGGGAGATGCCTATCTATCTAAATAAAAGAACTTTAGATAGCTTAGAAAAAAGATTCGAATATATCTTTAGTAAAGAAAACAGATATCCAGGTGCACCAAGTGTTATGCCTACTATTGTTAATGATGATTCTTTTTTTATTGAAGATCTAAAAGTGATACCAATAGAAGTTATGCATGGTAAATTACCAGTTACAGCTTATAGAATTGAAGATTTTGCATATTTAACAGATGTTAAATCTATTACTTCTATAGAAAAACAAAAACTAAAGAATTTAGAGGTTTTAGTAGTAAACGCCTTAAGAATAGACGAACATCCTACTCATTTTAATTTAAAAGAAGCTTTAGATTTTGTCAAAGAAGTAAATCCTAAAAAAGCATACTTTACCCATATAAGTCATAAGCTAGGTTTTCATAAAGAAATATCTAAAATACTTCCAAAAAATGTTTTTTTAGCTTACGATGGCTTAAAAATTGAAGTCTAGATTTTTAAAATATGTTTTTTAGTGTATATTTGTTTGTAAAGCTATTATTTTCAGCAGTTTAATAAATGTTAGCTTAAATATCAATAATCAATAAAAAATTCATGACAAAAAAATCTGAGGAATCAAATAGCAATCAAGTAGATAGTAGAATTGCTGCAGTAAGAGATTTAATTTTTGGAGAAAATATTCAGCAGTATAATACTGAGTTTTCTGATTTATATAAGAAAATTGAGAACTTACAGGAAGAAACTAGAAAAAGTTTATCTGATTCTGTAATTAACTTAGAAAACAAATTGGCTGATTTAGAAAGTCTTATGGAGCATAAAATTCAAGATTTAACAGAAGACTTAGATAAGAAAATTGCAGATTTAGATGATGAGAAAACAGATAGACGTAAATTAGGAAAGGCGTTAGAAAAAATAGCATTGATGTTACAAGAGTAAATGAGAGAAACGACTGTAGATAATAAAAAAGACAATCGTTTTGAAATACTCAAAGAACTTTTACTTACAGATGATAGACAAAAATTTGAGTCTTTAAGAGATCAGTTTTTAGAAAAAGACAAGATTCGTGAAAATATAAATCCTGTCGTAGATGAAAAAATTGATGATTTAAAAGCTAATTTCCCCGAACATTTTGGAGATCAAATAACAGAATCAATTAAAGTTCAGATTAGAGAATCTCAAGACGAAGTTGTTGAAGCACTATACCCAATTATGGGTAAATTGGTGAAGAAATTTATTATTGCAGAAATTACTAAATTAACTGAGTCTATAAATCAAACCATAAATGATAAATTTTCTTTAACTCAAATTCTAAAAAGATTATTTAAAGGTAAAAGAACAGATGCAGATGATGTTTTACAAGAAGTTTTTGAACCAATTATAGAAGAAGTTTTTGTTATAGGTGAAAAAACGGGTTTATTAATTGGTAGTTACAGTAGAGGTAATATTGCAGATAAAGATATGGTTTCTGGCATGCTAACAGCAATTAAATCTTTTGCAGAAGATGCATTTAAAAAAGAAGGGCAAGATTTAGAAGATATAAAATTTGAAACATTTCAGCTCTCAATGGTAAATTATAACTCAATATATATAGCAACTGCAACATCAGGTGTAATTACATCAGAATTTAAAGAAGAATTGTCCGATAATTTGAATACATTAGCAGAAAAAATTTTAAGAGATAGAACTTATCTAAATGATGAGAATAAATTAAACAAATTAATAGAAGATATCTTAATTTTAGATTAAGGTTGAAGAAATCGATTTAATGATAGCGAAAAAAGTTTTATTGATTGGTAGTTTTGGGGTAGGTAAGACCTCTTTAGTAAGAAGATTTGTTTTAAATGAATTTTCTGAAAATTATATCAGTACAATTGGGGTTAGAATTAGTACCAAAACTGTTGCAATAGAAGATGAAGAAGTAAAGCTAATGATTTGGGATGTAGCTGGTACAAGTGAAGAAGAAAATGTTCCTAAAGCGTATTTTTTAGGATCTAGTGCAGCTATGTATGTTTTTGATTTAAGTAGAGAAGAGACTTACTTAAATTTAGATAAAGAAATTGAATCTATTAAAAATCTTTCAGGTTTAGATGAAGTAATCATTGTTGGTAATAAACGAGATTTATTAAGCGATGATGAAATTTTTGAAATTAGAAAAATTGTACCTGTAACTATAGACTTTATTACAAGTGCAAAAGAAAATGCTAATGTAGAAGGCGCGTTTAATTTACTTACACAACAATCTTTAAAATAAAATAAGTTTGGGGCCTACCAAAATTGAAAATTTATACATCGAATTTTTAATAGATTTAGAAGGAAAAGTCTTAGAAATTATCTCTGGTAAATTTGCTATTAATGATTTCTCTGTTGGAGAATCTATTTATGAAGTTTGTCCTTTTTTGATTGGTACAATTGAAGCATTACCTTTAAAAAAATCTTTACTTATAGAAGGTATGTTTATCAACTATGAAGATAAAGAATACAATGTAGACTTAGATTTATTTAGGAATGATACAGATATCAATGTATTACTACATGATAGAACAAACGTATATAAGTTTGTTAATTACTTAAATCAGGGAAGAAACGACTTATATTTTTTAAAGAGAGAGTTAGCAAGTAAAAACAAAGAACTTGTAAAACTTAGGCAAATTGCAGATCAAGCAAACGAACAAAAGTCTCGTTTTTTAGCGATGATGAGTCATGAAGTTCGTAATCCATTAAATGTAATCTTAGGGTATACAGAACTCATAAATAAAGAAGAGACATCTTTAATGGTTCAAGAGTATTTAAAATATTTAACCATTTCTGGTCGTAATTTAAAGGTGATTGTTGATGATATTTTAGACCTCTCAAGAGTTGAGGCAGGTAAATTACAATTGGCAAAAGATCCTGTACATATACCTGATTTAATTGAGCAGATCGAAAATAATTACAAAAGCAGTCATAATGATTTAGATATAAAGCTTGTTTTTGAAGTTTCTGATGATATACCAGAGTTTGTCTTAGGAGATGATGTAAGGCTTATTCAAATTGTAACCAACTTAATCAATAATTCTATAAAGTTTACTCCTAGAGGTTCTGTAACTACAGTAGTTAAAGTAAATTCTTACAATAAAAAAGAAGCTACAATTTCTTTTAGTGTTAAAGATACTGGTAGGGGAATGACAGAAGAACAGGCTTCAAAAATGTTCGAAGAATATCAGCAAAATAGACTAAGTGATAATAGATTACATAAAGGGGTTGGTTTAGGATTATCAATTGTTAAACGTCTTGTTCAAGAAATGGGAGGTAAGATAACAGTTGATAGTTTTGTGAATTATGGAACTACAGTAATTGTTGAAATTCCCTTTATTATTCATAAAGAAAATGATGAAGATGATATTGAAAATTCTGAAAACTCAGGTTACAAATCAATAGAAGGTAAAAAAGTTTTAGTAGCAGACGATAATTTTTTAAACCTAACTATAGTTTCTCATATTTTAACAAAAGAAAAAACAGATTTTACTTTAGTTAAAGATGGTGTAGAAGCTTTAAATGCTTTAGAAAAAACTAAGTTTGATATTGTTTTGTTAGACATAAATATGCCTAATTTAACTGGTGAAGAATTAATAAAACGAAAAAAAGAATTAAATCAAGATAATTCTAAAACTCCTTTTTTAGCTTTAACAGGTAATAATTCTAAAGATGATATTGAAGGCTATAAAAATATTGGTTTCGAAGATGTTATACCAAAACCATTTACTGCAGTTCAATTTGTAGAAACTATTAAAAAGTATCTTTAATACTTTCTAAGATTCCTTAATTTTGTCTTTTAAAAATTATTTTTAATTAATGAAAAAGATAATAATCGTTTTACTGCTATTTCCAAGTATTGTTTTTAGTCAATTACATGAAAGTGATACATTAAACTTTAAGGCAAGATTATCATTAACAGGTTTTTGGCAAGGAGGTAATGTAGAAACAATAATATTTAGAGCTACTTCAGATATTAGCTTTAAACCTTGGGAAAATGCTGTTTTTAAGACCAAAAACTCTTACGTTTATCAAGAGTTTGGAAAGGTAAAAGCAGATGAAGATATTTTAAGTTTAAATTTTTTATATCTAAATCCGAAGAAAAAAATTTATCCACTCATTTTAGGTTTTATAAGTACTAACTTCAGAAGAGAAATAGATTTAAGGTATTTGTTTGGAGCAGGGGTTACTTTTCAAGTTTTAAATAGTAAGAAAAATTGGTTAAAGTTTTCGGTTACGAGTGAATATGAGAACACAAATTTTTCAAAAACTAATTTTAATGACACTTCATATAATGGAGATGCTACAATAAACACAATGAGAGGAACAATATGGATGAATGGTAGATATCATTTATTTAAAGATAAATTAATATTAAACCACGAAAGTTATTATCAACCTTCATTAGAACAAAGAGGTAACTATAGGTGGCAGGCAGATGTTAGTTTAGAATTACCTATCTGGAAGTTTTTAAATTTTAAAATAAATTATTTACACACTTTCGAAAGTGTAGTAATAGCAAATCAAAAACAAGAAGATAGATTTTTAACTTTTGGTTTAACACTAAAAAGTTACTAAAATTATAACCTTTCTTCAATCCAATTTTTAAAATGGTAAAAATTCTGAGGTGCAACTCCATGACCTACAGGATATTCAGAATACACGTTTTGTAAACCTAAGTTATCTAAAAAAGGTTTAGATTGTCTTGCCCAATCAATTGGTAAAACTTGATCTACAATACCATGAGAAGTATAATATTGAGTTTTTATATTATTTACTATTTCTTTTGGTAGCAAATCTTTATTTATATAACCACTTAATGCTATTACATAGTTTACTTTATTTGGATAATGAAAACTTAATGCATAACTTAAAATGGCACCTTGACTAAAACCTAATAAGAATGTTTTGTCTTTGTCTGTGTTATACTTCGCTTTAATTTCATCAATAAAACTGGCAATTGTATCAATAGAAGATTTAGCTTGATTTAAATCTGAAAACTTTCCATTTACATCATCAAAATTAATAGCATACCAAGCATAACCTCCAAAACCCATAGAGTGGGGTGCTTGTGCACTTATTATTAAAAATTCTTTAGGCAATTCTTCTGCAAAAGAAAATAAATCTTGCTCATTACTTCCATAACCATGAAGTAAAATTAAAAGAGGTGGATTTTCAGTTTTTTTTAAAGGTTCTCTTACTAAATAGTGTAAACTCATAAAATATTTAAATTATTTTAAATTCCTGCAAACCATTTTTGAAAGTATTCTCCAACAAAAGGAGCTTCTTTTTCTTCACCTTGTATAGCTCCAATAAAACCAACCATCCATAAAAAAAATAGAAACACACCAAAAATCCAGCCAGCTGTTGCTCCTAGCATATCATAAACAACATATTTATTTACCATAGAAAGTAGAAATAAGCCTATCATTTGTCTTATATGAAAACTAGCTAACGAATTCTTTTTACCAGCATTTAATATGTATGCTATAATTGTTCCAAAAATAGTAATATAAGCAATAATAGCTGCTGTTTTTCCTTCGTTTACAGTTTGGTTTTCCATGGTTAATTTATTTTAAAATTAATTGATTGTTAGCAAAAACTCCATAAACTTCTCCTTTTGTTTTTTTATTAATAAAAGGACTGTTCTTAGAAGTTGATAATATATGTTCTTGAGTAAATTTACTTTCAATTTTTGGATTGAAGAGAGATATATCTACTTTATTTCCTTCTTCAATAACATTATCTACTAAGCCAAAAACATTTTTTGGTTTGTTAGTTAGTAATGGAATAAACTCTTCTAGTTCTAAAAGATTATTTAATATACCAAATACAGATTCTAAACCAATAACTCCATCTTCAGCTTGACTAAATTCTACTTTTTTATTTTCGATATCAATTGGGTTGTGATCAGAAGTAATACAGTCTATTATGCCTGATTTAACTCCTTTTATAAGCGCTTTTCTATCTTTCTCTGACCTCAGAGGTGGGTTAGTTTTAAAACGACTATCAAAGCCATGTAATTCATCATCTGTTAATGCAAGGTGATGCACAGCAACGCTACAAGTTACTTGTAGTCCTTTTTTCTTTGCTTCTTTAATTAATTCTACAGATTTTGCAGTTGTAATTGTTGGTATATGTAGTTTACCTCCTGTATATTCTAATAAAAATAAATCTCTTACTATTTGAATATGTTCTGCTAAAGCAGGTATTCCTTTTAAGCCTAATTTTGTACTGTTTATCCCTTCATTAGCAATACCAACTCCTGCAATTTTATTATTTTTTGGAAAACTTAAAACTAAACCATCAAAATTCTGAGCATATAACAAAGCAACTTTCATTAGATTATCATTCTCTATTGGTAGGTTGTAATCCCCAAATGCAATGGCTCCAGATTTTTGCATATCATACAATTCTGCAAGTTCAATACCTTTACTTTGTTGTGTTAATGCTCCAATAGGATATAGAGAAGTTGCTGTATTAAAAGATTTACTTTTTAAATATTCTACATCAGACTTAGAATCTACAATTGGGTTTGTATTAGGATTAACTGCAACTTTAGTAAAACCACTTTTTGCAGCTACTAATAGTCCGTTTTCTAAATTTTCTCTTTCTTCATAACCTGGCTCACCAAAAGAAACACTACTATCAAACCAGCCACAAGAAACATGTAAATTATCTAATTCAATAACTTTAAAATGGTCTTCTGTTTTAATGGTTTCAGCAATTTTATGAATTTGCCCATCAATAATTAAAATGTCTTTTTTTTGAAGATGGTATTGACTAGAGTTGTCAAAAATGGTAGCGTTTTTTATAAGCGTACTCATGGTTTGTAGAACTTTAAAATTAAAATTTCTAAAAGCAAAGATACAATTGCCAAAGCTAAAAACCATTTCCAAAGCCAATGAACTTCATTTTTTTTGTTTTGTTCTTTAAAATAATCTTCGACAGAAGTATAAAACACAACATTTTTATTTGTGAAACTTGTAGTTTTTTCATCTAAAAACTCTAATAAACTTTCACTCTTTGGTGGGTTTAAAGCAAGTGTTTGAATGGTGTCTGTATCTTTAGTTACATAAAAGTATTCAGACTCTAAATCAAGATTGTTTAAAGATAGGACTACTTTATTTTGATAAGTTTGTTGTTGAGGTATGAAGGATGAATTTCTATTCTTAATTGATACTATTTCGTCTTTATTGAGTTTAACATTAATATCTATTTGGTTTATTTTACCAATTTCATAATATAGTTGTGTGTTTTTAAAACTAAGTTTTGCAAAATTGTAAAAAACAGGAACAATTAAAGGTGACTTTGAGAAATTAGAAATATTATCTGTTAAACTATTAGCAAACCAGTATATTTTTTTTCCAGTACTATTTATTTGTCCAATAAATGGTGTATTGTTTTCAAAACTAATAATTGATGAAATATCTCTATTATTACTATTAAAAAATTCTTTAGTGCTTGGGTATTGAAAATTATTAACTTTTTTAGAAAAAACATTTTTAAATACTGGATGATCGTAATTGATAGATGTTATTTTTAAAGAATCTGTTTTTTTAGTTTGTATTTTAAAAGAAGATACTTTTCTAAAAAAAGAATTATAAGAACTAATATTGATTGTAGTATTTGGTATAATAACTACTGAACCTCCTTTATTTGAAAAATCAACTAAAGTGTTTGCTAAAGTTGCAGGTATATTTTCAATCTCATTTAATATGATTAATTCTTGTTTTGATATTGCATTATAATCTAAATTTTGAAGGCTAGAAAATGTGAAGTTAAATTCATTTTTTACATAAATTTTTGATAAAAATTTGTTTGGTTTTCCTATGCTTAAAATATTTATTTTTTTAGCTCTATTTAAAGTGAAAATTTTAGAGTTGTCAAATGGAAAAATATCGCTATAAGTTATTTTAATTTTACCTTCTAATTCACTTGAGTTTTGTAAAGAAAACGAAAGGGTAGTGGTTGAGTTATTATCTATAGAGAAAGATTGTTTGTTTATTAGTTTCTCCTTATCATATAATGCAATTGGTATGCCTTCTTTTTTCTTGCCTTGATTTTTTACAATTGCATTAACAGTAATAATATCGTTTGTGTTTTTAGAAATGTAAATACTGTCTAAAGAAATGTTGTTTTCTTTATTGTTTCTAAGTTTTATTGCACTAAAACTAGCTGTTACATTTGTAAACATGTTTTCATAAGTATTCTGAAAATCAGATATTAATATTGAATTATGTAAATCTTTACTTTTGTTATTTTGAATTTTGCTAATTTTTAATAAAATTGACTCAAAATTAGGTGAAATTGATGAATTTTTCACTAAGAGCAACTTATTTTTTAATTCTTCATAAGATAAATTTTCAAAGAATTCTGTATTTGTAAGTAAAGAAAAAGTTTCTTCAGCAGATGTATTTTCTATAATTTCTTGAATTGCATTTTTTAGTAAAACTCCTTTTTCACCCTCTGCAATTGTACTTAAAGAATTGTCTAAATAAATGAAATTAGTTAAATTTTTGGTCGTGTTTTTATTACTAAAATAAGGTTGAGAAAAAGCAAAAAGTAACGATAAAAATAACAACAGTCTTGTAGCTAAAATCAACCATTTTTTTACCTTAGAACTCTTTCTATTTTCTTGAAATATTTTTTGTAAAAAAGCAACATTTGTAAATGGTACTTTTACAAACTTTTGTAATTGAAAAAGATGTACTATTATAGGTATAATTAATAACCACAAAAAATAAAAAATGGTAGGGTTTTGAAAATGCATTCAATTAATATTTTGCAGCCTTACCATTAGACAAACTATTTTGTATAAATGTTCTTAAATCGTCATTTGCTTTTTGTAAATCTTCGTTTCTAAGATACATCATATGTCCACTTCTATACCCTTTAAAAAAGAATCTATCTTTCATTTTTCCACTTGGGTCAGTTTTCCACATGGTATATTTTGCTCCAAAATAAGTTGTAGCACCATCATAATAACCAGATTGCACTAATACTTTTAAATATGGATTTTGTGCCATCGCTTTTCTTAATCCTTCTCTAACATTATTATTTCTATTGTCCCAAGGACCTACAGGTCCAAAGACATTGTATTTTACATCTGTTTTAAAATTTAAATGTTCTCTTATATAATAATTAATAGCAGGTGTAAAAGAGTGTAACCAAGAAGTTATTTCTGGGTTAAAATCTGTGCTAATACCTACTTCTCTTTTATCTAAGCCTAAGTATCTTGAATCTAATCTTCCTATAGTTTGCCCTGTTTTCTCTCTTAATAATTCCTTCCAAAAATAGCCAGGAGAAACTTCTAAATTATTTTGTAAAATTACCTTTTTACTTAAACCTGAATATTTTGCAAAGTTTTCTGCAACTTTATTTTTTTCATATTCTGAGATGAAACCACCTTTTGCTATTGCTGGTAAAAGATTATTTATTGCATAATTTTCAGCTTCTGGTAATATTTCTAATAAATCTTTTTGTTGAAGCTCATTAGGTAACATCTTATGATACCAAGCTGCTGCTGTAAAATAAGGAAGGTTAATAGCATAATCTACAGACCCTTGTGTTCTTAAAACTTTATAATCAGCAGGAGATACCATAATAACTCCATTTAAATACATCCATTGGCTGTTTTGTAATTCAGCTGCAAGCCCCATAACTCTTGTACCTCCATAACTTTCGCCAATAATATATTTAGGAGATTTCCATCTATTGTTTCTCGTAATAAAAGTATTTAACCAACTAGCCAAGTATTTTACATCTGCATTTATTCCAAAAAATTTTGATTTATCTAGTTTTTTACCTTTTGCAACTACAGGTCTAGAATATCCTGTATTCACTGGATTTACATAAACAATATCTGCAACATCTAAAATAGAATTTGGATTGTCTTTAACTCCATAAGGTTGTACAGGGTAGCCTTCATCATCAATTATTAAAACTTTTGGTCCAGTATATGCAATATGCATCCAAACAGAAGCAGAACCAGGTCCACCATTAAAAGACATAATAATTGGTCTATTTTCATCATTTTTAACATCTGTTCTCTTATAATATGTATAATATAAAGATGCAATTATAGTTCCATTTTCATCCCAAACAGGTTGCATACCAGTTGTAGCTTTATAAGGTACAGTTTTACCTTTTATTACAACAGAGTTTGTGGTAACAACAGTAGTATCTAAAGGTATTCTATGATCTTGAGCGTAAAAAGAAATTGCAACAAAATAAATAAGAATTAAAATGCTTTTTTTCATGATAAAATATTTTTCGGATGTCTAATTTATCATAAAAAAAGGAAATAATTACAAGTTGTTAGTTTCTATTTAAAACTTTTCGAAAACTCCTAATCCAAACAGCGCAAAATCATATTTCACAGGATCGTTTTTGTCCATTTTTCTTAAATTGAAATCAAGTTCTTCAAGAGCCTTCCAATCGTTTTGTTTTCTTTTTAAAAGTTTTAATTTTCTAGCGACATTACCTGAATGTACATCTAAAGGACAAGATAAATTTGCAGGGGTGTGTGTTTTCCAAATACCAAAATCAACCCCTGTTTTATCGTTTCTAACCATCCATCTTAAAAACATATTAATTCTTTTTGCAGCAGAATTTTTTAATGGGTCTGATACATGTTTTTGTGTTCTTTGTTGATGATTAATTTCAAAAAACTTTAATTTAAATTCGTGAATGGATTTTTGATAAGTTTTTGAATTATTTTTTACTGATAAACTTTCCTCTAAACCACCATGATTTTTGTATATATGTTGAATAGACTTTATAAACTGCTGTAAATCAATATGATTAAAGGTTCTATGAACAAAGCTATTTAAATGTTCTAAATCTTTATTAGTGTGATTTAAAACAAAATCATAAGGAGCATTGTCTAAAAGTTTCATCAATTTTGTAGCATTATTAATAATCATTTTACGATTACCCCAAGAAATGGTTGCTGTTAAGAATGCAGAAATTTCTATATCTTCTTTTTTAGAAAATTGATGAGGAATTTGAATAGGATCTGACTCAATAAATTTTGGATGGTTATACTGCAAGACTTTTTCGTCTAAAAATTCTTTGAGTTGTATTTTATTCATACTAACTATCAAAAATTAAAGCAATGGATAAAAAGAAAATATTGTAGATACAATGAAGAAAAACTGACCATCTTAACCCAAAACGAATTCTTAAAAAGCCTAGAGCAAAACCTGCAAATAGTTGTGGTAAAACTAAAATTGGTGTTAATAATAGTACTGTAGAAGTAATTTCGAAATTAGTAATATGAATTAACCCAAAAACAATAGCAAAAAAGTAAAAAGCTATTTTAAAAGATTTTGGTTTTTTAAATAATACAATTGGTGCTCTAAACATTAATTCCTCTGTAAAAGGGATTAAAATGCCACCCACTAAAATTACAGCATAAAAGGGTAAATCTTTAAAAACTTCTTCTACTTTATGGGTATCTAAATCTATCCAGCCTAAGTCTTCTAAAAGTGTAAACAGTGGAGTAATAATAGATGCAAAAATGGCACAAAATAAAAACATATGAACCAATACTTTTAAACGATGGTTTAAAGTAGTATTAGTATCTTTTTCTAAAACAGGGTTTTTTAAATAATTTATAAACTCATAAAAAGTTTCTTTCATAGTATATGTTTTTCAATTAATTGCTTTTAAAATAATTATATAAATTAAATTATTTTACCATCTTTCATGGTTAATTTTCTATCTGCCATATTTGCTAGTTCTTGGTTGTGAGTTACGATAACAAACGTTTGCTGAAATTCATCTCGAAGTTTAAAGAATAATTCATGTAAATTTTTTGCAGAAGTACTATCTAAATTACCACTTGGTTCGTCAGCTAAAATAACAGAAGGTTTATTAACTAAAGCTCTTGCAACTGCTACTCTTTGTTGCTCACCACCAGAAAGTTCATTTGGTTTGTGATTTTTTCTATGAGATAAATCTAAATAATCTAATAGTTCATTAGCTCGTTCTTCTGCTTCTTTTTTAGATTTTTTTGCAATAAAGGCAGGAATACAAACATTTTCTAAAGCAGTAAACTCAGGTAATAATTGATGAAATTGAAAGATAAAACCTATATGTTGATTTCTAAAGTCTGATAATTCTTTATCTGTAACATTTTGTAAAGATGTATTGTTAACCAAAAGCTCATAATTATGTTCTTTATTTGGTTTATCTAATGTTCCAATAATTTGTAAAAGTGTAGTTTTACCTGCACCTGAAGGACCAACAATGGCAACAATTTCGCCTTTTTTTATCTCTAAATCAACACCTTTTAATACTTCTACATTACCATAATTTTTATGGATATTCTTAGTTTCTATCATCCTTTTGAAAATCTTAGCACGAATTTATAAAAAAACAGATACACTTTGTTAAGTATATCTGTTTAATTAAAAGTGTGGGAAATAAATTAAAAAATATTTTTCAGTTTATTATAATCTATAAAATACACAAATCTTACAGAAATTGTATGCCTTTGTGATTGTTCGAATAAATTGTCTAAATTTTCGAAAAAATTAAGATTTGCATTATTGTTGAAATTAAAAATAGAATTTCTGTAAAACGCAATTAACTGACTACCAGGTGCAAATTGCCAAATGTAGTTTAAATCTAAATTCCAGCTATTAAAGTTTACATTATCACCCACGTAAGAATTATTAGAATCTAAGCCACCTTCAGCATTTAAATTGTTGAAACTGTTATAACTTACAGCTTCCCAGAAATGTCTAAAACTCAATGATATTGATGAGTTTGTGCTAAAACTATATTTACCAGATATTGTATTTGTATAGCTTTTACGATCTCTAAAACCAAAAATAATATTATTAGCAGTTTGATCTACAAAGCCTTGGTCATCATTTGTATTGTTAGAACGTAATCTATAACGTAAAGAAAATTGATTATTAAATCTATGACGTAAACCTATACTATAACCAAAACCTTCTTTGGGGTTATTACTAAAACTTGTGAAATAAGCATTACCACTTAATTCAAATTTCTTTTGTGAGTTCGTTTCGAACCAACCATTAAAATTAATACGTTCTGGTTGTAGAAAAAATACGCCACTTGTAGTACCTTGTCTAGGTTCAAAAAAGTCTTTTTCTTCTGAACCATAATTTAAATTACCTCCAAAAGAAAATCTACTTCTAGTTTGTGCACTACCACCAATACCAGTAAAATAGCTAGTGTAGATGCCAGAGAAGTGCTGAAAATTCAAATTATGGTATGAGTTTACCCAAATTCTATTAAAATTTTTAGTGGGTTGTACAGTTCTCCAACCTACATTACCATAAATTGTTTGTTGATTATTAGTAAAAAGTATTCCTAAATCATTTGGGTTAAAATCTTTGCTTTCAAAATTATAACCAACTTCCCAAAACCAATTTCCAGAATTGTAACCAAAACTATTGTCAAAAGTCCAACCAGTATTTGGATTTTTTGGATCATCAGAAATATTACTCATTCTTACAGATCCATCAGCATTATATCTACTATCTTTAGTTTCTATATGCCAATCTAAGGCAGTTACATTAGCATCTCTAAAACTACCATTTCTAGTAACATTTGTATTGATCAATGAGACAGTTGAATTTTGGTTAAATTGTTGGTCTAAAACAAGAATATTAAAATTTGTAAAAGGATCTATGACTTCTTTTCTAACATCTCCTGATTGATTATCTCTAATAGTGGCTTCAGTTTTTTGAGTAATCGCATTAAAAAAACCAATACCTAAACCTTTTTTAGTTCTACCAGAAACTTTTATGGCGTTAATCATAGTAGTTTTGCTAGGGTAATCAATAACTTCTTCATTAGCAGGTAAATTTCCATAAACATCAAATTGATCAATAGGAGGGCCTCCAATTCTTCTCGAATAAAATAAATTAGCGATATTAAATAGCTCTGTACCTTCTGTAAAAAATTGTCTTTGTTCTGTGAATTGTTGTTCAAAAGGGCCTAAGTTTAAGACCACATCATCAAAACCAACTTGACTAAAATCGGGTACTAAAGTAGCATCTAAAGTAAAATTTTCTGATAACCCATATTTAATATCCATACCAACATTCCAATCAAAATCTGTTTGACCCTGGAAAACATTGGTAACTGCAGATGCATAAGGATATAGGTTTAATCTAGTTGGTGGTTTAATGTTGGCTAATTCTGTAATTAAACCATCATATTGTGTCCATCTGCCTACTGTGTTATCAATATGAGTCCAAGTGTGTTGTTGATTTAAAAGCTCTAATCTTCTATGAAAATTAAATCCCCATTCTTGTATATCTCTATTTGCAAAACGTAAAGCTCTGTAAGGTATTTCTATTTCAACTGTCCAGCCTTTTTCATCTATTTTTGCAGCACTGTCCCAAACAGCACTCCAATTAAAATCTTCATTACCATTAGAAACTTTAGCATCAGCTTGGTTTCCTGTAGATTGTACTATAAATTCAAATGGATTTTGCCCATCGTCATTTGGGTTAATTGTAACTAGAAAGAAATCAGCAATTGCAAAATTATCTCTAACAGCAAATTCTTTAGGAATTTCAGAAGGATTAGGATCATTCATTTGTGCAGAAATAAAAATGGCATTATCATCATAAACAATTCTAACTGTTGTCTGATAATCTTTTGTTACTGCTTGTCCATTTTCTGGTCTAAAGATGACAAAGTTTGTAGCCAACTTTGCATTTTTCCAAGCTTCATCATCTAATACACCATCTATTTTTGGTTCTTTAGTAATTCTGACAGCTTTAATTTTTTTTCGTTCTTTTTTATCTTGAGCAAAGATTGTATGAAAACAGCATAAAGCCATAAATAGAAGTGAAATTTTTTTTAACATGTAGTTTTTGGTTGATTATGTTTTAAAAACACTCTGCTAAAATATCTTGTATTATAGATGTAAAATCACAATGTGTTGTTAATTAATAGTAAAGACATCATAAATTTTAAAGCGTTACAGATTAATACTGTTAATAAAATTATAAAACCCTTTACTTTTTTTAAAGGTAACTTTTGTTTTTGATGTAATTAAATGTTTTACAGGATGTTGAGATAAATTCTAGTTGATTTTACTCTCAATTTTTCATTCATAATTTTTTACTATTTATTTATAAAAATTCTTCTTTGAATTCGTATTTTTGTCAACGTTTAAAAATTAGAACACAAATGAATTTACACGAATATCAAGGAAAAGAAATTTTAAGCAGTTTTGGAGTAAGAATTCAAAGAGGAATTGTTGCAAGCACACCAGCAGAAGCTGTTGATGCTGCCAAAAAATTAACTGAAGAAACTGGCACAGGTTGGCATGTGATTAAAGCTCAAGTTCATGCTGGAGGACGTGGAAAAGGTGGAGGAGTAAAATTGGCTAAAAATTTAGAACAAGTAGAAAGCATTTCTGACGATATTCTTGGAATGATGTTAGTTACACCACAAACTTCTGCAGAAGGTAAATTAGTTAACCAAGTTTTAATTGCTGAAGATGTGTATTATCCTGGAGATTCTGAACCAGATGAATTTTACATGTCTGTATTATTAAACAGAGCAACTGGTAAGAATATGATTATGTATTCTACAGAAGGAGGTATGGATATCGAAACTGTTGCTGAAGAAACTCCGCATTTAATTTTTACTGAAGAAATAGATCCATTATTAGGGATTATGCCTTTTCAAGCACGTAAAGTTGCCTTTAATTTAGGGTTAACTGGAACTGCTTTTAAAGAAATGACAAAATTTGTTACTGCTTTATATACTGCTTACATAAAGTCTGATTCTTCTATGTTCGAAATTAATCCAGTATTAAAAACATCTGATGATAAAATAATGGCTGTAGATGCTAAAGTTACTTTAGATGATAATGCTTTATTTAGACATAAAGATTATGCTGCCATGCGTGATTTACGTGAAGAAAACCCAATTGAAGTAGAGGCTAAAGCTGCTGGTTTAAACTATGTAGATTTAGATGGTAATGTTGGTTGTATGGTAAATGGAGCTGGTTTAGCAATGGGAACTATGGATTTAATTAAAGAATCTGGAGGAGAGCCTGCAAACTTTTTAGATGTTGGTGGTACAGCTGATGCACAAAGAGTAGAAACTGCTTTTGGTATTATTTTAAAAGACCCAAATGTAAAAGCAATTTTAGTAAATATTTTTGGAGGTATAGTAAGATGTGATAGAGTAGCACAAGGTGTTGTAGATGCTTACCAAAGTATGGGTGATAAGATTACTGTTCCAATTATTTGTAGATTACAAGGTACTAATGCTAAAGAAGCTAAAGAATTAATTGATAATTCTGGTATGAAAATTATTTCTGCTACTGAATTTCAAGAAGCAGCAGATAAGGTTGCTGAAGTTTTAGCAAGCTAAGAATTTAATAATATAAATAAAAAGCCTCGCAATTTTGCGAGGCTTTTTTAGTTTTTATTCTTAAATCTTTCAGTGCTATTTTATTAAGCTATCATCTATTATAAGTATGGTTAAGAAGTACATTTCGAATAAATTTTAATATTAGATATTGATTAAAATAATGACACTAACTACTAAAATTTTCCGGAAAATGTCTCTTAAGTATTTCTTCTAATTTTTCAACGGTTAGAGGTTTATTTGCAAAATGATTTTTACCTAAAAGTTTTTCTGCTCTCTCTTTATCATCTAGATTTAAAGATGCAGTTAACATGCAAACTATAACATCTGCTTGTTGTCCTATTGGCAATTTAAAATACTCCTCTAAAAACTCCCAGCCATTCATACGAGGCATATTTATATCTAAAAATAATGCTTGTGGTTTAGGATATTTACCATCTAGTTTGGTAGATAAATATTCTAGTGCAGCTTCACCACTAGTTTTTGCAATACAGCTTTCTACTAAACCAGATTTTTCTATGATAATTTGGTGTAAGTAATTAATAGCCTCAGTATCATCTACTAATAGTATACTTTTTATTTTTTTCATGGTTTAACCTATTTTTATTTTTTTTGAAATGGTAAAATAAAATGAACTCCCATTATTTATGGAAGATTCCACCCATATTTTTCCATCATGTATGTCTATAATTTTTTTACAATGGGCAAGCCCAATTCCAGTGCCTTCATAAGTATTTTGGTTATGTAATCTTTTAAATATTTTGAAAATACTAGAAAGGTACATTTCTTCAATTCCTATACCATTATCTTTTACTTTAAAAGTCCAAAAGTCTTCATTTTCTAAAAAACTTATACTTATTTCAGTATTTGTATTTTTTTTAGTAAACTTTAATGCGTTAGAAATTAAGTTTTGAAATAAGAGATATATGTTAGATTTTACACCTATTATGGTAGGTAGATTTTTATATAATATTTTTGCATTGTTTATTTTTATTTTAGATTCAAAATCTTTTTTAATATTCTCAATAATAATATTACAGTCTATTTCTTCTGTTTTTGTGTTTTGTCCTATTCTTCCATAGTCTAATACGTTTTTAATTAGAAGTCGCATTCTTAAAGATGCTTCTACAATATATCTAAGTATTTTTTTGTCTATTTCATCAAACTTATTTTCATATTTTTCATTAAAAATATTTATATAACCAATTATGGTGTTAAGTGGTTCTTGTAAATCATGACTTGTTATGTATGTATATTGTTCTAGCTCTTTATTTTTAGATTCTATTGTTTTTATATATTTTAATCTAAGTTTTTCTGACTCTATTCTTTCAGTGATATTATACATTATTGAAAAAAACTCAGTAAAATTATCATCTTCATCTTTAAGAGGAACTATTGTACAATCTAAATAAATAAAATCACCATTTTTATTTTTACTTTTTATTTTACCTTTCCAAATTTTACCCTCATTAATGGTATTCCATAATTGTGATAAAAATTTAGGTTCATGATGTTCAGAATTAATAAGTCTATTTGTATTTCCTATTAATTCTTTTCTGCTGAAACCTGAGATAGATAAATACTCATCATTTATATACTTTATAATACCATTTTGGTCTGAAATGGATATAATTGCTACTTTATCTAGAGCTTCTTTAAAAAGACTTAAATGATTATTAGTTTTTATAAGTGAATTATTTAATTCAATTTCTTCTTTATTGACTTTGTTTAAATTATAAGATACTGATCCTATGATAATTATAGTAAGAGGTATATTTATTACAATAAAAGTAATAATACCAAATTCTACATTTATAGTTTTTTCATTTATAGCAAAAATTATTAAATAACAAAAAACTAAAGGAGCTAGTAATATAATAGGAAGTAACTTTTTAAATATTAAGCTACCTGAATAATTAGAAAATAATAATTTAGATAATACAGATTTTCTATGATTTAAAATCAATACAAGTGTTTGTGCAAAGTATAAAATAGAAGTATGAATTGCCATTGTTTTATAAAAAGTAGTTCTATTTTCCGTTGGTATTGAAAATAGGAATGCTACAATTGCAGTAAAACTTATTACCAAAGAAAATTTTGCAACTAACAGCCCAATTTTTTCAAAAATTTCATTCTTTGTTTTGTTGCTCAGAAAAATAATACTTAAAAGAATGGCATTAAATGCTGTGGCAGGAGACATTCTTCCTGAATTTTCGGTAGAAAATTTATCAAATATTAATAGATTATCTATACTTAGTTTACTATTAAAAAAATACTCATATAGAGTAAAAACTCCAATAAAACCAATAATTACGCTTAAAAGATTAAAAGGAATAGAAGTATTTTTATTATTTAGTAGTAGTAAGTTAATGCCGCCAAATAAAAACACAATAGCAGTATTAACCTTCATTGTTGAACTCCCAGGAATTATTGAGAGTATAGGTTTGTAATTAATACCCCAACCAATTAATACGCTTAAACTAATTATTATAGAAATACCCCCTACAAATGGTAATATTATTTTTTTAAATACTTTTTCTTTATTCACAAAAAAAAAATTTATGTAATAACAATTTCACCATAAAGATAATAATTTTCAGAATTAGTAATGTTAAAAAAATTGTAAACATGTTAAATATTCATAATTATTTATTGTTTACAAATAATTAAGACTAAAAATGTAAAAGAATTAATTGATAATTCTGGTATGAAAATTAGTTCTGCTACTGAATTTCAAGAAGCAGCAGATAAGGTTGCTGAAGTTTTAGCAAGCTAAGAATTTAATAATATAAATAAAAAGCCTCGCAAAATTGCGAGGCTTTTTTTATACTTTATGAATAAATATATTATTCTTTTTCTTCAGCTTTATCTACTACTATTCTTGCTTCTCTATTAGCAACTTCCCAAGCAGTATGGAATACTAAACGTGCTCTGTTTTCCATTAAATCATAGTTGATTTTATCTGGTGTATCACTGATTTTGTGATAATCATCATGTGTACCATTAAAATAAAATATAATTGGAATGTTGTTTTTTGCAAAGTTATAATGATCACTTCTATAGTAAAAACGATTTGGATCGTTCTCATCATTATAAGTGTAATCTAAAGCAATGTTAGTAAACTCTTTATTAACTTCTTCAGAAATGTTATGTAAATCTGTACTTAATTTATCACTACCAATTAAATAGATATAGTTTCTATCTCCTTCACGTTTTGGATCAATTCTACCTACCATATCAATATTTAAGTTTGCAACAGTATTTGCTAATGGAACTAATGGCTCATAGTCTGTATAATAACGAGAACCTAGTAATCCTTTTTCTTCTCCTGTTACATTTAAAAAGATAATAGAACGCTTTGGACCATGACCTTTGTCTGCAGCAGTTTTAAAAGCTTCTGCAATTTCTAAAATAGAAACGGTTCCAGAACCATCATCATCTGCTCCATTAAAAACATTACCATCTGCATCCATACCTACATGATCTAAATGAGAAGAAATAATGATGTATTCTTCTGGCTTTTCAGATCCTTTAATAATAGCTGCTACATTTTCTGATGGTTTAAGTTCAGTAATGCTAGTATAGCTCATTTCTAATTGAGTTTTAACTACAGCAGGTTTTTCTGATTTGTCTATGTTGTTAACCATAGATTTTCCCATTTCTTCACTAGCTAAGAAAAAGTAAATTTCAGCAGGTTCGTCTTTTTTTGTTGGTAGAGACAATCTGCTACTACCACCTCTTTCTTCACGACCTCTATAAAAATCTGAATATCTTTTAAATAAGGCATCATCTATAAAGAAAACAGCTTTGGCACCATTGTCTTTTGCAGCATCTCTTTTAGATGATAATGCTTGACGACCATTAGACCATTTAGAAACAGTCTTAGCACCAGTAATTAAATTATTACCAGCTTTGTCTTTAGGTTCGCCCATTTTTACTACAACAACTTTTCCTTTTACATCTAAATCTTTGTAATCAGAATACTTTTCGTCATCTATACCATAACCTGCATAAACAACCTCTGAAGCAGATAATGTACCTGTTTCTGCAGCTGTTAAAGAAATGAAATGATCAAAATAAGTATAAGCTTTACCATCGATTTTCATATCAATCTTTGGTGTTTTTACAATATTTAAAGGCACATTTTGAAAGTAGTTGCCTTCTATAACAGGAGGGATACCTAATTTTTCATATTCCTTTTTAAGATATTCTACAGCTTTCTTTTGTCCTGGATCTCCAGTATTTCTTCCTTCGAATTCATCAGAAGCATAGATGTAAAGATGTTCTTTTAACTCTTCTTCTGTTATCGTTTTTGCATAATTTACAATATCTTCTTTAGTGGCCTCTTTTTTACAAGAATAAGCAACAAACAAGATACTTAATAATAAAAGTGTTTTTTTCATTGGTGTATGTTTGATTTGAATAAGC
>Ga0209136_1000143_pt1 | contig 53048 bp, 48 predicted proteins | sample SaaInl0LU_22_DNA_FD_184640 | JGI IMG/M metagenome (GOLD analysis project Ga0209136, IMG submission 184640) | Marine microbial communities from expanding oxygen minimum zones in the Saanich Inlet - ESP_90LU_22_DNA (SPAdes) (version 2) | ecosystem: Environmental > Aquatic > Marine > Intertidal... | reverse complement strand
ATCTCTAATCAAAGAATTAAACAAGTAGAATTATCAATTAATAACAGACCTATTAGAAAATTCAATTATCTTAGTCCTATTGAAACTCTAAATAATAAGTTTGTTGCACTTATGAGTTGAACTCAGCTAATTATTCATTTTAAAGACTTAAAAATAATGTTAAATATTAATAAGCTATCTATTTATAAAATAAATTTCGTAAATTAATTGAAGTTAACTCATAAAAAATAATGTTTCCTCCTTTTAGTTTTAAAACTACTATTTGCAAAATACTTTTGATGTAAAAACAAGTTATGGAACAGTTTAAAATCATGAAAAAAATTATACAAACAGTAATACTAATTACTATTGGTTTATTAATTTGGGCTTGTGGTTCAACTCCAATAAATACTTCTAATACAGAAAATGAAGAACCCGTTGTGATTGCAAACGATCGTTTAGCATACGAAATTATAATTATAGACCCAGGTTTTAGTGCTTTTTTAAATGGCATTGCTCAGCCAGAAGGTTTTTACAGCCAAAGTTACTTAGAAGCCAGAAATAGAGTTTGGGTAATAACTTGGAACCAAAGAGCTCAAAATCCATCTAGATATAAAAATAGTATTTATGAAAATATTATAGATTACCAACCCAACATAGATTATGGGTACGAAGTAAATTACAAGCTTTTTAATTATTTTTTATTTGCTCAAAGAAAATATAGAATGAGTTTAGGTGGTGGATTTCGGACAAATAGAATTAATTAGATTTTTTGGTACGATAGAAAACTGTATTCATATTCGTTTTTTTCGTCTGCTTTAAAATCCTCTCTAGCAACTATTTTCCATTTTTGTAAATCAATTTCTGGAAAATAAACATCTGCATCAAACTCTTTATGTACTAAAGTAATATCTAATTGATCTGCCAAATCTTTTGCAATGATTTCTTTATATATTTGAGCACCACCAATAATAAATATTTGCTCTTCGTCTTTTGCTAATTCTATAGCTTTTTCTAAACTATTGGCTATTAAACAACCTTCTTTAAAATAATTTTTATTTCTGGTGATGATAATTGTTGTTCTGTTTGGTAATGGTTTTCCAATAGATTCAAACGTATTTCTTCCCATTAATATGTAATGCCCAGAAGTAACTTTTTTAAAACGTTTTAAATCTGCTGGCAAATGCCAAATTAAATCGTTATTTTTTCCTAAAGCATTGTTTTTAGCGATTGCTGCAATAACTGTAATCATAAAACTAAATCTATTTTTAGCAAAAATAAGAGAAATGATTACAGATTTGACGTTTTTAATAAAAATTCATTAAAAAACCTAAAAAACAAAATAGATTTCGAAGTAAAAGGCCTGAAAACCAACAAAAAAGAAAAACCTTTTTTTAATATAATACAATTAAACTATTGTGAAATTTAGAAATAGTAATATTAAATAAGATGTAATTATTAAAGTGGTAATTCTTTACGAATACACTTAAATTATGTTTGTTATGTTTTTTATCTTAATTATTTTTACATTAAAATTCAAATAAAATATTATGGCTATTAAAAAACAATTTTTAAAAAGTAAACCAGTTTGTAAAGTAACTTTTACAGTACCTGCTAAAAAAGCAAATAATGTTGCAGTTGTTGGAACTTTTAATAAGTGGAATGCAGAAAGTACTCTATTAAAAAAGTTGAAAAATGGTTCTTTTAAAGGTACTGTAGATTTAGAACCTAACAACTCTTACGAGTTTAAATATATCATTGATGGCAATTATGTTAATGAAGAAGCTGCAGATGCTTTCGCTTGGAATGATTATGCAAATGCTGATAACAGTGTAATTAACTTATAAAAAAAAGAGCTTTCTAAAATTAGAAAGCTCTTTTTTTTTTACTAGATAGCAACCTTACCTTTTATATGAGGATGAGGGTTATAATCCAACAATTCAAAATCATCAAAAGTAAAATCTTCTATATTTTTAATAGATGCATTTAGCTTCATTTTTGGTAAAGGTCTAATATCTCTAGATAATTGTAGTTCTAACTGTTCTATATGATTGCTATAAATATGTGCATCTCCAAAAGTATGGATAAATTCTCCTGCTTCATAGCCACATACTTGGGCCATCATCATTGTAAATAATGCATAGCTTGCAATATTAAAAGGTACGCCTAAAAAAATATCTGCACTTCTTTGATATAGTTGGCAAGATAATTTACCATCTGCAACGTAAAATTGAAAAAATGCATGACAAGGAGGTAGGGCTGCTTTACCCTTGGCAACATTTTCTGAAAAACTTACAGACGTGTCTGGCAAAACAGATGGATTCCAAGCAGAAACCATCATTCTTCTAGAGTTTGGATTCTTTTTTAATGTCGTAATTACATCTTGTAATTGATCTATATCATCACTATTCCAATTACGCCATTGATGTCCGTAAACAGGTCCTAAATCTCCATTTTCATCTGCCCACTCGTTCCAAATTCTAACCCCATTTTCTTGCAAATATTTTATATTTGTATCTCCTTTAATAAACCAAAGTAGTTCATAAATAATAGATTTTAAATGCAACTTTTTAGTAGTTACCATTGGAAAACCTTCACTTAAATCGAAACGCATTTGATACCCAAAAACACTTTTAGTTCCTGTGCCTGTTCTATCTCCTTTTTCATTACCGTTTTCTAAAACGTGTTTTACTAAATCGTGATATTGTTTCATATAATATGTAAGCGTTAAATTGTTAATTGATTTACAAAAAACGATTGTAAAAATAAAAAAAGCTTCAGTATTATTTACCAAAGCTCTTTATTTAATATGTTAAAGTTATCAACTTTTTGAAGATAACGTTTTAATAATTTTTAAATTAAAAATGTATTTATCCAATAATCATTCCTGCAATGGTTGCAGACATTAAAGAAGCAATAGTACCACCAATTAAGGCTTTTATACCAAATTCTGATAATGTTTTTCTTTGTCCAGGTGCTAAAGAACCTATACCTCCTATTTGGATACCAATAGAAGCAAAATTTGCAAAGCCACACAACATATAAGTAGCCATAATTACAGATTTGTTATATGCTAAATGTGTAACGTTTGCTACATTTTTTAACTCAGCTAACTGTATATACCCCACAAACTCACTTGCTACCAATTTAATACCTAATAACTGTCCCATTAAAGTCATATCTGCAGTTGGCACACCAATTAACCACATTAAAGGCGCAAAAATATATCCTAAAACAAATTCTAAAGACAGGCTTTCATACGCTGTGTTTGCCGCAATAATATCATTTACACTTGTAAGATCACCTAATAGTTCCAATCCACCATTTATCATAGCAATAATTGCTACAAAAACTAGTAACATAGCACCCACATTTACAGCTAAACGCAAACCTTCTGTTGTTCCGTTTGCAATAGCATCTAAAATATTAGAACCAATTTTTTCTTGCGAAACACTAACATCTGTATTTACTTTTTCTGTTTGAGGGTATAAAATTTTTGAAATTACAATAGCACCTGGAGCTGCCATAACAGAGGCTGCTAATAAATGTTTTGCAAAAACCAATTCTAATTGTTTATCTCCACCTCCTAAAAATCCGATGTAGGCTGCTAATACTGCACCTGCAACTGTAGCCATACCTCCAACCATTACTAAAAGCATTTCAGATTTATTCATTTTTTCTAAATATGCTTTTATCAACAAGGGTGCTTCTGTTTGTCCTAGAAAAATATTACCTGCTACAGACAAGCTTTCCATACCCGAGATTCCTAAAAATTTAGATAAAGCAATGGCTAATATTTTAACAACCCATTGTATAATACCTAAATAAAACAATAAAGATGTTAAAGCAGAAAAGAAAATAATAGTTGGTAAAACTTGAAATGCAAAAATATACCCAAAAGTATCCATATCTGCTATTAAACCATCAAACAAAAATTTACTACCTGCTTTTGTGTATTCTAATATTTGTATGAATAATTCACCTACTAATTCAAAAGTTTTTTGAACAAAAGATACTTTTAAAACACCTATTGCTATAATTAATTGCAATGCTAAACCTACACCAACTTTTTTCCAATCTATGGCTTTTCTGTTTGCACTAAATAAAAATGCGATTACTAACAAAGAAAACATTCCTAAAACTCCTCGCCAAAAACTTGTAAACGTAAAATCTTGACTAGGTATAATATCTTGTTTTTTATCTGCTATAACTGTATCTTTTTTTATTTCTTCTGCGATCGTATCTTCTTTAGTTTCTGTTAATGGTTTTATAATTCCAGTATATTCTGCTGATGATAATTTGTAAGTTACATCGCCCTCCGACAGTTGTAAACTAGCATTATCAAAAGAAACAATATTAAAATATCTAACCGTATCTTTTGGTGTTTTATAGTTAAATATTAATAAATTATTTTGACGAATGTATTGCCCTGAAGCCGAGATGTTTTTTGAGGCAATTGAATATGAAAAACGACCCTCTTTGAAAGAAAATACATCTCCTTTTGAAGCTTCTAAAAACTTAGATGCTGTTGCTGTTTGTGCTGATGATAATTGCCAATCTTGTTCTAAATCTTGACCAACAAAAGTGGCAGACATAGCACAAAATAAAATTAAAAATAAGTTTTTCATGAGTTGAGAATTTTAAGAGCGCTTGCTAATTTCGTCTCTAATTTTGGCTGCAAGTTCGTAATTTTCATCAGAAACTGCTTGGTCTAATTGTTTGTTTAATTCTGTTAATGAAAGTTTTGAAAAAGAAGAATCTTTATCTGTATTTAAAAAATCGTCTGTATCTAAAGAGACCTCATATGTTTCTGCTGGATCATTTAAGCCTAGTTCTTCTTCTACTTTTAGAAAAACACCTGCTTTGTCTAAAATATTTTCGTAAGTATAAATGGGTGCTTGAAAACGAACTGCTATTGCAATGGCATCAGAAGTTCTTGTATCTATGGTTTCTTCTTTACCATCTTTTTCGCAAATTAGGCTAGAAAAAAACACACCATCAACTAATTTGTGTATAATTACCTCTTTAACTTGTATTGAAAAACGATCTGAAAAGGTTTTAAATAAATCGTGTGTTAGTGGTCTTGGTGGTCTAATTTCTTTTTCTAATGCAATAGCGATAGATTGTGCTTCAAAGGCGCCTATAATTATTGGCAGGGTTCTATTGCCTTCCATTTCACTTAAAACCAAGGCATACGCACCACTTTGGGTTTGACTGTAAGAAATTCCTTTTATGGTTAATTTTATTAAACTCATATATTTTATTGCCTTTAAAATACAGCTTTTTATGTATTTTTTTTAGCTTATTTTAAGGGCACAATTTACAAAAAATATATAGTACTAGTAGTTATTTTTACTGAATTTGGTTTTTTAAACAAACTTACGCCTGCGTGAAGGATTGAGCCTTTGTTTGAGCTCTTACGCTTTTGGGCGTAAAGCGAGTGGTGAAAGCCTGACGAAATTATTTTTGGTAAATAACCTATGGTATTAAAAAAAAACTACCAAAAAAAATTGATAGGTTTTGATTTAAAATTAAAAAAGTAAAATAATTTGGGCACGCCCTAAAAATTATGCTGCTTTAAATGCTTTTAATTTTTCTATTAATTGTGGTATTACTTCAAAAGCATCTCCTACAACTCCATAATCTGCTGCCTTAAAAAAGGGTGCTTCTGGGTCTGTATTAATTACTACTTTTACTTTAGAGGCGTTAATACCTGCTAAATGTTGTATGGCTCCAGAAATACCAATGGCAATGTATAAGTTAGAGGCAACTGGTTTACCTGTTTGCCCTACGTGTTCTGAATGTGGACGCCAACCTAAGTCTGATACTGGTTTAGAACAGGCTGTTGCTGCATTTAAAACCTCTGCTAATTCTTCTATCATTGGCCAGTTTTCTGGACCTTTTAGACCTCTACCTGCAGAAACTACAGTGTCTGCATCTGCAATGGTTACTTTGCCTGTTACTCTTTCTATACTTTCTGATTTTATACCTGATGTTGCTATTTCTGCATCGAAATTTTCTGTTGTGCCTTCTGCTGGATTCTCATGAATACCAAAAGAATTTTTTGCCAAACCTATTATTTTCTTATCTGTTGTAATTACTGTATTAGAAAATGCTTTGTTAGAAAATGCTTTTCTTTTTACGGTAAACGGACTTGTACTTGTTGGTAAAGCTACAGTGTTAGAGGCATAACCTGCTTCTAAATTTACAGCAACTATTGGTGCTAAATATAGACTATCTATACTAGAATCTACAACAACTACAGTTGCATTTTCTTTGTTTGCCACTTGTGTTAAAACTGCTGCGTATTGTTTTGCATTAAACGGCGATAAACTATCATTAGCAACTGTTAAAATTTTTGTTGCACCATATTTATGTAATTCTGATGCGTCTGTGGCGTTTATAGTTAAAACAACTAAGTTGCTTTCTAATTGTTCTGCTACTTTTTTTCCGTAAGAAACTACTTCGAAAGCAGTTTTTTTAAATTTCCCTTCTGTGGAGTCTGCGAAAACTAAAACTGACATATTTTATTTTTTAAACCTGAATGTATCAGGATATTATTATTTTGATTTTTCTGAGTAAGGTTCCGAATTACTTTCGGAATGATTTGATTTTCTTTCAATACTTAAATTACCTTAGCTTCGTTGTGCAACAAGTTGATTAACTCATCTAAATTATCTGCATCTACTAATTTAACAGCGCCTTTTGGTACTGGTTTCTCAAAAGAGCTAATAGATGTACTTGCAGCTGCACCTGTTGGCTCCAAAACTTGTAGTGGTTTTTTACGAGCCATCATAATTCCTCTCATATTTGGTATGCGTAAATCTTTTTCTTCTACAATTCCTTTTTGACCTCCAACAACTAATGGCAAATTGGTTGTAACAGTTTGGTTACCGCCATCTATTTCTCTTTTTGCAGTTACGCTTGTACCTTCTACTTCCATTGCTACACAACCGTTTATAAAATTAAAATCTGTTAAAGATGCTAACATACCTGGTACCATTTGTCCATTATAATCTGCAGATTCTTTACCTGCTAAAACTAAATCGTAACCACCATTTTTTACAACTGCTGCTAACTCTTTGGCTACTAAAAAACCATCTGCTGGATTTGTATTTACTCTAATAGCATCGTCTGCACCAATTGCTAAAGCTTTTCTAAGTGTGGGTTCTGTTTCTGTACCACCTACATTTACAACTGTAACTGTAGCGCCTTGTTTTTCTTTAAACCACATGGCTCTTGTTAAACAAAACTCGTCATAAGGATTAATTACAAACTGTACTCCGTTTTTATCAAATTCAGCATCGTTATTTGTAAAATTAATTTTTGAAGTGGTATCAGGAACATGACTAATACAAACCAATATTTTCATAAATTTTATTTTTTTACTGTTTTATTACTTACGAATTTACAGCTTTTTTTTAAATTTACTATGCATGCATAGTAAATTTTTATTTTATTTAACAGTTTTAGTAGGAGGGAATGCTTCTTTTTTATAGGTTTTTATAAAATAAACCAGGCAAATTAGAAGGCGTATTTCCTAAATGGTCTAAAACTGAATATGGGTATTTTGATTTAAAATACTTTCAATCAAAATTTCCATTGCAGATCACCTGTCTACGTTTAATATATTTCCATCAATTTTTAAATTTATAAAAATAAGAATTAAACTAAAAAACAAACTCAACAAAAGAAAGTTTAAGTTGAACTTTTTAAATGTGTCAGAGTAGTTCTTTAAAAAATTAATAAAATAAATAAACAAAATTACAAAACATATATATTATAAGTGCTATATAATTTGGTACAATTGTTAATTTTTAAGAATATTTTTAGACAAACAAGCTATTTATAATTAAATAAAAAGTAAAAAGCAGCTTTTTGGTATTTGTAGTAAATTAGAAATAGGTCAAAATAAAAACTTTGTTTATTTTGAGATAAAAGTACATTTTTTTTATTTTTAAATTCCTTACTTTTGCTACTCAAAACAAATAACAATTAAATTTAGATGAAAACAGTTCAATTCAGAGAAGCCATTTGCGAAGCAATGAGCGAAGAAATGCGCAGAGATGAAAGCATTTACTTAATGGGTGAAGAAGTTGCCGAATATAATGGAGCTTACAAAGCAAGTAAAGGCATGTTAGATGAGTTTGGTGCAAAAAGAGTGATTGATACCCCAATTGCTGAACTTGGTTTTGCAGGTATTGCTATAGGTTCTGCTATGAATGGTAATAGACCTATTGTAGAATACATGACGTTTAACTTCTCTTTAGTTGGAATTGATCAAATTATAAACAACGCAGCAAAAATTAGACAAATGTCTGGTGGCCAGTTTAATTGCCCAATTGTTTTTAGGGGTCCAACAGCTTCTGCAGGTCAGTTAGGTGCAACACACTCGCAAGCGTTTGAAAACTGGTTTGCAAATACACCTGGTTTAAAAGTAATAGTGCCTTCTAATCCTTATGATGCAAAAGGCCTACTAAAAGCTGCTATTAGAGATGATGACCCAGTTATTTTTATGGAATCTGAACAAATGTATGGCGATAAAATGGAAATTCCAGAAGGAGAATACATTATACCTATTGGTGTTGCAGAAACCAAAAGAGAAGGTACAGATGTAACAATAGTCTCTTTCGGAAAAATTATAAAAGAAGCTTACAAAGCTGCAGAAGAGTTAGAAAAAGAAGGTATTTCTGTAGAAATTATAGATTTAAGAACGGTAAGACCCATGGATCATGATGCAATTTTAGCATCTGTTAAAAAAACAAATAGATTGGTAGTTTTAGAAGAAGCATGGCCATTTGCTAGTGTTGCTTCAGAAATTACTTACAGAATCCAAGATGAAGCATTCGATTATTTAGATGCACCTATAAAAAGATTAACAACTGCAGATACACCTGCACCTTATTCTCCAGTATTATTAGAAAAATGGATACCAAATTCTAATGATGTAGTTAAAGCTGTAAAGGAAGTGATGTACATTAAATAAATACATTTCTTAAAAAATAAAAAAATCCCTTTTTCATTATTGAAAAAGGGATTTATATTTCGAAAAAAATATAATTTGTTCGAAAAGCATTGCGTAAATACAAATTAAAAGCAACAAACAAAACAATAGATTTACTACTTTTGTAAATTGATTATAAACCATAGAAAGAAAAGAAAATTATGAGTAAAGAACCAAAAAGCAAATTAACTTTTGACGTTTTAATTGAAATACCAAAAGGAAGCAGAAATAAATATGAATACGATTTTGCGTTACACAAAATTCGTTTTGATAGAATGCTGTTTTCATCTATGATGTATCCTGGAGATTATGGTTTTATTCCAGAAACATTAGCATTAGATTCAGATCCTTTAGATGTTTTAGTATTAGGTCACCAACCAACCTATCCTATGGTTGTTATGGAAGTTAGACCTATTGGTGTATTTTATATGACAGATGAAAAAGGACCCGATGAAAAAATTATTTGTGTACCTGTTTCTGACCCTATTTGGAGTAAAAAATCAGATATCTCTGATTTAAACCCACACAGGCTTAAAGAAATAGAACACTTTTTTCAAGTTTATAAAGATCTAGAAAAGAAAAAAGTTGACACTGGTGGATGGGGTAATGCAGAAGATGCTATAAAAATTTATCACGAATGTGTTAAACGTTATGATAACAGTGAGCACAAGAAAAAAAGAACTTTTACAATATAATTATCAAATCATCAATAAAAAGTTAAAAAAAAGAACCATCTTTAATTAAGGGTGGTTTTTTTTATCACTTTCATTTTATTACATTTACTGCCGTTTTAAACTAATCAAAATAATAAATAGTATATGGAATCATTAATGATTTGGATGCCAATTGTAATGGCTATTTTAGGTTTAATCTACATGTGGGTTAAACAATCTTGGGTAATGAAACAAGATGCAGGAGATGGTAAAATGAAAGAAATTTCAGATTATATCTACGAAGGTGCACTGGCTTTCTTAAGTGCTGAATATAAGCTTCTAGCTATATTTGTATTTGTAGTAAGTTTGGCCTTAGCAGCAGTTTCATTTATTGTACCAACAACACATATTTTAATCGTAGTTGCTTTTATTTTTGGAGCTATTTTTTCTGCGTTTGCAGGAAACATCGGAATGAAAATTGCAACAAAAACTAACGTTAGAACTACACAAGCAGCAAGAACTAGCTTACCAAATGCTTTAAAAATATCTTTTGGGGGTGGTACAGTTATGGGCTTAGGTGTTGCAGGTTTAGCCGTATTAGGGTTAACCGCTTTCTTTATATTCTTTTTCTATTTCTTTATGGATAGCACATGGACAAATACCATGGATATGACTGTAGTTTTAGAAACTTTAGCAGGATTTTCTCTAGGTGCAGAATCTATTGCGTTATTTGCAAGAGTTGGTGGAGGAATCTATACCAAAGCTGCAGATGTTGGAGCTGACCTAGTGGGTAAAGTAGAGGCTGGTATTCCAGAAGATGATCCAAGAAATCCGGCAACTATTGCAGATAATGTTGGTGACAATGTTGGTGATGTAGCAGGTATGGGTGCAGATTTATTTGGTTCTTATGTTGCAACAGTATTAGCAGCCATGGTTTTAGGGAACTATGTTATAAAAGACATGGGAGGTTCTATTACTGATAATTTTGGAGGTATAGGCCCAATTTTATTACCCATGGCTATTGCAGGTGCAGGTATTATAATTTCTATAGTTGGAACATTATTGGTTAAGATTAGCTCTAATGACGCTAAAGAAGACCAAGTAATGGGTGCTTTAAACAAAGGTAACTGGACTTCTATTGTTTTAGTAGGTTTGTCTTGTTTTGGATTAGTTACTTGGATGTTACCAGATACTATGCAAATGGAATTTTTTGGTGAAGGTTTACAAGAAATTTCATCAATGAGAGTATTTTATGCAACTTTGGTTGGCTTAGTTGTAGGTGCTGTAATTTCATCTGTAACAGAATATTATACAGGTTTAGGAAAATCTCCAATTTTAAAAATAGTTCAGCAGTCATCTACAGGAGCTGGTACTAATATTATTGCTGGTTTAGCAACTGGAATGATTTCTACCTTTCCTTCTGTCTTATTATTTGCCGGTGCAATTTGGGCTTCTTATGCCTTTGCTGGTTTTTATGGAGTAGCATTGGCTGCCTCTGCAATGATGGCTACAACGGCTATGCAATTAGCAATTGATGCATTTGGTCCTATATCTGACAACGCTGGTGGTATTGCAGAAATGAGTGAACAAGAACCAATAGTAAGAGAAAGAACAGATATTTTAGACTCTGTAGGAAATACAACTGCTGCAACCGGTAAAGGATTTGCAATTGCTTCTGCAGCATTAACCTCATTAGCACTTTTTGCTGCTTATGTAACTTTTACTGGAATAGATGGAATTAATATTTTTAAAGCGCCAGTTTTAGCCATGTTATTTGTGGGTGGTATGGTACCTGTTGTATTTTCTGCATTAGCAATGAATGCTGTTGGTAAAGCTGCTATGGAAATGGTTCAAGAAGTTAGAAGACAATTTAAAGCTATTCCTGGAATTATGCAAGGAACAGGAAAACCTGAATATGATAAATGTGTGGCAATTTCTACACAGGCATCTTTAAAAGAAATGATGTTACCTGGGTTACTAACTATTGGGTTTCCGCTTATCATTGCTTTTGCTCCTTTAGCTTTTGGAATGGATAAACTTGCCATTGCAGAAATGCTAGGAGGTTATATGGCTGGTGTTACTGTATCTGGTGTGCTTTGGGCTATTTTCCAAAATAATGCAGGTGGTGCATGGGATAATGCAAAAAAATCTTTTGAAGCAGGTGTAGAAATTAATGGAGAAATGACATACAAAGGTTCTGATGCTCATAAAGCTGCAGTTACCGGAGATACAGTTGGAGATCCTTTTAAAGACACCTCTGGGCCATCTATGAATATTTTAATCAAATTAACTTGTTTAATCGGATTAGTTATTGCTCCTATATTAGGGGGACATACTAACGATAATCATACATCAAACGAAACCAAAGAAGAAATAAAAGTGAAGTTAACTGTTAATCAAGCTGATGAGGCTAAAGCTACAGTAACAACTACGTATATAGAAAATGGTGTAGAAAAAACAAAAGATGAAGTATTCACTGGTACTTTAGAAGAAGTAGAAGCTAAAGTAAATGCTTTAAAAGGCAAGAGTGTTCACGGAGAACATCACTTTAAATTGGATGTATCTAAAGGTGAGAAAAGTAAAATGGTAAAAGTTGAAATTCAACAAGAGAAGTAACATTCTATTTCTTTACCTATAAAAAAAGGCATCCTAAATAGGATGCTTTTTTTTTAACTATCTTATTAATTTCTATAAAGTATCTTTTACACTCCATCATTTAAAAGCAGTACTTTTACCTATCAATATATATCAAAAAAACAAGTTTTTTTAGACTACTAAGTTTATAGAAGTAAGTAGGTTTTAAAATTTTTCTCTTGTATCAATAAAAATGATACTAATAAATATAAGCCGTATCGCTATTAAAAAACACCTCATAAAAATGAGGTGTTTCTGATTTAAATAAAAAAATTAGTGGGCATATCTTTGAGGACCACCTCTTCTAATTTCCTCACTAGCAAATTCTTCAAATTGTTTAAAGTTCATTCTAAATGCATTCGATAATTTAAAAGCTGTTTTGTAATACGCATCATCATCATTCCAAGTAGACCTCGGACTTAATAATTCTGTTGGAACACCAGGACAAAATCTTGGTTGAGCTACTCCAAAAACAGAATGTATATGGTAATTTTCGTAAGTATAATCAGATAAATCTCCATTTAAAACTGCAGTTATCATAGCTCTTGTATATTTTAAAGGCATTCTTCTTCCAACTCCATATTGCCCCCCAGACCAACCTGTATTTACCAACCAAACATTTACACCAGCTTCTTTCATTTTTGCACTTAGCATTTCTGCATATCTTGTAGGATGTAATGGCATAAAAGGCGCTCCAAAACATGCAGAAAAACTTGGCACAGGTTCTGTTACACCAGCCTCTGTACCAGCAACTTTTGCGGTATAACCAGATATAAAATGATAAGCAGCTTGAGCTGGTGTTAGCTTAGATATTGGAGGCAATACACCAAAAGCATCCGCAGTTAAAAAGAAAATATTTTTTGGGTTTTTACCTATAGAGGGTTGTTGTATATTATCTATATGATAAATTGGATAACTAACTCTAGTATTTTGAGTAATAGAAATGTCTGTAAAATCTACTTCTCCATTCTCATCTATGATTACATTTTCTAAAATCGCTCCTTTTTTAATGGCTGCAAATATTTCTGGTTCTTGCTTTTTAGATAAATTAATCACTTTGGCATAACAACCCCCTTCAAAATTAAAGACAGTATTTTCTGCAGTCCAACCATGCTCATCATCACCAATTAAACTTCTATTTGGATCTGTAGAAAGTGTGGTTTTACCGGTACCCGACAAACCAAAGAAAATGGCGGTATCTCCATCTTTACCAACGTTTGCAGAGCAATGCATTGGTAATGTATTTTTATAAATAGGAAGTATAAAATTTAAAGCAGAAAAAATTCCTTTTTTAATTTCGCCAGTGTAACCTGTACCACCTATTAAGGCTATTTTTTTTGTAAAATTTAAAATTGCAAAATTATGCTGACGAGTACCATCAACTACTGGGTCTGCCATAAAACCAGGTGCGTTTATTACAGTCCATTCTGGAGAAAAGCCTTGCAATTCTTCATGTGTGGGTCTTAAAAACATATTGTAAGCAAACATATTGCTCCAAGGATATTCTGTAACCACCCGAATATTTAATTTATAATTTTTATCTGCACAAGCATAACTATCTCTAACAAACAATTCTTTTTCAGATAGATAATTGGTTACTTTATCATACAATAAGTCAAATTTATCTGCATCAAAAGGTAAGTTAATGTCACTCCACCAAATTTCATCTTGTGTAATGACATCTTTAACAATAAATCGATCTTTTGGAGATCGTCCTGTAAACTCGCCAGTATTTATGGCAATTGCCCCCAAAGAAGATTGTATTCCTTGTTTTTTTTCTAAAGTTTCTTCATGTAAATCGTTGGAAGATAATTGATAACGAATAGTCGCATTTTTGATTCCTAAATTCTCTAGCGAAATCGATTTCGTATTTGAATGTATCATTTGTATATTTTTAGTTATGTTTCTATAAATACGTTACAAAATTAAACAATATTTTAATACACCTATAAAATCAACCACATTTTTACGAAATCATTATTATTTTTTTAATTTCTTTAAAAATATAATAATCATTAAAAACCAACCTGCAATAAAAAAGAGTCCACCAAGAGGTGTTACAAACCAAATTGATTTTGCAGTAATTGATGTTAATTGTATGGCATAAATGGAGCCTGAAAAAAGAAAAATACCACAGAAAAACAATATGCTAATTCTATTTTTTTGCCCTGAAGAAAACCCATTAAAAGTATTTATAAATAGCAACACAATTACGTGATATATTTGGTAACGTACAGCTGTATTAAAACTAGCCAAAGCTTCTGCAGTAAGAGTTTCCTTTAAAGCATGTGCCCCAAATGCACCTAAAATTATGGCAAGCATCCCTAAAAAAGAAGTGATAATTAAATTTTTAAACATTTTATTATGTTTTTGTTAAATATTAAACAAATGATTTATCTTAGTATCTTTACAAAAATACATTATTTATTATATGAAAAACATTTTAATTATTGGTGCAGGAAAATCTAGTTCGTATGTAATAAAATATTTATTAGAAAAGTCTAATGAGGAGAAATTACACTTAACTATTGGTGATGTTTCCATAGAAAACGCAACAAAACTCATCAATAATCATAAAAATGCAAAGGCAATTATTTTTGATGTTTTTGATAAAAATCAACGAGAAAATGCAATTAAAAATGCAACTATTGTGGTTTCTATGCTACCAGCAAGATTTCATATTGAAGTTGCCAAAGATTGCTTGAAATATGGTAAAAACTTAGTAACTGCTTCTTATGTTTCTCCAGCAATGAAAGCACTTGATAAACAAGTAAAAGCAAAAGAATTAGTTTTTATTAATGAAATAGGTGTAGACCCAGGTTTAGACCATATGAGTGCTATGCAAGTAATTGATAAAATTAGAAATAAAGGTGGCAAAATGTTACTTTTTGAATCTTTTACAGGTGGTTTGGTAGCACCAGAAAGCGACACTAATTTATGGAACTATAAATTTACATGGAATCCAAGAAATGTGGTACTTGCAGGACAAGGCGGTGCCGCAATGTTTATACAAGAAGGTACGTATAAATACATTCCTTATCATAAATTGTTTAGAAGAACTGAGTTTTTAAAAATCAATAATCAAAAATTTGAAGCGTATGCAAATAGAGATTCTTTAAAATACAGAGAAACCTATGGTTTAAAAAACATACCCACCATGTATAGAGGCACTATTAGACGTGTTGGTTTCTCTAGAGCTTGGAATATTTTTGTACAACTAGGTATGACAGACGATTCTTATAGCATTGAAAACTCAGAAAATATGAGTTATCGTGATTTTGTAAATCTATTTTTAGCATATTCTCCTTCTGACTCTGTAGAACTAAAGTTACGCTCTTATCTAAAGATAGATCAAGATGATGTGATGTGGGAAAAACTATTAGAGTTAGACCTTTTTAATCCGAATAAAAAAATTGGAATTAAAAATGCAACTCCTGCCAAAATACTACAGAAAATTTTAGAAGATTCTTGGACTTTACAAGAAAATGATAAAGATATGATTGTGATGCAACACTTATTTGGTTATGAAAAAGAGGGTAAAAAAGAACAAATTGAAAGTAGCTTAATTGTTTTTGGAGAAAATCAAAATTACACAGCCATGTCAAAAACTGTAGGTTTACCTTTAGCCATAGCTACTTTAAAAATTTTAAATGGAGAAATTACAAAACCAGGAGTACAAATTCCAATTGCTAAAGAAGTGTACGAACCCATTTTAAAGGAATTGAAAAATCACGGAATTGAATTCATTGAGAAAAAAGTGCCTTATTTAGGGTATAATCCCAATCATGTAATTGGTTAGTTTTCTATAAAACTTCTATAAATAATTAGATTTTTTTTACATTTTTAAATAAAAATCTTTGGTTAAGTTAATGTAGTCTTCTGTATATTGATGACGAGCTGTTTCAATAATTAAATGTTCTTCTATAATTTCTGATGAATGCACAGAAAATGTTAACAAGCTTCTTTTTATTTCTGAATTTGGATTGCCCTGAACTCTACAAATCCTATGTACTTGCAAATTGTATTTTTTAGCCAAATCAATAAAATTAGCCTCTTCTTTAAAAGGAATAATGGTTGAGAAAATTCCGTTTTCGGACAAAATAGTAGAAACACCTTTTAACAATTCTTCAAAAGATAAAGAAGAAGTAAAACGTGCTTTATTTCTTGCGTTATCTTCGGTTTCAAAATCGTCTGTATAAAAAGGTGGATTCGAAATAATCAAATCATAAGATTCTTTTTCTTCAGCAATTTCATTCGCAAATTCAGTAAACGAAGCATGATAACAATATAAACGATCTCCCCAATCTGAATTTTCAAAATTTTCAACAGTCTGTTCATAAGCATTTTCATCAACCTCAATAGCATCAATTGTCATGGCATTAGAACGTTGTGCCAACATTAAAGCAATAACTCCTGTGCCGCAACCAACATCTAAAATTGTTTCTGGATAATTATTTAGAGCACACCAAGCACCTAATAAAACCCCATCTGTTCCTATTTTCATAGCTGTTTTATCTTGATTTACAGAAAACTCTTTAAATTGAAATAGCTTTGTCATCTGTCAAAAATACAACGAAAAATTAGGGTTTTTAACATAATGTATGGTTTTTGTATTGGTAATTTAATGCTTAAAAAAAAATCTTGTAGCTATTTTTACAAAAACTATTTTATGAAACATTTTTACCTCTTAGTCTTTTCACTTTTAGTAACCCTAGTATCGTTTTCACAACAGATGCCTATAGATTTCGAAAATAGCAATCATGTTTTTTCAGGATTTTCGGGTTCAAGTTATGCTACAGTTAATGACCCTACAAATTCTTCTAATAAAGTAGGTCAATTTCATAATAATGGTTCAGCTGCTATTCAAGGCTTTTATATCGATTTAAATAGAGATATAGATCTAACAAATCAAAAAGAAATTACTCTGTCATTTTATGCTTATGACCCTAATCAACATACTATCACATTAAAATTAGAAAATGGAGTCAATGCAGATGTAGAAGTAACACAAACTATTGCAAGTGGAAATGCAACAAATTGGCAAAACCTTACGTTCGATTTTTCTAATGCTATATTTTCAGGTACCAATGGCACTACCAATGCATCTGGTAAATATAGCAAATTGGTGATCTTTATAGATTTAGGTGATACAACTGCTGGAACCTATTTGTTAGAAGATATTTCTGATGGATCTACACCTACAAATCCAAATGAGCTAGATGTTGTTTATAGTGATTTAGTATGGTCTGATGAATTTGATGAAAATACATTAAACACCAATAAGTGGCATCATCAAACCATAGGAATTGTAAATGGCGGTTGGGCAAATGGAGAAATACAACACTACACAAATAGTAGCGAAAACTCATTTGTTACAGCTGACAATTTACATATTGTGGCTAAAAGAGAAACCATCATACAAAATGGAGTTTCTAGAGATTTTACTTCAGCAAGATTAAACTCAAAATTTGCATTTACTTATGGTAGAGTTGATGTAAAAGCAAAACTACCAGAAGGAGAAGGAACTTTTCCTGCAATATGGACCTTAGGAAAAAATATTAGCGAAACAGGTGCGTATTGGCAAACACAAGGTTTTGGCACAACACCTTGGCCACATTGTGGTGAAATAGATATTATGGAACATGGTTTACACGCAACAAATACTATTTCTAGTGCACTGCATACAACTTCAAGTTATGGAGGTACTGTAAATACTAAAGCAAAACCTTTAACAGATGTTACAAATACCTATCATGTTTTTTCTATGAATTGGTCTCCAAACCAAATTACTTTTTTAGTAGATGATGAAGTACATTATATCTACAAAAAACCTGAAAATTTTACAGACGTAAATTCTGATGGTGTAAACGATGGTTGGCCTTTTGATGATCCTCAATTTTTGTTGATTAATTTTGCAATGGGAGGTATCTCTGGAGCCGTAAGTCCAAGTTTTACAGAAAGCAGTATGCTTATTGATTATGTAAGAATTTATCAAAATACCAGTACTGCAAGCATTGATAAAAATTTTAGCAGTAATTTTTCTCTGTATCCTAATCCAGCTTCTGGGTTCTTTAAGATAAAGACTACAGAAAAAATTGATGAAATAATACTATTTAATTCTATTGGTCAAAAAGTATATTCTCAAAAAAACATAGCCAATAGTGAAATTAATATTGAAAATTTACCAAAAGGATTATATCTTTTAAAAATATCTTCAAACAATAAAACAGCTGTCAAAAAACTAATTGTAGAATAAAAAAAACCTACAAACATTATATTTGTAGGTTTATTAAAATTAATATTTTTTTGCAGAGAGGAAGGGATTCGAACCCTCGATACAGTTACCCATATACTACCTTTCCAGGGTAGCTCTTTCGACCACTCAGACACCTCTCTTTGTGTCGCAGTTTTTTTTAGAAACTTAAAATTGTTACAAATACAAATCAATTAAACCCTCAGGAGTTTCTACGTGTATTTGTTTTTTGGTTCTATCTACCTCTTTTATAAAATCGTCTATCATAGGTATAAAAATTTCTTTTCCTTTTCTATCAATTTCAAAAAGTGGTTGTGCTGCTTTATCGTTTATATGTACAATTTCTCCAACTTCACCAAAACTAGCATCAATTATTTTAAAACCAATAACTTCATGAAAGTAAAACTTATCTCCTTCTAACTTCGGTAATAAATCGAGTGGTAAATAAATACCACATTTTAAAATTGAATCCGCTTCTTCTTCTGAATAAACATCTTCAAACTGTACACGTAACTGATTTCCTTTATGTAAAGAACTTTTTTCAATAAAAAATGGAACCAGATTACTGCCAAATTCGACATAAACTGATTCCATATTTTTATACAACTCAGGTTCATCTGTATCTAATTTGATAACAACTTCACCCTTAAAACTATATTTTGTTACGATTTTGCCTAAATAAAAACAATCTTCTTTACGCATGTTCGTAAAAATTACAATTTATTCTGCTGCTTTTTCTTCTGTAGCTTCTTCAGTAGTTTCAGCAGCTGCTTCAACTTCTTCACTTGCCTCTTCAGCAACTTCTTCTACAACAGGTTTTGCTGCTTCTATTCTTGCTTCGTTTACCGCTTTTTCAGCAGCTAAAGCTTTTGCTTTTGCTTCTGATTCTGCTTTAGATAAACCAGCTTCTTTATCAGCAATTTTAGCTGCTTTTTCTTCTAACCAAGCTTTAAATTTCTCTTCAGCTTGCTCTTCAGTTAAAGCACCTTTACGCACACCACCTACTAAATGATTCTTCAACATAGCACCTTTGTATGATAAAATGTTTTTTGCAGTATCTGTTGGTTGTGCACCATTTTGTAACCATTTTACAGCGCCATCAACATCTAAGTTAATTTCTGCAGGGTTTACATTTGGGTTGTACGTACCTATTTTTTCTAAGTAACGTCCATCTCTTTTTGCACGTGCATCAGCAGCAACAATCCAATAAAATGGCTTGCCTTTTTTTCCGTGTCTTTGTAATCTGATTTTTACAGACATAATTTATTAATTTTTTAAGGTTCTCGACCTTGGTTATTAAAAATCTTACTATCACGTAGTAAGTGCGCGCAAAAATACAAAACCTTTTTGAATCTAAAAGACTAATTTTCAATATTTTTTAATGTATTCAAAAACGCAATTTGATCTATTTAGAAAAGAAAAAATCCCGAGCATTTTCAACTGTAAAAATTTGAAAATTAAAAAAGCAAATGGTGTAATATTATATTATAAAAAAAACCTTCATAAAACAAAAGTTTTACGAAGGTTTAATTTTGATAAACAATCATTTATTATAATTTTATTTCCAGGGCTTAAAGTTTTTGTAAGTAGGTCCAGTAAGTTTATTTCTTTTAGAAGTTAGCAATGTAATTTCCTTCACATTTTTATTCTTAGTCTCGTCTAAAACTTTAGAAAATTCTGAGTAAAAACTAAACGAAATGGTAAGTACAACTAATAGCACTAAACTATTTATAATTAGTAAAGTCCAGTTTTTAACACTCATTAGAATAATTTAGTATTTGTTAAATTAGTTCTTCTAATTTAACAAATAATATGTATTCTCAAAGATATAGAATAGAAGTGAAAAATGATTGCATAAAAAAAGTCTGTTTTCTAAGAGAGAAAACAGACTTTAAAATAAATATATACTTTTTACTAGCTAATATTAGCAGACTTTACAGTCTTAATAATTCTACCAGCAATTTTGTAAGGGTCTCCATTAGAAGCAGGTCTTCTGTCTTCTAACCAACCTTTCCAGCCTTTTTCTACAGTAATAATTGGAATACGGATTGATGCCCCTCTATCTGAAATTCCATAAGAGAAATCATTAATAGAAGCAGTTTCATGATCTCCAGTTAAACGTTGGTCGTTAAACTCACCGTAAACAGCAATATGTTCTTTTACTACAGGTCTAAATGCTTCACAAATTTTCTCATAAGTTTCTCTAGAACCACAAGTTCTTAAAGTTGTATTAGAGAAATTTGCATGCATACCAGAACCATTCCAGTCCATATCTTTACCTAATGGTTTTGGATGATACTCGATGTAGTATCCATATTTTTCTGTTAATCTTTGTAATAAATATCTAGCAATCCAAATTTCGTCACCAGCTTTTTTAGCTCCTTTTGCAAATAATTGGAATTCCCACTGACCTGAAGCAACCTCTTGGTTAATGCCTTCAAAGTTTAAGCCAGCATCAATACATAAATCTGCATGCTCTTCAACTAAATCTCTACCATGAGTATTTCTTCCACCAACAGAACAATAATACATTCCTTGTGGAGCAGGATAACCACCTATAGGGAAACCTAATGGTAATTGTGTGTTTTTATCCATAATAAAGTACTCTTGCTCAAAACCAAACCAAAAATCATCATCTTCATCATCAATAGTAGCTCTACCATTAGAAACATGAGGAGTTCCGTCTGCATTTAATACTTCAGTCATCACTAAATAACCATTTCTTCTAGCTGGATCTGGATAAATAGCTACAGGTTTTAATAAACAGTCAGAAGATCCACCTTCAGCTTGTTTTGTAGAAGATCCATCAAAAGACCAATTGTCTAATTCTTCAATTGTACCTTGAAAATTTTCATGTTCTTCAACTTTAGTTTTACTTCTTAGGTTTTGAGTCGGATAATATCCATCTAACCAAAGATATTCTAATTTAATTTTTGCCATAATAAATAATTGTTTATGTGATGTTTGTCTTACAAAAATGAAATATTTTAGTAAGATATCAAAAAAAATAGGGGGCAAATGTTTATTTTTGCTTAAAAATAATTTTATCCCTAAATTTTAAGGGGTATATTTAATGAAAATAAAATATCTACTGCAAATATTAATAATATGTCAAGAATTAGATTTAATGCTTTAGCCGAAACTTTACATAGAACTCCTATAAAAGTAGTTCAAAGTGATAAAAGATCATCTTTGTTTGGTAATAATGTGTTTAATAAACACGCTATGCAACAGTATCTTACAAGATCAGCTTACGAAAGTGTGATGAATGCCATAGACCATGGAACCAAAATAGACCGAAAAATTGCAGACCAAGTTGCAGTAAGTATGAAAGATTGGGCAATTTCTAAAGGAGCCACCCATTATACACATTGGTTTCAACCCTTAACAGGTGCTACTGCAGAAAAACACGATGCTTTTTTTGAATCTATCAATGGTAGTTTGGCTATGGAAAAATTTGATGGAGAGCAATTGGTACAACAAGAACCAGATGCATCAAGTTTTCCAAATGGAGGAATTAGAAATACCTTTGAGGCAAGAGGTTATACAGCTTGGGATCCAACATCACCTGCATTTATATATGAAACTACTTTATGTATACCTACCATCTTTGTAGCCTATACTGGTGAGGCTTTAGATAATAAAACACCTTTGTTAAGAGCATTGCAAGCTATAGATTTGCATGCAACCGCTGTTTGTAAATATTTTGACAAAAACGCCAACAAAGTTTCTGCAACTTTGGGGTGGGAGCAAGAATTTTTTTTAATTGATGACGCTTTGGCAAACTCAAGACCCGATATTCAGTTAACAGGGAGTACGCTTTTAGGGCACACACCAGCAAAAGGGCAACAATTAGACGATCATTATTTTGGAACAATACCTGCAAGAGCCATGAGTTTTATGCAAGATTTAGAAGAAGAATGTATGTTGTTGGGTATACCTGTAAAAACTAGACATAATGAAGTAGCACCCAATCAGTTTGAAATTGCACCAATTTTTGAAGAAGCTAATTTGGCAGTAGACCACAACTCTTTATTGATGGATGTAATGCAAAAAGTTTCTAAAAGACATAAATTTAAAGTATTGTTTCACGAAAAACCTTTTGCAGGCATTAATGGTTCTGGTAAACATAACAATTGGTCATTATCTTTAGATAATGGTGTAAACTTGTTAAGGCCTGGTAAAACACCTATGAAAAATTTACAGTTTTTAACTTTTTTTATAAATACTATTAAGGCCGTTTATGAGTATGAAGAACTTTTAAGAGCTTCTGTAGCTTCTGCAAGTAACGATTTTAGATTAGGGGCCAATGAAGCACCACCTGCAATTATTTCAGTATTTATTGGGAGTCAATTATCGGCAGTTTTAGACGAATTAGAAAACGTAACTAAAGGCAAGTTATCACCCCAAGAAAAAACCGATTTAAAACTAAACATTATTGGTAAAATACCAGAGATTTTATTAGACAATACAGATAGAAATAGAACATCGCCTTTTGCTTTTACAGGGAATAAGTTTGAGTTTAGAGCAGTTGGTTCTTTAACCAATTGTGCAGCACCTATGACAGTTTTAAACACCATAGTTGCCAAACAACTTAAAGAATTTAAAATAGAAGTAGACAAATTAATAGATACTAAAAAACTTAAAAAAGACGAAGCTGTTTTTAATGTACTTAGAGAGTATATAAAGTCTTGTAAAAAAATTCGTTTTGATGGTGATGGTTATGGAGAAGCTTGGGAAAAAGAAGCTAAAAAGAGAGGTTTAAGTAATAATAAAACAACACCAGAAGCTTTAAAAGTTAAGGTTGCAGAAAAAACTATTAAACTTTTCGAAGAGATGAAAGTAATGACGAAAGTAGAAATGCAAGCGCGTTACGAAATTGAATTAGAAGAATATTCGAAAAGATTACAAATAAAAGGACGTGTTTTAGGCGATATTGCTAGAAATCATATTGTACCAACAGCAATTATATATCAAAATACATTATTAGAAAATACTAAAAATTTAAAAGAAATATTTGGTGCTGATTATAAAAATATAGCCAAAGAACAAATAGAGCTAATTATGACCATATCTAACCACATTACAGAAATTAATGCTTTGGTTTTAAAAATGATAGAAGAGCGTAAAAAAGTAAGCAATAAAAAAGCCTTGGTTAAAGCAGAAGCTTACTGTAATAAAATAAAACCGTTTTTCGATAAAATTCGTTTTCATTGCGATCAATTAGAAACCATGGTAGATGATAATTTGTGGCCACTTACCAAGTATAGAGAGCTATTGTTTACAAGATAGTGTAAAAACATCCTACAAATCTGTAGGATTTTTTTTGTAAAAGCCTAAATTTGCAATTCACAATACAATAATATGAGTCAAGAAGTTTCTAAAAGATACGCACAAAGGGGTGTTTCTGCATCTAAAGAGGATGTGCATAATGCTATAAAAAATATAGATAAAGGTTTGTTTCCGAAAGCATTCTGTAAAATTGTGCCAGATTATTTAACAAACGACGATGATTATTGTTTGATTATGCATGCAGATGGTGCAGGTACAAAATCCTCTTTAGCCTACATGTATTGGAAAGAAACTGGAGATATTTCTGTTTGGAAAGGTATTGCACAAGATGCTCTAATAATGAATATTGATGATTTACTATGTGTTGGAGCCACAGATAATATCATGTTATCCTCTACAATTGGGCGTAACAAAAGTAAAATTCCTGGCGAAGTATTATCAGCAATTATCAACGGAACAGAAGAATTAATTGACGATCTAAAAAAATTCGGAGTTACCATACATTCTACTGGAGGAGAAACTGCAGATGTTGGAGATTTAGTACGTACAATTATTGTTGATTCTACCGTTACTGCAAGAATGAAACGCTCTGATGTGATTGATAATGCCAACATAAAAGCAGGTGATGTTATTGTTGGTTTAGAATCTTTCGGACAAGCCACTTATGAAACGGAATATAATGGAGGTATGGGTTCTAATGGGTTAACTTCTGCAAGACACGATGTGTTTGATAACGATTTAGCAAAAAAATATCCAGAAAGTTTTGATGCGGCTGTTCCTGCTGATTTGGTATATTCTGGAAACACAAAATTGACAGATGAAGTTGAAAACTCGCCCATTGATGCAGGTAAATTAGTTTTATCACCTACAAGAACATATGCGCCAATTATTAAAGAAATATTATCAAAATTCGATACAGAATCTATACACGGAATGATACATTGTTCAGGTGGCGCACAAACCAAAATATTACATTTTGTAGATAATTTACATATTTTAAAAGACAACATGTTTCCAGTACCGCCTTTATTTAAATTGATACAAGAGCAATCTAAAACAGATTGGAAAGAAATGTATCAGGTTTTTAATTGTGGTCATAGAATGGAATTGTATGTGTCTCCTGGAATTGCAGAAGAAATTATTGCAATTTCAAAATCATATGATGTAAATGCGCAAATTGTGGGTAGGGTAGCAACATCAGAAAATAAGAAGCTTACGATTAAAAGTGAGTTTGGTACATTTGAGTATTAGATTTTAACATAAAATATACTATGAAAACCTAAAATACTGATGTGTTTTGCGTTTTTTCATACGTTTAAGTTAAGTTTATGAAAGATCTATACAAGTTAAAAATATAAGTAGAGGAACTACAACAAATACAACATGATTTTTTAAAATATAACGTATCTTTAATTTATCATTTAAAAAAAAAAGGAGAGTTTGATTAAAAAAAAGACATTTCTCAAGAAGAGAAAGATAAAATTATAGACTACCAGCTACGTTTTCAAGATTTATTAATAAGTATTTCAACAAAATATATTAATTCAGATTTATCTAATATAGATGAGTTAATAGAAAATTCTTTAAAAACAATAGGTGAATTTGTAGAAGCAGATAGAAGTTACATTTTTTCTTACAACTTTACAAACAATACAACCAGTAATACCTATGAGTGGTGCGCAAATGGTATAGGAGCTGAAATTGAAAATTTGCAAAATATACCATTAGATTATATTACTCAATGGTTAGAAGCTCATAGAAAAGGAGAAGCTTTTTATGTAGAAGATGTAAGTCTTTTACCTGATGATGGTGAGCTTGGTTTACGTGCAATTTTAGAACCTCAAGGTATTCAAAGTTTAATTGCCATACCTAAAATAAAAAATGGCGAGTTAATTGGTTTTATTGGTTTTGATTCTGTTAGGCAATTGCATAAATACTCAGAAAATGAAAAAAACATTCTCTTTGTTTTTGCAAATATGTTGGTGAATGTAATACAAAGAAAAGAGCAAGAAGAATTAATAAAACAACAAAAAGAAAAAAAGGAAGAACTGTTAAAATATTTGTCTAACCAAAACGAACAACTAAACGATTATGCACAAATGGTGTCTCATGATTTAAAAGCCCCATTAATTAATATTCATACATTAGTGACTTGGTTTTTAGACGATCATAAAGAAATTATAAACCAAAAAGCACTAACCACATTACATGAAGTATTGTTTAATGTAGAAAAAATGGACTTTCTTATTAAAGGTATTTTAGAGTATTCAATAGTTAATAAATTAGAGTCTAATGATAAACAAATAGATTTAAACGAATTGGTAAATGCAGTTATTAAATTAATTTTGGTTCCAGAAAATTTTACAATCAAAGTTCAAGAAAATCTACCTAAATTATTTGGTAATACATGGAGATTTAATCAAATTTTCCAGAATTTAATCCAAAATGCAGTAAAATATAATGACAAAGAACAAGGTATTATTGAAGTTGGTTTTTTTGATGAACAAAGTCATTTTAAATTTTTTGTAAAAGATAATGGTAAAGGAATAGGGGCAGAATATTTTGAAAAAATATTTAAAGTATTCACAAAATTAGAGAATATAGATACATCTTCGGGAATAGGTCTATCAACCGTAAAGAAAATTGTTGACTTTTACAATGGAGAGATTTGGTTAGAAAGTGAAAAGAAAATTGGTACCACGTTTTATTTTACAATTCCTAAAAACTTGTAGTTAATTCACTTTCTTAAAAAGAAAGTCAATTCTAAAATCATCTACTGTCTCAATAGCTTTTAGTTGTTTATTATCTTTAAAGTAGGTGATTTTTTTCGGGAATTCATTTTTTGGATTTTCATATATAAAAGAGGTGTCTGTTTGATTGGTAAATTTAAATAACGTCAGTTTTTCATTTACTCCTTTAACTTCTAAATGTATTGTATCATAAACTTTTATAATACTTAGTATTTCTTGAAAAGATTTTTTTAAACTTTCATTGTGTAGCCATACCTACTAAATTTGTACTCCAAACTTCAAAAGTTAGATTGCCAGGTTTATCATTTAGATGCTTCCGTTATCCGATTAAAATTATTCGTTTTTTCGAGGTTTTGGTCTCGTTTTTACAAGAAACAATTAATAAAAAGGTGCTTAACAAAAGTAGTTTCCTTATAAAAAAAAACTAGGTTTTTCCAAATATACCTATAAAATTTGTAAATTCGCAATCCAAGAAATACACAACAAATGTTAGATAAATTAAGAATTGTTAAGCAACGCTATGATGAGGTTTCTGATTTAATTATTCAGCCAGAAATTATTATGGATCAGAAGCGTTATGCGCAATTAATGAAAGAATACAAAGACTTAGGAGACGTTGTAAAAAAAGGTGACGAATACCAAGAATTAACCAATAATATAGAAGAGGCTAAAGAAATTATAGCAGACGGTTCTGATGCAGAAATGACAGAAATGGCAAAAATGCAATTAGAAGAAGCCAATGCTAGAATACCAGAATTAGAAGAAGAAATTAAATTTCTTTTAATACCAAAAGACCCAGAAGATTCTAAAAATGCAGTAGTAGAATTGCGAGCAGGAACAGGTGGAGATGAGGCAAGTATTTTTGCTGGAGATTTATTTAGAATGTATACCAAGTATTGCGAAAGTAAAGGGTGGTCTGTTTCTACAGTCGATTATTCTGAGGGGACTAATGGTGGCTTTAAAGAAATTCAGTTTGAAGTAAATGGACCAGATGTTTACGGAACTTTAAAGTTTGAAGCTGGTGTGCATCGTGTACAAAGAGTACCACAAACAGAAACACAAGGTCGTGTACATACTTCTGCAGCTACTTGTATGGTGTTTCCAGAAGCAGAAGAATTTGATGTAGAGATTAATCCAAAAGATGTAAGAATCGATTTTTTCTGTTCTTCAGGTCCAGGAGGGCAATCTGTAAATACCACTTATTCGGCAGTTCGTTTAACGCACATTCCAACTGGTTTGGTAGCACAATGTCAAGATCAAAAATCTCAACATAAAAATAAAGAAAAGGCATTTAAAGTATTGCGTTCTCGTTTGTATGATATGGAGTTGGCAAAGAAAAATGCAGAAGATGCTTTAAAACGTGGTTCTATGGTTTCCTCTGGAGATAGAAGTGCTAAAATTAGAACCTATAATTATGCTCAAGGTAGAGTTACAGACCATAGAATTGGTTTGTCTTTGTATGATTTGCCAAATATAATGAATGGCGACATTCAAAAATTGATAGACGAATTAATGCTAGCAGAGAATACAGAAAAACTAAAAGAATTAGGAGATAGTATTTAATTATTTACCTAAATTTATTCATATAAAAAGCCTCATAATTTTTAATTATGAGGCTATAATTTTTATTTTAGTTTTCTGCTAACTCAAAGCCTTTTGTTAACTCTTCATCTTCAGCTTTTTTATCTTCAGCTCCATGTGTAAGTCTTTTTAATGGTTTTAATATTGCAATAATTAATAACCCGAAAACCGTACACGTGACTGCAATACCGGTAAAAACCTCAAAATCTCCAGCGTTTTGAGAAAGACCGCCAACAAAACCAGCAACTTTATTTCCTAAACCTGTTGCTGCAAAATAAGCACCCATCATAAATGAAGCATATTTTAAAGGCGCTAATTTAGTTATAAATGATAAGGCAACTGGAGATGCACATAACTCACCAACTGTATGAAATAAGTATGCTAACACTAACCAAATCATTGCAGATTTTTCAGCAACTTTATCACCAGTCATTACAACTTCAGAAGCAGCTTTACTCATAAAGAAAAAACCAAAAGCCATAATAATTACACCAACAGCCATTTTAAAAATAGAGGAAGATTCTTTTCCTTTGTTTTTCCATTTATGCCAAAAACTACCAACAGCAGTTCCTAAAATAATAATAAAAAATGCGTTAATCGATTGAAAAACAGCAGCAGGAACTTCATTACCAATTAAAGGTAAAGAAAAAGATAATATTCTATCTGTTTTTTGTTCTGTATATAAACTCATTAAACCACCTGCTTGTTCAAAAGCACCCCAAAAAACAATAATAATTAAGAAAGATAAAAACATTACTAACATTCTATCTTTTTCTACTTTAGTTAATGGTTTTTTTAGTAAATCTTTATTAGGAGAGCCTTTACTCCCTATAAAATCTCCAACTCCTTGTAAATATTTTAAACCAAACATATAAACCACTTGCCCTAAAGCCATTCCAATACCAGCTAAACCAAAACCATAGTGCCATCCCCATTTTGCAGCAACAGCCCCTACAAGTAAAGCGCCTAAAAAAGCCCCTAAATTAATGCCTATATAAAAAACATAGAAACCTTTATCTCTTCTATCATCACCAGCTCCATATAAACCACCAACCATAGTAGAAATATTTGGTTTTAAAAACCCAACTCCAATTACAATAAAAATAAGGCCTGTGAAGAAAGCCCATTGTTGGTCTACGGCTAAAATGCTATGACCAATACAAAGCAAAATACCACCTAACATTACTGCTTTTTTCTGCCCAATAAACTTATCAGCAATCCAACCTCCAGGAATAGAAGTTAAATAAACAAACATTGTATATGTACCATAAAAAGAAAGTGTTTCTGCATTAGACCAGCCAAAACCAGATTGAGGATCACCAAAAATCACAGGAGCTGCTATGTATAAAGTTAAAATTGCACGCATTCCATAGTAAGAAAATCGTTCCCACATTTCAACAAAAAAGAGTACATATAGTCCAACTGGGTGTCCCATTAATTCTTTTTTATGTGGAAGTTTTGCTAAATTGTTCATAATTTATTATCCTTTAATTTTTGTTGTTGAATTTGATTTATTAATTAAATGCGTTTCTACAAAGTTGGTCATTTTTGTGTAGAGGTTTAAACGCGTATTTTTTCCTTTGTAAATACCATGAGTTCTGTCTGGCACAATAAACATATCAAATTGTTTGTTGTTTTCTATCAAAGCATTTATCATTCTGTAACTGTTTTGTATGTGTACATTATCATCTCCTGTACCATGTACCAATAAATAGTTTCCTTTTAATTTATCTGCATAGTTTATGGGCGAATTTTCATCATAACCTGCAGGGTTTTCTTGCGGTGTTCTTAAAAAACGTTCTGTATATACAGTGTCGTAAAAACGCCAGGATGTAACTGGTGCCACTGCAATAGCAGTTGTAAAAATATCACTTCCTTTTAAAAGTGAATTTGTACTCATATGACCACCAAAACTCCAGCCCCAAATACCAATATTATTTTCGTCTATGTAAGAACGTTCTGCTAATTTTTTAGCAGCTGCAATTTGATCTTCAGTCTCGTATTTCACTAAATTTAAATAGGTAGATTTTTTAAAATCACTTCCTTTAAAACCTGTTCCACGTCCATCAACACAAGCTACAATCATTCCTTTTTGGGCTAACATATTGTGCCAATAATCGTTACTTGCATTCCATCTGTTGGCAACTTGCTGAGAACCTGGTCCAGAATATTGAAACATTAAAAGCGGATATGTTTTATTTTTATCAAAATCTGCCGGTTTTATCATCCACATATTCAATTCGTTTCCGTTTATAGAAATGGTAGAAAACTCTTTTGGACTCATTTTATAGTCTGCTAAATTTTCTTTTAATTCTACATTGTCTTTAATTACTTTTAGCATTTCACCTTCTGCAGTGTGCAAAGTGTAAATTGGTGGTATTTCTGTTGATGAAAAGGTATTGATGAAGTAGTTTAAATTCGCACTAAAAGAAGCTGTATTTGTACCTGTTTTGTTGCTAAGTAATTTTTTATTTTTGCCATTTAAACCAATAGAATATACACCTCTGTTAGTAGAGCCATTTTCTACAGATTGGTAATAAATAGTTTTTTTCTTATCATTATAACCATAATAATTGGTCACCTCCCAGTTTCCATCGGTTATTTGGTTTATTAGTTTTCCAGAAAAATTATAGTGATAAATATGGTTGTAACCGTCTTTTTCGCTTGTCCAAATAAAACTATTATCTTTTAAAAAAGTTAAATTATCTGTAATGTCTATGTAGGCTTTGTCAGTTTCATTTAATAATAAAACACTACTACTTTTTAAAGCATTTACTTTGTGTAGTTTTAAATTATTTTGATGACGATTTAAAGTAGTTGCCACTAAAATATTGTCATCATTAGACCATTTAATTCTTGGTATGTATTCGTAATCGCTTAAAGGGATTTTTCTAGTTCTTTTTGTTGAAAGTTGGTATGTGTGTAGGGTAACATCTGCATTTTTTGCTCCTGCTTTAGGATATTTAAAAACTTGTTTGTCTGGGTAATTGCCAGTCCCAACCATATCCATAGAAAGGGTAGGAACTTTAGATTCATTAAAACGTAAAAAGGCAAGGTATCTGCTTTCTTTACTCCATTCAAAAGCCTTTACAAAACCAAATTCTTCTTCGTAAACCCAATCTGTAGTACCGTTAATTATGCTGTTCTTTTTACCATCATTAGTAACCTGAGTAATTTTGTTGTTATTTGCTAAATCTAAAATATACAAATTATTGTTTTTAGCATACGCAATTTTTTTGCTGTCTGGAGAAAAAGTAGGTTGCTGTATGTTTTTACCAATTAATAAAAACTTTTTGGTATTAATGTTGTAATAGTAGAAAGTTCCAGTAAAAGAGCGTCTGTAAATTTTATTAAATTCAGCGCCTAAAATAACAGAAGATTCTTCGTTGTTAAAATTATAAGAAGAAAAACTATCTAAACCCTCTAAATCTCCACTATTAACAACAGTAGCTACTTTTTTTAGTGTTTTATAACTGTATTTATCTACAGTAGTGGTTTTGGTTTCTTTGTCGTAATTCAATAAAGAATAATAATCGCCGTTCATGGCATTTAAAGCATTCATTCTCTTTGGAGAGAACGTTCCATTCCAAATTTCTTCTAATGTTATTTCTTTAGTTCCAGTACTATAGTTCGCTGTTGTAGAAGCCTCTTTTTTGCAGCCTATTAATGATATTATTGCTAATAAAATGAGTGTTTTTTTCATTACAGAAATCGATTTAATAGTAATTTGTCAAGTTTACGGAAAAATCATCAAAAAACTATCAAAAAATCTTTTAAAAAATGATAAATTTTGAATAAAGGAGAATCTTTTGAATGATTAATTTATATTTGTTCTCGATAGTTATAAAAGAATAAATGAGCAAAAAAATATCTGGTTTTTCGAAGTTTAGTAAAGAGGAAAAATTAAATTGGTTGGCAGAAAATTATTTTCAAAATAATGTAAAAGCTGTAGAAATTATAAAACAATATTGGAATGATGATGAAAAACTACAACAGTTGCATGACGATTTTATAGAGAACACCATTTCTAACTTTTATATGCCAATGGGAGTTGCCCCAAATTTTGTAATTAACAACAAAGAATATGCAATACCTATGGTAATCGAAGAAAGTTCTGTAGTGGCAGCAGCATCTTTAGTAGCCAAATTTTGGAGCACAAGAGGAGGCTTTAAAACCACAGTTTTAGGAACTACTAAAATTGGGCAAGTACATTTTATGTTTGCGGGTAATAAAGATGATTTGATTACTTATTTCAACAAAAATAAACCAGAATTATATACTGCAACTGCTTCCATTACTAAAAATATGGAAAAACGTGGGGGTGGTATTTTAGACATTCAATTAGTTGATAAAACCGATAAATTAGACAATTATTATCAATTGCTCATCACCTTTGAAACCAAAGATTCTATGGGGGCAAATTTTATCAATTCTTGTTTAGAGGCAATAGCCAATAGCTTTAGAAATGATAAAATTGAAATTGTTATGAGTATTCTATCTAATTACGTTCCAGAATGTTTAGTTAGAGCAGAAGTAAGTTGTAAAATTGAAGATTTGGGTGGCAAAAATCCACAGAAATTTGCAGAAAAATTTTGCCAAGCTGTAAAAATTGCAGCAATAGAACCTTATAGAGCTGTTACTCATAATAAAGGAATTATGAACGGAGTAGACGCTGTGGTTTTAGCAACTGGTAATGATTTTAGAGCAGTAGAAGCAGGTGTGCACGCTTATGCTTCTAGAAATGGAACTTACACAAGTTTATCTCATTGCGAAATTAAAAACGGAATGTTTAAATTTTGGATAGAAATTCCATTAGCTTTAGGGACTGTAGGTGGTTTAACAGCTTTACATCCACTAGCAAAATTGTCTTTAGAAATGTTGCAAAAACCATCTGCAAAAGATTTAATGCAAATTATGGCTGCTGCTGGTTTAGCTCAAAATTTTGCAGCTTTAAGAGCCTTAACAACAAAGGGTATTCAGCATGGGCATATGAAAATGCACTTGCAGAATATCTTAAACCAATTAGGTGCAACCGACTTAGAGAAAGAATCCATTGAAACTTTTTTTGAAGGAAAAACAGTCTCACATTCAGGAGTAGTTTCTAAGTTTGAAGAAATTAGAAAAGCAAAAACAACATGGGTGAATTTTACAGATAATGTTGGCTTAAAAGATTTATTATCTTCTTTAAAAGCAGATGCAAAACCCGTTTTTGGAAAAATGACCGGTCAACAAATGATAGAACATTTAAGCTTTTTGATAAAAATTTCTAACGGAAAAATAAAAGCAGATTATTTTGTAGAAGATGAGAAATCTTTAAGAAGAAAAGCTTTTTTAGATACCGATAACGAATTGCAAATTGGTTTTAAAGCACCATTATTATCAGAAGAACCTTATCCTGTAAAATTTGACACGATGGAAAAATCTATAGACGATTTACTTTTACAAATAGATACTTTTCAGACTCATTTTAAAACTACAAAAATAGAAAATCATCCGTTTTTTGGTAAGTTAGATTACGAGTATTGGAAAAAATTTCATGTAAAACATTTTACTCATCATTTTAAACAATTTAAACTAGTTTAATGAATTTTTATTCAAACGGAAAACTATTATTATCAGGAGAATACCTTGTTTTAGATGGTGCAGTTTCTTTAGCTGTACCCACAAAATTCGGACAAGATTTAGTGGTAGAAAATATTCAACAACCACAATTAATTTGGGGTAGTTTTACACATACTGGAGATTGTTGGTTTGAAGCTGTTTTTGAGTTACCCAAATTGTGTTTGGTAAGTTGTACTTTTAATTCTGATAAAGAAGGAAGTGCAGAATTTATTGCAGAAACCTTATTAGAAATTTTAAGCGAAGCAAAAAGGATGAATCCAGATTTTTTGAGTACAAAAAAGGGATTTGTAGTTAAAACAAGATTAACTTTCCCTAGAAATTGGGGATTAGGAAGTTCATCAACGTTAATAAATTCTATTGCAAGTTGGGCAAAAGTAGATGCTTTTCAACTTTTATGGAACTCTTTTAAAGGTAGTGGATACGATATTGCATGTGCACAAAATAATACTCCTGTTTTTTATCAAATAGCAAGTAAAAAGCCTGTTGTTAAGCAAGTGGAATTCAATCCAACTTTTAAAGAAAATATATTTTTTGTATACTTAAATCAGAAACAAGATTCTAAAGAAGGTATTGCAAAGTTTAGAGAAAGTGAGCAAAATTTTGATAAGGAGATACAAAGAATATCAGAAATTTCTAATGAGTTTTTAAAAGCAAAATCAATTGAAAATTTTAATCAGTTACTTGTTGAGCATGAAGAAATCATTTCATCAATCATAAAATTGAAACCTATTAAAGAACAACTATTTTCAGATTATCAATTGGGTAACATAAAAAGTTTAGGTGCTTGGGGTGGAGATTTTGTAATGGTTACAGGTAATGATCAAACACCAAACTATTTTAAAAATAAAGGATTTGATAAAGTTTTAAGATATCATCAAATAATTCTATAAAAAACATTCAGGTCTCGACTGCGCAATACCTGAACATAAGTTATTAAATGTCTCCTCGATCGCAGTCGAGAGTTTTTTATAAAAAAAATGAACAAAATAATCATAATTGGCGGAGGAGCAGCAGGATATTTTACAGCGATAAATGCCAAAGAAAATAACCCAGATTTAGATATAACCATTCTAGAAAAAGGGAAAGCTGTTTTGCAGAAAGTGAAAATTTCTGGAGGTGGAAGATGCAATGTTACTCATGCTTGTTTTGAACCTAGAGAACTGGTAAAATTCTACCCAAGAGGAGCAAAAGAATTGCTGGGGCCTTTTCATACTTTTATGACAGGAGATACTTTTGAATGGTTTGATGATAGAGGAGTTCCTTTAAAAATAGAAGAAGATAATCGTGTTTTTCCAGAGGCAAATACAAGTCAGGCAATTATAGATTGTTTTCAAAAAGCTGTTGATAATTTAGGGATTAAAGTATTGACAAATTGTGGCGTAAATTCCGTTTATCAACAAGAAAATGAATGGATTGTAAACACAAAAGAACAAACTTTTAAAGCAGATAAAGTGGTAATTGCAGCAGGAAGTTCTAAAAAAGTTTGGCAACTTTGTAAAACCTTATCTCATCATATTATAGAACCTGTTCCATCTTTATTCACCTTTAACATCAACGATAAAAGAATTGTAGATTTATTAGGAATTTCTGTACCCAATGCAACTGTAAATATTGTGGGTACAAAATTAGAAGCTTCTGGGCCTTTATTAATAACACATTGGGGTTTAAGTGGCCCCGCAGTTTTAAAATTATCTGCTTTTGGAGCAAGAATTTTAGCTGATAAAAATTACCAATATAATGTGGAGGTTAATTGGTTGTCTAGACCCACAGAAAAAGTGCTAAATGTACTACTGAATTTAAAAAAGAAAGAACCTAGAAAAACGGTGATTTTAAAATCGCCATTTGCAGAAATATCTAAACGTTTGTGGGAACGTTTTGTAGTCTTTTCTAACATTTCTAAAACCCAGAATTGGGCAGATTTAAGTAATTTACAATTAGAAAATTTAGCCAATCAATTAACCAAAGGAATTTACAATGCCAATGGTAGAACTACCTTTAAAGACGAATTTGTAACAGCTGGTGGTTTAGATTTAAAAGAAATTAATTTCAAAAACTTTGAAAGCAAAAAACATAAAAACCTCTTTTTTGTAGGTGAAGTTTTAAATATTGATGCTGTAACTGGCGGATTTAATTTTCAGAATGCATGGACAGGTGGTTACATTTGTGCAAAAGCTTTGGCAGAAACTAAGAACTAAAAACCATAAACTAACAACAAAACTATGGCAAGAACAGAATCTAACGAATTTAAAATAGGCACAAAAGCCCCAGATTTTACTTTAATAAATACTGTAACCAATCAAAATGTGTCTTTACAGCAAGCAAAAGGTAAAAACGGAACTTTAATTATGTTTATATGCAATCACTGTCCCTTTGTAATTCACGTAAATGATGCCTTGGTAAAATTAGCAAATGATTATCAAGAAAAAGGAATCAATTTTATAGCTATTAGTGCGAATGATGTAGAAAATTATCCGCAAGATGCACCTGAGTTGATGAAAGAATTGGCAGAAAAGCTACATTATCCTTTTCCTTATTTATATGATGAAACCCAAAAAGTAGCCAAGGCTTATGACGCTGCTTGTACTCCCGATTTTTATGTATTTGATACAGATTTACAATCGGTTTATCATGGACAATTAGACGATGCTAGGCCAGGAAATGAAAAACCAGTAACAGGAAAAGATATAAGACAAGCATTAGACAACTTATTGGCCAACAAAAGCCCCTTAGAAAATCAAAAACCAAGTGTGGGTTGTGGTATTAAATGGAAGTAATTTTTGGAGTTTCGCTAACGTTGTTGTATATGGTTTGTTGCGTGAGTTTTGCATTAAATTAATAAATAATTACTGACAAAGAAAAACCGCGAGGATTTTCGCAAGTAAGTAAAAAGCCAGCAATAAATTATATATAGTGTTGGCAACAGTTTTTATTATTCAGATTACAGTATGTCGTTTAAATCTTGTCTTCCGACAATTGCCATTATTTCAACAATGTCATTATTTATTTTATAGTAAATACTATCTATTCCACAAACACATCTTCTGTAGTCTTTTTTTATATAATCAACTGACTCGAATGAAAAAGGCCTTAGGGAAATAATTTCAAAATATTTAAAGAATGATTCAAAATATTTATCCGCTTGAGTTATTCCAAATTTTTTAACTCCATAGTGATGGATTCGGATTAAGTCATTTTTAGCTTCGTTACTTAATCTATATTTAGTCATTAAGTAAAGTTTTTGATTGAGCTAAAATTTCATTTTTTGATTCGCTCGTAAATCCGCTATTTTCAGCTTTTTCCAATTTAGTTCGAACCCAATCAATTTCGATTTGTTGTTTTCTAGCTTGTCTAATTAAATCGTTAACTAATTCGCTTTTGCTTGAATATTCTTTTCCATTAACTTGGGCTTTCAGCCATTCGTCGTTAGGTTCTGAAAATGATATACTTTGTCTTGACATAATTCAATTGTTTGGTGTAAATATACATCAAATACGAATCATTGCAAAATTGTTACCAACTTAAGACGAATATGACTTCGTTTTAATGACTTATATTCGGCGTTAACGAAGTTACAAGAAAATAAATTTAGAGACAAACTAAATTATTCTACCCAAACTCTCTTTTATACTTTGTAACTTTGTGTTCTTGAAAACTTACAAACATGAACATAGAAAACGCACAAAAACAAGTAGACGATTGGATTAAAAATCATGGAGTTCGTTATTTTAATGAACTTACAAACATGGCGCAATTAACAGAAGAAGTTGGCGAAGTGGCAAGAATTATTGCAAGACGCTATGGCGAACAAAGCGAAAAAGAATCTGATAAAAATAAAGACTTAGGAGAAGAATTGGCAGATGTTGTTTTTGTAGTATTGTGTTTGGCAAATCAAACAGGAATTAATTTACAAGATGCATTTGAGAAAAAATTAGATGTTAAAACAAAAAGAGATCACAATCGTCATCAAAACAACCAAAAATTAAAATAAAATGACTTTTTTACAAAAAATAAAACAACCCTCATTTTGGCAAAACTTTGCAAAAGTTGCCATTCCTTTTTTTATATTAGTAACCTTAATTTCTTTATTTATGAATAGTTGGCGCGATATTTTTGCTGGCGATTTTGCAAAAGTAAATACCACCAATTTTGCCAACGGAAAATGGAAAAGTTTTTGGGGTTTAAAGGTAGTAATTAGTACTTTTTATGGTATTTGGGTTACCAATAAAAAAATGAAGTAACTTGTCCATTTGAGCGCAATAGAAAAAGTGGTAAATTTTTAGACTATACTTAAACAGGTATTATAATTGTTAATCTAGCTGAATCAAACCAATACAGCTCTCTTTTACTTGTTGATTTAGTATTTTTACACCATTTACAAATAGTGCATTTAATGTTAACAATTCAGCATTTATTTCTTTGGTACTTTCATATCATTTTCTGTGGCTTCAAAAGTTGGGTTTCTCAAAATATTAAAATTATTAGTAATTTTGGTTTCTTTCACAGCCAATTTAACTTTGTAATTACCTGATAAAGTTATTGCGCCACTTAAAGATGCCCACCAAAAAATCCGTCAGAAATAATCTGCCAAGTGTTCCCTGCATCTGTGGTTTTCCAAACACCACCACCAGTAGAATACATATAAAAAAGATTGGCTTTACCAGAAGCCCCAGTAACAGCAGCACTTCTACCACCTCTAAAGGGTTCAATATTTCGCTATTTTACCTCGCTAAAATATTCGTTAGAAACTTTGGTAGATTTTTTTTGTGCATTAACTTTGGCGTTTGCAGAAATTAGTAAACAAAATGCCATAAAAAGTAGTTTTTCATCATGGTAAGTTGTTGTATTAAAGTTTAAAAATAAGAATTAAAATCAGTTTTTAGAATGGACATATTGTTAAATGTTTTAAAGGATAAAAAAATAAAGGAAGAAATAATTATTTCTGGTTCTAAAAGTGAATCGAATAGATTACTGATTTTACAAAACTTATTTCCAGAAATTTCAATTAAAAATTTATCAGATTCAGACGATTCTGTACACATGCAACATGCACTTTCTACAAATAAAGAAATAGTAGATATTGGTCATGCAGGTACAGCAATGCGTTTTTTAACTTCATATTTTGCTGTAAAAGAAGGTAGAGAAGTGGTTTTAACGGGTTCTGAAAGAATGCAAAACAGACCCATAGAAATTTTAGTAAATGCTTTAAAAGATTTGGGTGCAGAAATTTCTTACGAAGCCAAAACTGGCTATCCACCTATTAGAGTTAAAGGAACAAAAATTACTAAAAATAAGGTTCAGATTAACGGAAATGTAAGTAGCCAATATATTTCATCTTTACTATTAATTGCTTCAAAATTAGAAAATGGTTTAACGATAGAGTTGTTGGGTGATATTACTTCTATACCATATATAAACATGACCATAAGTTTGTTACATCAACTAAATATTGATGCTACTTTTAGTGGAAATGTTATTAAAGTATCACCAAAAACATCCATAAAAAAACAAACCGTAGTTGTAGAGTCAGATTGGTCTTCTGCAAGTTATTTTTATTCGATTATTGCTTCTGCAGAACTCGGTTCTTCAATTCAACTATCAGCTTATAAACAAGAAAGCTTACAAGGCGATTCTTGTTTGGTAGAAATTTACCAACATTTTGGGGTAACAACTTCTTTTGGTGATAATTTTATTATCCTAAAAAAAGAAAAAGAAACCCTAAAAGATACCCTAGAAATCGATTTAAAAAATGCACCAGACATTGCTCAAACCATTGCAGTAACCTGTTTTTCTGAGGGCATTTCTTGTAATTTAACAGGTTTACATACCTTAAAAATTAAAGAAACAGATAGGTTAGAGGCTTTAAAAGCAGAATTAACAAAATTAGGCGCTCGTATTTCTGTAACAGATAAGAGTTTATATTTAGAAAAATCATCAGAAATTATTACAAATATTGGTATAAAAACGTATAATGATCATAGAATGGCTATGGCTTTTGCACCTTTGGCTTTAAAAGTTCCTGTCAAAATTTTAAATGCAGAAGTGGTTACAAAATCGTTTCAAAAATTTTGGGAAAATATGCAACAAATTGGTATTAAAATAGATAAACTGTAAATTAAACAGGCAAACACTTGACAACGCCTATTTCGATATCGTATCTTTGCAGCTTTTATAATAAAATATATTTATGAAATTATCAAACTTCGAATTCGATTTGCCACAAGAATTGTTAGCAAAATACCCTGCAGAACATAGAGATGAATCTCGTTTAATGGTGTTGAACAAAAAAGAGGGTACTATAGAGCACAAATTGTTTAAAGAGGTTATTAATTACTTTGATGAAGGTGATGTAATGATGTTAAACAATACCAAAGTTTTTCCTGCTAGAATGTTTGGAAACAAAGAAAAAACAGGTGCAAGAATAGAAGTTTTCTTATTAAGAGAATTAAATGCAGAAAACAGGTTGTGGGATGTTTTAGTAGATCCGGCAAGAAAAATTAGAATTGGTAACAAGTTGTTTTTTGGAGAAGATGATAGTTTAGTTGCAGAAGTCATAGACAATACAACCTCTAGAGGACGAACTTTACGTTTCTTATTTGATGGTTCTTACGAAGAATTTAGAGCAAAATTATTAGAATTAGGCGAAACACCTTTACCAAAAGAAATAGACAGAGATGTAGAACCTTCTGATGCAGAACGTTATCAAACAATTTTTGCAAAACACCAAGGCGCAGTTGCTGCACCAACAGCAGGTTTACACTTTTCCAAACACTTATTAAAACGCTTAGAAATTAAAGGCGTAGATTTTGCAGAAATGACTTTACACGTTGGTTTAGGTACTTTTAGTTCTGTAGAAGTAGAAGATTTATCTAAACACAAAATGGATTCTGAACAAATTATCATTCCAGAAATTGCTGCAAAAAGAATTAACGAAGCAAAAGCAGAAAAAAGAAGAATTTGCGCTGTAGGTACTACTGTGATGAGAACTGTAGAGTCTTCGGTGTCGTCTAATCAGCAATTAAATGCTTTTGAAGGCTGGACCAATAAATTTATTTTTCCTCCTTATGATTTTAGTATTGCTAATAGTATGATTACCAATTTTCATGCACCAAAGTCTACCTTAATGATGCAAGCCGCAGCATTTGCTGGTTACGACTTTTTAATGGAAGCTTACAAAGTAGCTGTAAAAGAAGGTTATAGGTTTTCTACCTATGGAGATGCAATGTTAATTATTTAATCAGCAAGATTTAGAAATATTTACAAAACTGACAATTGAAAAATTGTCAGTTTTTTTATGGATTTTCATGAACCATTTTAGTTTTAAAATGAAAAATTTTGAGATAATGTTAATGTTTACACACTTATGCTGTATCACTAAAAACATCAAAAATATATATGTATTTTTGCAAACGTAATTTTATTAGAACCAAATAATACAACTTGACGAATAAGAGAGACATAAGGGCACTTACAAAAGAACAGTTAAGAACTTTTTTTGTAGAAAATGGAGACAAAGCTTTTCGTGGAAACCAAGTTTATGAATGGCTTTGGAGTAAATCTTTGCACACTTTTAAAGACATGACCAACATTTCTAAAGAAACCAGAGAAATGTTAGAAGCTAATTTTGTAATCAACCATATTAAGGTAGATTCTATGCAAAAAAGTAAAGATGGGACTATCAAAAATGGTATAAAATTACACGATGGTTTGGTTGTGGAGTCTGTGCTAATTCCTACAGAAAAAAGAACTACTGCTTGTGTTTCTAGTCAAGTAGGGTGCAGTTTAGATTGTAAGTTTTGTGCAACAGCACGTTTAAAAAGAATGCGTAATTTAAATCCAGATGAAATTTACGATCAAGTTGTAGTTATAGACAAACAAAGCAGGTTGTATCATAACCATAAACTTACAAATATTGTTTTTATGGGAATGGGAGAGCCCTTAATGAACTATAAAAATGTCTTAAAATCTATAGAAATGATAACTTCTCCTGAAGGTTTAGGAATGTCATCAAAAAGAATAACAGTATCTACTTCTGGTGTGCCAAAAATGATAAAAAAAATGGCAGATGAAGAAGTAAAATTTAATTTAGCTGTTTCCTTACACTCTGCAATTGATGAAGTTAGAACATCTATAATGCCATTTAACACTAATTTTCCTTTACAAGATTTACGCGAATCTTTAGAATATTGGTATGAAAAAACTAAAAGAGCCATTACTTACGAATATGTTGTTTGGCAAGATATTAATGATGGAAAAGAAGATATTAAAGCTTTAGTAGATTTTTGTAAATATGTACCCTGCAAAGTAAATTTAATAGAGTACAACCCAATAGATGATGGGCAATTTCAACAAGCAAGTAATGCAGCGTTAAATAATTACATTTCTAATTTAGAAATGCATGATATTACCGTAAATGTAAGACGCTCTAGAGGTAAAGATATAGATGCAGCATGTGGACAATTGGCAAATAAAAGCTAAACTTTTATATTTTTGAAGGAAAAATAAAATTATGAAAAGATTAATTATTACCACTATTTTACTTTTTATTACTTTAAGTGTAAAATCTCAAGAAGAAAAAAAATCTTTTTGGCAACTATTAAAAGGTAAAGAGTTAGAGTCTTCAATAAAATTTCTTCCAATTGGTGTTCATACAAAAGATGGAAGCATTGTTGATACCTACTATGTTGGTTATAATTATAAAAGTTTTGAAATTGCTGCTTTTAAAAACTCTTACGAAGATTTAACAATTTTAGCCTTGTATAAAAGAGAAATACCATTGTTTAAAAAATTATCTTTTATATATGGTTTAGGACTTATGTATGGTTACGATGGAAAACTGCAAAATGTAAGTGGTATTCCTTTTAGAAATACATTTTTATATTCTGGTCCTATAAATTTATCTGGAGGTTTTATACTAGATTATAAGACTTCTAAAAGATTTAGTTTGCAGATAAATATTTCTCCAGTTGTTTTAGTTTTTGGTGTTAGATATATACTTTAGAATATTGTAAAAATTAACTAGATTTAGAATAAATGAAACCCATAGAATTCATAAAACTTCCCATTAAAAACGAAATGGAACTCTTTGAGAAAAAGTTCAAAGATTCTATGCTTTCTAAAGTACCGCTTTTAAATAGGATTACCTATTATATTGTTCGTAGAAAAGGAAAACAAATGCGTCCGATGTTTGTTTTTTTAGTGGCAAAAATGGTTTCTAATGGTGGTTTTGATGAACGTACTTATAGAGGCGCTTCTGTTGTAGAATTAATACATACAGCCACTTTAGTGCATGATGATGTTGTTGATGATAGTAATAGAAGAAGAGATTTTTTCTCTATAAATGCACTTTGGAAAAACAAAATTGCAGTTTTAGTAGGAGATTTTATGCTTTCAAAAGGATTATTGTTGTCTATAGATAATGAAGATTTTGACCTTTTAAAACTAATTTCTATCGCTGTTAGAGAAATGAGTGAAGGGGAATTGCTTCAAATTGAAAAAGCTAGAAAATTAGACATCACAGAAGCTATTTATTTTGATATTATTAGAAAAAAAACAGCTACTTTAATTGCAGCTTGTTGTGGTATTGGTGCCGCATCTGTAGGTGCAAATCAAGATACGATTCAGCAAATGAGAAAGTTTGGCGAATATATTGGGATTGCTTTTCAAATAAAAGACGATTTGTTTGACTACTCTGATGCCAAAATAGGAAAACCAACAGGGATAGATATTAAAGAGCAAAAAATGACCTTGCCATTGATACACTCGTTAAATACCTGTTCTAAAAAGGAAAAAGCTTGGTTAATCAATTCTATAAAAAAGCACAACAAAAACAAAGAAAGGGTTAAAGAAGTAATTGCTTTTGTAAAAGAAAATGGAGGTATAGAATACACAGTTGCGCAAATGTATGATTATAGAAAAAAAGCATTGGCAATTTTAAATGACTTTCCAGAAACCGACTATAAAAAATCTTTAGTTACTATGATAGATTATGTTGTAGAGAGAAAAATATAAGGTTTACAACTCTAAAAGTTCTTCTAAAAAATCTCTGGTATTAGATAAACGAGGTACTTTGTGTTGGCCACCTAATTTGTTCTTTTTCTTTAACCAACTGTAAAATAAACCCTGTTTTACTTGGTGTACTTTTGGTGGCATTAAAGTCATATTTAAATAACGTTTTGCTTCATAATCAGAATTTATAGATTTTAAGGCATTGTCTAGAACTTCTGTAAAATAGCCCATAGAATCTGGTTTATTGTTAAATTCTATAATCCATTCATGGCTACCTTTTTCTTTGCCACTCATAAAAATAGGTCCCACAGTATAATCAGAAATCGTTGCAGATGTCTTTTCGCAAGCCATTTTTAAGGCATCTTCTACATTTTCTATGTTTAGTTCTTCACCAAAAACATTAATATAATGTTTGGTGCGTCCTGTAATTTTTATTCGATAAGGATCTAAAGAAGTAAAACGAATGGTATCACCAATTAAATAACGCCACAAACCACCATTTGTAGTAATTATCAAAGCATAATCGATGTCTTTTTTTACCTCAGAAAGAGGAATGGTTTTAGAGTTTTCTCCATTATAATCGCTCATAGGAATAAATTCATAAAAAATACCATAATCTAACATTAATAGTAATTCTTTAGAATGGTTTCTATCTTGAATTGCAAAAAAACCTTCAGAGGCATTGTAAATTTCGTAATACTTAAACTCCTTTTTAGGAATCATTTTTTTGTATTGTTCTCTGTAAGGGTTAAAGTTAACCCCACCATGAAAATAGACCTCTAAATTAGGCCAAACCTCTAAAATATTATCTTTTCCAGTTCTTTCTAAAACTCTATTTAACAAAACCAACATCCAACTTGGTACACCTGCTAAACTGGTAATATTTTCGTTGATGGTTTCATCAATAATGGCATCCATTTTGGTTTCCCAATTGCTCATTAAAGCAACTTCTTGACTTGGGGCAGAGCTAAAATCTGCCCAAAAAGGCATGTTTTCTATGATAATGGCAGACAAATCTCCAAAGTAAGAACCATTGTCTTGATACACTTCTGAGCTTCCACCTAAACGCAAACCTTTACCCGTAAATAGTTGCGTTTTCGGATTGTTGTTAATGTACCAACACAACATATCTTTACCAGCTTTCATGTGGCAATATTCTAGAGCATCATCAGAAACAGGTATAAATTTACTTTTTGCATTGGTGGTACCACTAGATTTTGCAAACCATTTAATGTCTGATGGCCAAAAAATATTTTGTTCTCCTTTTCTGCAACGTTCTATCAACGGTTCAAATGTTTCATATTTTTGTATCGGTACTTTTACAGTAAAATCTTTATAATTTTTTATAGATGCAAATTCCTTTTCCTTACCAAGTTTTGTGTTTTTAGCTTTGTTTAATAATTTTAAAAGCAATTCATTTTGTACATCTTCAGGATATTTTAAAAACAATTCAATTTGATGTTTTCGTTTCTTTAAAAACCAAGAAATTATAGAATTGATAATCTGAAAAGCCATAGAAATTCGTAAGTTTGTTTAGTTTCGATTTAGAGCTATACAACATTTAAAACTGAAACTTAAAAATACTAAAATTTGTGAGATGATTTACCAAGGAGTTTTAAAAAAAATGATGACTGAAAATGCGGCTGAAATTCAGTACTATTTAGACATGAAAACTGATTTTTTAAATATGAATCAGTTAATAGATAAAAATATTACCCTAAAATTTGTAGGGTATGAGTGTTTAAACTGTCATTTAGAAAAAAAAATCTACAGACAAGGTTTTTGTAAGTCTTGTTTTTTTGATATTCCTTCTGCTGGAGATTGGATTATGAGACCCGAATTAAGTACAGCTCATTTAGACCAAGAAGATAGAGATTTGGCATATGAAAAATCAGTGCAATTACAACCACATATTGTGTATTTAGCTAATTCTAGTAATGTAAAAGTAGGGGTAACAAGAAAAACACAAGTACCTACAAGGTGGATAGATCAAGGTGCACACGAAGCCATCGAAATTGTAGAAGTGCCCAATAGATATTTAGCAGGAATTACAGAAGTTGCTTTAAAAGAATATGTAGCAGATAAAACCAACTGGCGCAAAATGTTAAAAAATGATATTGAAGACGAAAATTTGTTAGAATGGCGCAATAAGTTAGCCCAATATATACCAGAAGAAGCTAAAGAATATTATATAAATAACAATTCTGAAACGAACTTAAATTTTCCCGTAAAAAAATATCCACTAAAACCTAAAAGTTTAAATTTAGAAAAAACACCTTCTTATAAGGGTACATTAATGGGTATAAAAGGTCAGTATTTAATTTTTGAAGATGAAACTGTTTTTAATGTGAGGAGTAATGAAGGGTTGGTGGTTGCAATAGAGGTGTAACTTTTTTATTTGATAATAAGAATAGAAAAAAAAACAGCAATTAACGGCTACATTCAATTAACTTTTCTAAAATTTTTTCTACACCCAAATCGTTATTACTAACTGTGCTATAATTTGCAATTTTTGTAATGTCTTTATGCGCATTTTTCATGGCAAAAGAAAAATTGGCTTCTTGTAACATTTCTATATCATTATGATAATCTCCAAAAACAAGGGTTTGCTCTTTGGTAACATTTAATATTTTCTGAACTTCTCTTAAAGCATTTCCTTTGTTGGCTTTATCATCAGAAATATCTAACCAATTTTGCCCAGAAACTTTTATTAAGTATTCGTTTTTTAAATGTTTAATTTTAGGATAAATGTATTCTTCTGAAGATGAAAAATGGTACATAGCAATTTTTAAAATGGGTGTATTTTTTGCTACTTCCATCAAATCATCTACAATTGTATAGCTATGATAATACTCTTGAAAAAGAGTGATAAACTTGGTGTCTTTACTTTCTATAAAAGCTTTTTTTTCTGAACAAAGCACAATGTTTGTGTCTTTAATATTTCTTAAAATAGGAATAATAATTACTATTTTATCGTTATTTAAAAAGTTAGAAAGTAATGTTTGGCTTCCTTTCTTGGCAATACCACCATTTTCTGCAATCACATAAATATCATCTTTTATAGAGGCTAATTTATCTACAATACTATTGTATTGTCTACCGCTAGCGGCACAAAAATGTATATTTTGTTGCTGTAATTTTTTAAAAAGATTAAAAAACTGATTGCTAACTTCACCTTTAGAATTTAGTAGTGTTCCATCCATATCAGAAACTACCAATTGTACGTTTTGTAGGTTCATTAATTAAGACTTTTTCGTAGAGTTACGTTCTACCAAATCTGTTTTAATAATTATGGTTTTGTGTTCTGGTTCTTCTTCGGATTTGTCTTCTAATCTATTTATTAATAGTTCTGCAGCAGTTTCGCCCATTTGCTCTCCATGCTGGCTTACTGTTGTTAATTTAGGACTAGAATGTCTTGCTAAAATACCATTTGAAAAGGAAACTACAGCAAAGTTTTCTGGTACTTTATGACCTTTTTTCTGTGCTACCTTCATAGCTGCAATTGCAGAAGATTCGTCTGTAGTAATTACAGCATCTATTTCATTATCATTAAAAATAGGTGTTAAAATACTTTCGTATTTTTTGTAATCTTCTTCTAATATGTTAATTATTAGGTTGTTGTTTATTGGTAAGCCTGCTTTTTCTAAACCTTTTAAATAGCCTTGGTGTCTTTTTTTACCCACTTTTAAATTACTAATGGTAGATATAAAAGCAATATTTTTACTACCAGATTTTGCTAAATATTTTACGGTTTTAGAAGCGCCTTTAAAATCATCTGTAATTACTTTATCGCAATTTATAGATTCTGCTACTCTATCAAACATTACTATAGGTGTACCGTTTTGTAATATTTCATCAAAATGTTTAAAGTTGTTTTTTAAAACGGTTTCTTCTGCCATAGAAAGTATAAAGCCATCTATACTTCCGTTTGAAAGCATCTCCATAGTTTCTACTTCTTTGGTATGAGATTCGTTAGAAATACAAGAAATTATTTTATAACCTTTTTCGTTGGCAACTTTTTCTATCCCATTAAAAACTTGCGCAAAAAAGTAATTTAACATGTTTGGTATGATAATACCAATGGTTTTTGTTTGCCTGTTTTTTAAGCTAAGTGCATTAAAATTTGGCTTGTAATTGTTCTCTTTTGCAAATTTCTGTATTTTTTCTTTGGTGCTTACACTTATCTCATAACTATCATTTAGCGCTTTAGATACTGTAGAAATAGAAACATTAAATTCTTTAGCTATGTCTTTTATAGTAAGTCTTTTCATAAAATATTAAAAATAAGTACTAAAATACAAAAAAGTGCTTAAAAAAGGGAGTTAAGTAAATTTATTTACAATTTCTTTAAATTGTAAGATTGATAAATTTCGAAACATAAAAAAGAAAACAGGAGTAAATATTCTGCAAATACAAACCATAAATTTTCTTGCCAAAGCTCATTTGCATAGGCTTGATAGCTTAAAAAGATAACTAATGTCCAAACAACTGGAAATTTATATTTAGTAAAAACAGACAAAATTAAAGGTGTTGCCAAGTACCAAGGATGTACGGTTGTAGCTGTAAAATAATAAAAACACAACCCGAATAATAAAGTTGTAATGAGTTGTTTAAAAGAATTGTTTTTTCTAAAGAATGTTAGAATAATTAAAAACAAAATAGTTAATATAGGCGTTATTTTTCCAATAATGGCAATTTCATTATATCCTCTAAAGAGGTAACCAATTTCTCTAAATAAATAGTAAAAACTAGCATTAAACTCAAAGCTTCTAAACCACAAACCTACAGAGTTTGTATAGTTTCTAAATAATTCTATAGAATAAAAAGGTAAAAATAAAATGATGGTTGTACTTGTAATAATAATATAAAAGCCCATTAATTTTAATATTCCTTTAAAATTAATAAGCTGTTTTTTAGTTCTCGATTGCGCTCGAACAGACAGAGTATTATGATCTCCATAGGCGGGAAAATATTTTGTAAACCACTTAAAAAATAAAGGTAAAAATAATAAGGGAATTAACTTTACAGAAATAGAGCAGGCCAACAATAAGGCTGCAAAAATCCATTTTCTTTGATACAATTTATACAATGCAAAAACTAAGAAAAACAGCATTACAGATTCAAAGTGCAAATTACCTGTCATTTCTAAAATAACAAAAGGATTTAAAATATACCAAAAGATGTTTTTAACAGGCAATTTTAAATTTTCTAATAATTTTTTCCCAAAATATAAAATACCAATATCTGCTAAAATGATAAAGATTCTTAAAATAATTACAGAACCAAAAATACTTTTACTAGCAAAAAGTGCAGCAATAAAAAAACACAGCTGGTTTAAAGGCGGGTAATTGGTATAATGACTTCCATTTAACTCCCCCATTCCTGCATACAATATATTAGTATCTGTAATAGGTGTTAAGTTTTGTTGTATAAATGTTTCTGGTAAAGATAAGTAAGGGTTAAAACCTTCTAAAATCATGCGGCCATCCCAAATAAAACGATAAAAATCTTGTGATAAATGGGGTATTGCAAATAAAAATATCAATCGAAACAAAATGCTAATTCCCACTAAATTCTTAAAAAAAATGTGCTTGTTTTTTATGATTGCATAAAAACATCCAAATAAAAACAGCCAAAGAAAAGAAAAGGTATAAAACTGAGTTCTTTCTAAGAAATAGGCGAAAAAAAAATAGGTAATAATACTGAAAAAAATGACTAAATATTGGCTATTTTGTTTTAGAATAGTCATTATGCTTTAGAAAAAATCGATTTTAAAAAAACATAACCAAAGCCAATAAATAACATAAAATGGAAAGGGAATAAACCAAAATCTCCACCTTGTGTGCCCACTATAAAAGCGCTATACATACCAAATACAAAATACAATGCTAAAATACCTTCTAAAATCACATGTAGAGAGGGTTTCTTTTTAATGTATTTGTTGTTTTTCCAGCCGTCTTTTACGGTTTTAATATTAAATTTTGGTGTTCTTACAAACTCACTTTTTTTACCAAAATGCCCTTCTAAAACGGCAATAGTATTGTGTAAAGAAAAGCCCATTGCAATTGAAAAAAAGGTAAAAAATGCACCAATATATTTAAAGAAGTTTTTAATACCACCACCATAAATGCTTTTGTACATAACCCAATAGCAAATAAAAAATATTAAAGAGCTAATGACAAAAAAGCTCATAACATAAAAATACATTTTTAAGTGCGCATATTCATTTTTAATATATAACATAGGGATGCTTAGTACTGCTACTAAAAAAATAAAAGTAAACATAGAACTATTTAGCAAGTGTAGTAAACTATGTATTTTAGTTTTAAATGAAACATTTTTGCTTTTGACAACACGTTTCATCATTTTTTGAAAATTTTCTGCACCACCTTTGTTCCATCTAAATTGTTGTGATCTTGCTGCGCTTATTATTACAGGCAATTCTGCGGGAGTTTCTACATTTTCTAAATACTTAAATTTCCATTTTTTTAATTGAGCTCTATAACTTAAATCTAGGTCTTCTGTTAATGTATCTCCTTCCCAATTACCGGCATCGTAAATACATTTTTTACGCCAAACACCAGCAGTTCCATTAAAATTTATAAAATGGCCTTGGCTATTTCTTCCAACTTGCTCTAATGTAAAATGAGCGTCTAAAGCAAAAGCTTGAATTTTTGTTAAGGTAGAATAATTTCTGTTGATATGTCCCCAGCGTGTTTGAACCACACCAATTTTATCGTCTTTAAAGTAAGGAATGGTTTGTAGCAACCAATCTTTTTTTGGAAGAAAATCGGCGTCAAAAATGGCTATAAATTCTCCTTTTGCAGTTTTTAAACCTTCTTTTAAAGCGCCTGCTTTAAAACCTTTTCTATTGGTTCTTCTAATATGTTGTATATCAATGCCTTTTTCTTGTATCTTTTTAATGTGTTTTGCTGTGGTTTCTATAGATTCGTCTGTAGAATCGTCTAAAACTTGTATTTCTAATTTACCCTTAGGATATGCTAATTTTGCAATATTTTTTAACAAACGTTTCATTACATACAACTCGTTATAAACAGGTAGCTGTATGGTTACAAAAGGAATTTCTTTTGGATTGGATAAATCAAATTTTACAGAAGTATCTACTTTTTTTCTTGCTTTTAAGTAGTTAATAAGCAAGTTTAATTGTGCTAATGCATACATAAAAATTAGCAGTAAAGAGAGAGAATAGATGATGATGATAATGTACTCTAGAACCATTATTTGAAACTGTATTTAAAAATCCAACTTAAAATTTTAATTCCTGCAAATATAGAACCTTTTACAGTTCCTGAAACTTTAGAAACTCCAATTCTATTTCTGTATTTCATAGGTATTTCTGTATAGGTTAATTTTTGTTTTAAGGCTTTTAATTGCATTTCTACTGTCCAACCATATGTTTTATCTTGCATATTTAGATCTAATAATCTTTGATATTTAATAGCTCTAAAAGGACCTAAATCTGTAAATTTTGCATTAAAAAATAATTTCATTAAAAAAGTAGCTAACCAATTACCAAAAATTTGTTGTGGTTTCATAGAACCGTTTTCACGTAATTTTTTAATGCGTGCACCAATTACAAAATCTATGTTGTTTTCTATAATAGGTTGTATTAATGTTGTCAATTGTTCTGGATAATCAGAGTAATCCCCATCTAAAAAAACAACAATGGTAGGTTTAACCTCTTTTTTTACGATGTAATCCATCCCTTTTAAACAAGCGTAACCATAGCCTTTTCTCTCTTCTGTTAAAACTGTTGCTCCAGCTTTTGTTGCGTTTTCTTTGGTTTTATCTGTAGATTTGTTATTTACAACTATAACTTCATCCACAAATTTTGGAAGATCTGCAATTACGTTCCCTATAGAGTCTTGCTCGTTAAAAGCAGGTATTATTACATTAACAATTGGTTTCATTGTCTTAAAATATTATTTTTTATTCACAAAATTCATTAAATCTACATCATTACCTAACAAAATTTCTGTTGGGTTTATTCTTCCTTCTTCGGGACCATTTTCTAATTTTAAAACACCTCTCGGGCAAACTGCAGAACAGATACCACAACCCACACAACTAGAACGCACAATATTTTCACCCTTTTGTGCATAGGCTCTAACATCAATTCCTTGCTCGCAATACGTAGAACAATTTCCGCAAGAAATACATTGGCCACCATTGGTGGTAATTCTAAAGCGAGATTTAAAGCGTTGTACCAATCCTAAATAAGCAGCTAACGGACAACCAAATCTACACCAAACTCTGTTTCCAAAAATGGGATAAAACCCTGTGCCAATTACACCTGCAAACCAGGCTCCAATTAAAAAGCTATAGGTATCTTTAATCCATTGAGAATTGATTCCGATAAAAGAGGTTGTTCCAGAAAAATAACAATACAATGTTACTACAGTCATTACTAAAGAAAACACCAAAACAGAATGTATTAGCCAGCGCTCTAATTTCCATACATTTACGCTTTTGTTTGAATGTTGCCTGTAAGGGTCTCCCAAAGTTTCTGCTAAACCACCACAACCACAAACCCAAGAACAGTACCATCTTTTTCCGAAAAAATAGACCATAACTGGTACAATAATTAAGGTTAAAACAATACCCCAAATTAATATAAAAAGTCCAATTTTTCCACTAGAAGTTAAGGTGTCTAAATTCCATTCAAAAAAGAAATCGTAATCTAAAGGAAATGCATTTTTAAAATCGTAACCAGGCATGTTTAAACTGGTCATAATTTCTGGTATTAAAAAAGCAAATACAATTTGAAAAAAAAGTACAGAGGTAGTTCTAATAATTTGATATTTATTATGGCGATATTTAATGTACATTCTAACTCCCATGGTTACCATTATTGTACAGTACAAAAATCCATAGACAAACCATTGAGAGGCATCACCACCATTTAAAAAATTACTAATTGGGTCTAAAATGTACGTCCAGTTTACTACATAATCTGGTTTAAAATAAAGTAGTAAGTAAAAAGCCACCAAATAAATAAGCACTAACCACGCCACAAAACCTCTGTTGGTTGCAGAATTATGATAAATATGATTGTTTTTAATGCCAGGTTTTCCTAATAAGATTAAGTTTGGTAACATAAATAACAAAGCACCAATCATACCCAAGCCAAAAGTTAAAAACCATATTAAACTAGCGTTTTCTTTTACAAAACCCCTACCGGCCTTTTTGGCTAAAGTATAACTGAGTGTGTGTGGTTTTCCGTATATTTTATATTGATATTGCTCTCCTTTTTT